>Ga0116193_1001568_pt1 | contig 18622 bp, 16 predicted proteins | sample AD_UKC115_MetaG_FD_89892 | JGI IMG/M metagenome (GOLD analysis project Ga0116193, IMG submission 89892) | Active sludge microbial communities of municipal wastewater-treating anaerobic digesters from Hong Kong - AD_UKC115_MetaG | ecosystem: Engineered > Bioreactor > Anaerobic > Digestate... | reverse complement strand
GGCTACAAACCGGGCCGCTTCAGTTTTAACGTACGGGGAGGGCGCTGTGAGGCCTGCTCCGGAGATGGAATTATCAAGATTGAGATGCATTTTCTTCCCGATGTTTATATACCCTGCGAGGTATGTAAAGGAAAGCGTTATAACCGGGAGACCCTGGAAGTAAAATATAAAGGTAAAACCATTGCTGATGTGCTGGCCATGACCGTGGACGAGGCCGTGGACTTTTTTGAAAATGTTCCCCGGGTGCACCGCAAGCTGCAGGTTCTGCAGGAAGTGGGTCTGGGGTATATCCAGCTGGGGCAGCCGGCTCCCACCCTTTCCGGCGGGGAAGCGCAGCGGGTCAAACTGGCCACGGAGCTGGCCAAGCGCTCCACCGGGCGTACTTTCTACATTCTGGATGAGCCCACCACCGGCTTGCACAAGGACGATGTCAAACATTTGCTTACCGTGCTAAACAAACTGGTAGACTTTGGAAATACAGTGCTGGTTATTGAACACAATTTGGACGTGATCAAAACGGCGGATCATATTATTGACCTGGGCCCCGAGGGCGGGGAACGGGGTGGGGAGATCCTGGTGGCCGGTACTCCGGAAGAAGTAGCCTGCCACCCTTCCTCCTATACCGGCAAATACCTGCGGCCTTTTCTCCAGGATGATCATTAGGGAGAAGTAAAATTCCAGCGTTAGTCAGCGTCAAAAATATTTCTTTTAACAGTCAGGTGGGATAGGGTGTCTAAAACAGACCAGCATGCCGAACTGAAGGAACGGCTTAAAAATGTGCCGCTCCAACCCGGGGTCTACCTGTACCAGGACCGGGAGGAGCGGGTAATTTATGTGGGCAAGGCCAAGTCTCTGCGCCAGCGTATGCGCTCCTATTTCCAGTCCCCGGACCGCCTGCACCCCAAGGTCAGGGCGATGATGAACCGGGTGGCCGATTTCGACTTCATTGTCACCAATACGGAAGTGGAAGCGCTGATCCTGGAAAGCAACCTGATTAAGGCTTACCAACCCCGCTATAACATTGATCTGCGCGACGACAAGAGCTATCCCTACCTGAAAATAACCATTGCCGAGGAATATCCCCGGGTGTGCCTGGTCCGGGAGGAAAAGGATGGGGTTTCCCGCTATTTCGGTCCTTACACGGACGTAACCGCCCTGCGGGAAACGCTGCGGCTGCTCAATACCCTTTTTCCCCTGCGTACCTGCAAAACTCTGCGCCAGCTGCCCCGGCCCTGTCTTAATAGCGACATGGAACGCTGCCTGGCACCCTGTACCGGGCAGGTGGGGCCGGAAGAATACCGGCAGGTAGTAGAGGAAATGGTGGCTTTTTTGGAGGGCAGGGATATTGGGATCTTAGAGCAAAAGGAAAGGGAAATGCAGGAGGCAGCCGCCCAACTGGAATTTGAGAAAGCCGCCCGCCTGCGTGACCAGGTACAGGCTATTAAAAAAGTCTATGCTACTCAGAAGATCAACTTTTCCGCTCCCTATAACCTGGACCTGGTAGGAATGGTGGGGGGAGATGACCAGAACCTCACCCTGGTTTTCAAAGTGCGAGCGGGAAAAATAATCGCCAAGGATACTTTCTGGTTGAACCGGGCCATGGCGGAAAGTGATGCCGAGATCATGGAATATTTCCTTAAACATTATTACCAGCGGCAGACCGACATTCCGGGAGAGATACTGGTCAGTCATGCGCCTCTGGAGGGAACGGTGCTGAGCGAATGGCTCAGGACCCTGACCGGGCACCGGGTGGAGGTGCGTATCCCCCAGCGGGGGGATAAAAAACAGCTGCTGGACATGGTCCTGGAAAATGCGCTGCTGCTCTGGGAGGAAAGAAAGCGGGAGGATCTCCGGCTGCAGGAATCTCTGCACTCGCTGGCCCGCACTCTGGATTTGGAGGTAGTCCCCCAACGTATTGAAGCCTATGATATCTCCCACCTGGGTGGGGAAGAAACGGTGGCCTCCATGGTGGTCTTCACCGGTGGTGAAGCGGACCGGGGTGCCTACCGCCGTTTTAAAATTCATAACGACCAGAACAATGATTTCGCTTCACTGGCGGAAGCCTTGCAGCGCCGCTTTCGCAATGCCCGGGAGGGGAACCCTTCCTTCCTGCCGGAACCGGACCTTATTCTTATCGACGGAGGGTTAGGGCAGGTTAACGCCGTACGCACGAGCCTGGAAAAGGCGGGGGTCGAGGTCCCTGTGTGCGGGCTGGCCAAGAAGAATGAAGAGGTTTATTTGCCGTTCAGGCTCCACCCCTTGCGCCTGTCCCGACGCGATCCCGGTCTGATGCTCCTGCAGCGCTTGCGCGATGAGGCGCACCGCTTTGCGGTGGAATACAACCGCCAGCGGCGGGGGAAAAAGGTCAAGGCATCGGAACTGGACCGGATTGAAGGGATTGGTCCCCAGCGCAAGCAGGCCCTTTTGAGCAGCTTCGGTTCGGTTAAACGGATTCGCCAGGCTTCCCTGGAAGAGATCCTGGCCGTGCCAGGAATGAACATAAAAGTGGCCGGGAAAGTTTACGAGTATTTTCATCCCCGGGGTGGGGAAAATTTATAAACAAAGGCCAGGAACCATAAGTCTGCGGTGAGCTCCCCGGGGGGCATTTTGACACAGATTAACGCCGATTTGGTCATTATTAACGTATTTCTTCGTCACCAAAATAATCCGCACCATCCTTTAATGTGGAAGAAAGAATATTTCCCGGGAAATAAACCGACCATGGCAAAAAAAGGCGGAACACATTGCCAAAGGGGCGGCAAAATAGATATACTTGAGTAAATTGTAGAGAGGAAAGGGGGATTAACATGCAGGGTTGGATTTTAAGGTGGCTCCTGAACATACTGGCCATTATCCTGACAGCGGCACTTATTCCCAATTTTGAACTTACACCCTGGGGGGCTATCGTGGGGTCCATTTTCCTGGGTATAATTAATGCGGTGATTCGACCTTTACTGATTGTTTTAACCCTTCCCTTGAACATCGTTACCCTGGGCCTGTTTACTCTGGTCATTAATGGCTTTATGTTGTGGATTACTTCGGTTACCGTTAAAGGGTTTGACATCCATGGCTTTGGCTGGGCCATTCTCAGTGCCCTGGTCCTGAGTATTATCAGTTTTATCATCAGCATGCTGGTGGACGACCGGGATTTCCGCTGGCGTTAAAACAAAAATATCATGGGTAGTGAAGGCCGGGCTTATGGGCTCGGCTTCTTGCTATAGAACTGCTTTTTCAGGAGGTTAAAATGGGGGTTGGGCTGGTAGCCATTGATCTGGACGATACCCTGCTGAATCCCGATTTGGGCATTGCGCCCCGCTGTATACGGGCCATTAAGGCAGTCCGGGAGCAGGGTATACTGGTAACCCTGGCCACCGGCAGGATGTACCGCTCCGCCCTGCCTTATGCGCAGCAGTTGGAGATGGAGCTGCCGCTCATAACCTACCAGGGGGCGCTGGTAAAGAATTCTGACTCGGGCGAGGTTCTGTATGAACGACCGGTACCCTCTTCACTGGCGGGAGAGATCATAGCCTATTTTCAGCGGGCGGGAACGCACTGCCATACTTATTTGCATGACGAGGTCTGTATGGAAAAACTGACCCGGGAAGGAACTGCTTATGCAGAATTGGCCGGGGTGGAGCCTAAAATTATCTCTAGCCTGGTGGCGGCAGTGGAGCGCCAGGCTCCCATGAAGATTATGGCGGTAAATTATGACCAGGCAGTGATCCTCGAGATGGAGGAGGAACTGAAGAGTATTTATGGGGAGCGTCTCAATATTACCCGCTCCAAGCCCTTTTTCCTGGAGGTTATGGACCGTGTTGCCAACAAGGGCAACGCCCTGCAGGTGGTGGCAGAACATTTTGCCATCCCCCGACAGGAAGTCCTGGCCATCGGGGATAGCTACAACGATCTGCAGATGATCCGCTGGGCGGGGATGGGTGTGGCTATGGGAAATGCACCCCCGGAGGTAAAAGCGATTGCCGATCATATTACCCTTAGCAATGAAGAGGACGGCGTAGCCGAGGCCTTGCAGCAACTGGTATTGAAAAAATAGTGCAGATTTGATTCAACTGCAAAAAGTAACAACATCCCGGGTTGGATGCATAAATATCGGCAAGACTGTGCATGGGTAACACCAGCTGCTCGTCTCGCTGCTCCGGAGATTAAGGAGAAACCCGGATTTTAGCAAGCACTTTTATGGGAGGATAGAAATGGCGATAAAGATGCTGGCACTGGATTTGGACGATACATTGCTCGATTCTACTCACAGGATTTCTCCCCAATGTTTGCAGGCCATTCGTCAGGCGCGGGAAAAAGGTGTACTGGTTACGGTGGCTACCGGGCGCATGTTCCGCTCTGCGGCCCCCTATGCTCGCGAACTGGAACTGGACATTCCCATGATTGCCTACCAGGGGGCCCTGGTGAAAACGCTTTTTTCCGATGATGTATTTTATTACAAGACCATACACCGGGATTTGGCCGGGGAAATCCTGAAGCTTTTGCGCTCGCGGGGAGTGGTTCACCACATGTATTGCAACGATTACCTGTATATGATGGAGGTCCCGGAATTGGCCCGTCAGTATTTGGAAATAGCCCGGATCGAACCGATCGTAACCAATGACTTTGAATGGGTTTTGCAGCAGCACGACGCTACGGAAATAATGGTGGTGGCTGCGCAGGAGGAACTGCTGCTGGAAACAGAGGCCGAGATTCGTTCCCGCTTCGGTTCAGAGCTGCACATCACCAGCTACCGCAATCGTTTCCTGGAAATCATGCACCGGGACGCTACCAAGGGCAAGGCCCTGGAGGCGTTGTCCCGGCATTATGGCATTGAACGCCGCGAAGTAATGGCCATTGGTGATAGCTTGAACGACCTGTCCATGGTTGAATGGGCCGGAGTTGGTGTGGCTATGGAAAATGCGGAACCCGAGGTACAAAAGGCGGCCGATTTCATTACCCTGAGCAATGATGAGCAAGGGGTTGCCGAAGCCATCCACCGCTTTATACTAAAGGCATAATAATAGGGAATAAATGAATATCTTATACAATTACCATAAGGAACAGAAAGAACGCCGGCCTGCTTCATAGAAGGAGTGGGCGCGGGAAAAGCTAAACCTAATCCGTGTAAATCGATCAAATTCCCCTTACGGGGACTACTGATGTTCCCCGGCTCTGAAGGTTAAGTGCCGGGTTACTATTAAGGTTGCTGTGTTATCTGGGTCTATTGGTTACGGGTTCAAGGAGGTGGGATATGCGCAAGCTGGTGCTGGGCATCGACATCGGGGCGACCAAGATCCTCTGCGGGCTGCTGGACTGGGAAGGGCAGGTTTTAGCAGAGGAGCGTATGCCCACCAACAGCGGTCAGGAGGCCCCCGGGGATACCCTGGATCGCATTGCCCGCCAGACCGAGCGGATGCTGTTGACATGGGGGGTACAGGTGAGCGACCTGAATGGGATTGCGGTTGCCTGTCCAGGCCCCATTTCCTACCCGGAGGGGGTAGTCCTGGATTCCCCTAACCTCGGTTGGCATAACCTTAACCTCCGCCAGGAGCTAAAGACAAGGTTTAACCGGGAAGTACTGGTGGGAAAGGACACTGATCTGGCTGCCCTGGGTGAGTATCACTTTGGTCAGGGGGAGAAAGTCCGCCATCTCCTCTATATGACTGTCAGTACGGGTATTGGGGGCGGCATTATCAGCGATGGCAACCTCTACCGCGGCATAGCCGGTGGGGCAGGAGAGTTCGGCCACATGGTGATTGAGACGGGCGGACGCAGGTGCCGCTGCGGGCGCAGAGGCTGCCTGGAAGCCCTGGCCTCGGGTACCGCGATTGCTGAACAGGCCCGTGAACTCCTCGCGCGGGGGCCAGGTAGCCGACTCAGGGAATATAGCTTGCCCGGTCAGTCACTGACGGCCCGGGAGATAGGTGCAGCTGCCCGGGCGGGGGAGCGGGAGGCCCAACAGATGATAGAGCGGACCGCCGTTTACCTGGCCACCGGTATTGCCAACCTGATCAATATCTTTAACCCTGGCAAAGTGGTGTTGGGGGGAGGAATGCTGCTGGGTCTGCAGGACCTTTTGCTGGAACCGATTTGGAAAATGGTACGGGCCGGGGTTTTCGCGCTGCACCGGGAGAGCCTTAAGCTGGAGATTACCAGCCTGGGCAATAATATCGGATTGTACGGGTGCCTGGCCCTGTTAAAGTATGGGGTGAAAAACGAGCCTGTCAAATAAGGAATGAGGGGGATGGTATCTTGCAGGAAATGACCGCCGCAACGATGATGAACTTTCTCTACGAACTGCCACAGCAGTTTGCGCACAGCCTGGAATTGGATTTCAGCCGGCTGGGCAGCTACCGCCGTGCCTACCGGCAGGTAGTGGTTTCCGGGCTGGGTGGTTCAGCCATTGGTGGCGACATTTTACGGGTCTATGCCCGCTCCCGGGCCAGGATCCCGATTTTTGTGAACCGGGAGTACGAAATCCCGGCGTTTGTAAACGAGGATACCCTGTTTGTAGCGGTAAGCTATTCCGGAAACACTGAGGAGACCATCAGCGCCTACCAGTGGGCCCGCAAGCAGGGAGCTGCCATTTTCTGCATTACCACCGGGGGAAAGCTGGTGGAAATGGCCGATAGTGACGGCAATGCGGTAATAGAAATACCAGGGGGATTGGTTCCCCGGGCGGCCACCGGGTTTCTGTTTGCGCCGCTGGCTTTGGCCATGGAGGAACTGGGGGTGCTTCCTGCCTTGCGCACTGAGATTAAGGAAACGGCTGCCGTGCTGGAGGCTCTGCGCGAGGAGCTTCACCCCGGGGTCGAGGGAGAGCAAAACCTGGCCCGCAAGATTGCCGCATCTCTTAAAGGGGCGCTGCCAATCATTTGGGGGACGGGTGGTTTCTCTGAGGTGGCCGCCCTGCGCTGGAAAGCCCAGATTAATGAAAATGCCAAAAGCCCTGCCTACTATAACATCTTTCCTGAACTAAACCATAACGAAATCGTCGGGTTTGAAGCTCCCGCCAGTATTATTTCGCAGAGCGCAGTTATAATTTTACGTGACCACCTGGACCACCCCCGGGTACAGAAGCGCATGGACATTACCCGCAGTATTATCGAGGGACGGGTCAAGGAGATAATTGAAGTAAAAAGCCGGGGAGATTCGGCTCTGGCCCGCCTTTACTCGCTTATCTATGTGGGTGACTACGCCAGTACCTACCTGGCCCTGGAGTACGACATCAATCCCACCCCGGTGAAGGTAATCGATTACCTCAAGGACGAACTCGCCCGGGAGTAAAACCGGGACAAGGGGACGGCCCTTTCGGGACAAGGGGACGGTCCTTTTGCCCCTCTTTTATGATCGCGGCACAGCGGGGCAAAAGGACCGTCCCCTTGCCCCCCTCTTGTCCCTCGCTGGTTAAGCACCCTCCGCCCTGGTTAAGCTAAGCCTGATAGGTGGAGGTGGGAAAATGCGTTTTTATGGCGATTATCATACCCATAGCCGACATAGTGACGGCCGGCAGAGTCACGAGGAGATAGTCCGAGCGGCCAAAAAACAAGGCCTGCGGGAGGTGGCGGTTACCGACCACGGACCTCTGGCGGCGGGAATCGGGGTAAAAAACAGCCGTGATTACCTGGTACAACGCCAGGAAATCGAGCGTTTGCAGCCCTCCTTTCCGGAAGTAAAGATTTTGCTGGGGGCGGAGGCCAATATCCGCGACTTAAAGGGAACCCTGGACATCCCCCCGGAAGTGATTGAAGAACTGGATATTCTGGTGGCCGGTCTGCATCCCTATACCCTGCCCACCTCAGTGCAGGATGGCTGGAAGATCTTCGCCCAGAACTCCTTGTGCCACCTGGGGAAGGGACAGCGGGAAAAAGCCGTCAATAATAACACCAAAGCCAGCGTGGAAGCAATTTATCAGAATCCCCGTCTGGATATTTTGGCCCATCCCGGGCTTTTTTTTCGTGTCGATGTAGTTGAGGTAGCCCGGGCCTGTGTCCGCAAGGGAGTGTTTTTCGAGATTAATTGCGGTCATGAGCACCCCGGCATTTCTGATATAATGGAAGCAGAGCAGGTAGGAGTTGATTTTATTATCAATAGTGATGCCCATTTCCGCGAAACGGTAGGCGAGCTGAATTACGGGGAAAGCGTAGTTAAACGGCTGGGTATCGCTGAGGAGCGAGTGGTAAACCGGGTTGATGGGGAGGCCGTTGGGGATGGGGCAAAGAGATGACAAAATGCAGATACTTATTATTACCGGGCTATCTGGTGCCGGCAAGTCCCAGGCGGTCAACTGCCTGGAGGACATGGGATACTATTGCGTGGATAACCTTCCCCCGGCGCTGTTGCTCAAGTTTGTTGAACTGGGTATGCAGTCGGAAGGACAGGTCAACAAGGTAGCCCTGGTAACTGACGCCCGGGGCGGGGAATTCTTTCCCGATTTGACCCGCGCTCTGGAAGAGCTGAGCTCGGCCCGTATTCCCTACCAGATTTTGTTTCTGGAGGCTTCTGATCAAGTACTGGTGCGCCGTTTCAAGGAATCACGCCGCCGCCACCCTCTGGCCAGCGGTGAACGTCTGCTGGATGCTATCGGCCGAGAGCGCAGGATGCTGGAAGAACTGCGCGGCCGGGCCAACATTATCATTGATACCTCCGATCTTTCCCCCCGCGAACTCAAAGAAAAGCTGCAGGGGCTGTTCAGCCAGGATCAGAGTGCCCAGTTTACGGTGAATGTGGTTTCATTCGGCTACAAGTGGGGTATTCCTCTGGATTCCGATATCGTCATGGACGTACGCTTTCTGGCCAATCCTTTCTATGATGCCAATTTGCGCAAGCTGACCGGGGAAGATCAGGAAGTGGAGCAATTCGTGCTGGAGGCCCCGGTAACCAAATCATTCATACGCCGTTTTCTCAATCTGCTGCGCTTCCTTATTCCCTATTATATTGCCGAAGGGAAGACCTCCCTGGCCATTGCCATCGGCTGTACCGGGGGGCAGCACCGCTCAGTGGTTCTGGCGGAATACACCGGACGTCAGCTTAAAAGACTGGGATATAGCGTGATAGTCCGGCATAGAGATGTGGCAAAGTACAAATTGGAGGAATAAATGAGACCTTCTCTTCATGAGCCCAGGCTGGTGGTAATTGGGGGAGGAACTGGCCTTTCCGTATTGCTGAAGGGATTAAAAAAATATACCTCCCAGATAACCGCAGTGGTAACGGTCAGTGACGACGGAGGAAGTTCGGGTCGCTTGCGAGCCGAACTGGGGGTATTGCCCCCGGGGGATATTCGTAATTGCCTGGTGGCCCTGGCAGAAACCGAAACCCTTATGGACCGGGTAATTCAACATCGCTTTCAACAGGGGGGGAGCCTGCAGGGGCATAATCTGGGGAACTTGCTGCTGGTAGCCCTGACGGAAATAACCGGAGACTTCGTATCGGCTATACGTGAGGTTAGCAGGGTTCTGGCTGTGCGCGGACAGGTTTTGCCTGCCACCCTCGAACATGTGGTATTGGGGGCGGTTATGCAGGATGGGGAAACCATCTTTGGCGAGACTTCCATTCGCAATTACGGGCAGCCCATCGAGAGGCTGTTTCTGACTCCCTACTGCCAGCCCATTCCGGAAACCCTGGAGGCCATTCGGGAAGCAGATGCGGTGATTATCGGACCGGGCAGTCTCTTTACCAGCATTATTCCCAACCTGCTGGTGGAAGGGGTGGTGGAGGCCATTGCCGCCTCCAGTGCGGTTACATTTTACGTCAGCAACATTATGACCGAACGGGGGGAAACCGACGGTTATGATGCGTTTGACCACCTCCAGGTCATTCTCAAGCACATTGGTGAACAGATTTTAGACTACATGATCATCAATACCGGGAGTATAGATGAGCCCCGTCTGAAAAGGTACCAGGAAGAAGAGGCCGTACCGGTAGCCGCTACCCGGGAGGCGATTGCCCGGCTGGGTGTACAGGTGGTGGAACGGGATCTGGTCTCCGACCGGGAAGTGGCCTGGCACGATCCGGATAAACTGGCTGCGGCCATTATGAAGGTACTATGGGGAAGAAATGGATGACAAACCATCTCCAGCACACTTTTAAGGAAGCGATAAAATGAGTTTTTCTTATGATGTGCGTAATGAACTGGCCCGGGTAATGCCGGAAAAGGAGTGCTGCTGTCGGGCCGAGTTGGCTGCTCTGTTGCAAACCGCCACCATTTCTTGGGAGGAACAGGGCGCCGATTTGATCCTGGGCACGGAAATGGAAAATGCCGCTATCGCCCGCAAGGTCTTCAAACTCTTTAAACAGACTTATGGCCTGCAGTCGTCGGTGCGTATGGAACCCCGCAAACGCTTTGGCAAGAGCCGCATTTATGAGGTAAAAACTATTATCCCCGCCGGGCAGTGGTCAATCCTGGGAGAATTGGGGCTAGGCGAGCAGATTCGTTCCCGGCGCCAATCACTTACCGGTAAAACCTGCTGCAAGCGGGCTTTTCTGCGGGGAGCTTTTTTAAACCGCGGCTCGGTTAACCGTCCCGAAGGCGAATATCACCTGGAGATTATAGTTGCGGATAGCCGTCTGGCCGCTGAACTCAGGCGGCTCATGGCCCGTTTTGGCATTGAAGCCCGTCAATTTGAAAGAAAGAGTAATCTGGTCCTTTATATCAAGGAAAGTGAAAAAATAAGTGACTTCCTGCGGGTGGTTGGCGCCAGCGCCGCGTTGCTGGAATTTGAAAATGCCCGTGTGCTTAAATCGGTGCGCAATGATGTCAACCGCCAGGTCAACTGTGAAACCGCCAATTTAGCCAAGACCGTGGATGCTTCGGTGCGCCAGATTGAATGCATACGCAAGTTGACCCGGGTACAGGGCTGGGGCAGCTTACCTCCCGAACTGCAGGAACTGGCCCGGCTGAGGCTGGAATATCCCGACCACAGCCTTAAGGAATTGGGAGAAATGATGGCTACACCTTTAAGCAAATCAGGGGTGGCTTATCGTATGCGCAAGCTGGAAAAGATAGCCGAGGAACGAATGCAAATAATGGGACAGCAGGATTAAAAGCGACTAAAAGCGAATAAACTTAGTATACAGCGACCGAGCGGGGGAAGCCTATGCGACTAACACACGAGATTTATTTGGAACAACAACAAAAACTCTTAATGACGCCCGAGTTGCGGCAGGCTATTGCCATTTTGCAAATGTCTACCCTGGAGCTTTCCGAGTATATCCAAAAGGAACTGGAAGAAAATCCCTTTCTGGAGGAGAAAGAGGGGGATGAAGCGGCCGAGGGTGACAAGGAAGATATGGAAACGGAAGCCGCGGAAAACGGTAAACTGGAAGATTGGCTGGAGTATTTTAATGACCGTGATATTGGTTATGTACAACAGGAAAAAGAAGAAGAACGCTCCCTGGACAACTTTCTCACCCGGCGTCCCAGCCTCTATGAACACCTCGAATTTCAACTGCACCTGGTCAGCAAGGACCAGGATGATCTCACCATTGGCAACTACTTGATCGGCAGCATAGACAATAGTGGTTATCTGTGTGTGGACTTGCAGGAGGTAGCCACCCAGCTTCATTTCTCCCTGGAAAAAGTAACCGCAGTTCTGACTACCATTCAGACGTTTCATCCCCATGGTGTAGGAGCGCGTGATTTGGCCGAGTGTCTGCTTCTGCAGTTGCGCCACTATGGCAAAGAAAGCCAAATCGCCCGCCAAATAATAAATGAACACATGGATGACCTGGCGCGGGGCCGGCTCAACCGCATCGCGCAAAAGCTGGAGGTCCCCGTACAAGAGGTCCAGGAAATCTGTGACGTAATTCGTACCCTGGACCCCAAGCCCGGTCTGCAATACAGCAACAATAATGAGATAAAATATGTTATGCCGGACGTGTTCGTGGAAAAGGTGGATGGTGAATACATTGTTATCGTCAATGACTTTCATTTCCCCCGCCTGTCGGTAAACAACGCTTATGAGAGGCTGTTGCGCCAGTCGGATTCTTTTACCCAGGACACCCGCCGCTACCTGGAGGAGAAAATGGGATCGGCCATCTGGCTTATCCGCAGCATTGAACAAAGGCGCATGACGCTTTACAAGGTGTCGCGCTGCATCGTCGATATACAGAAAGAGTTTCTCGACCGGGGCGTGGAATACCTGAAGCCCCTGAATCTTCGGCAGGTAGCCGAGGTGGTGGAAGTGCACGAATCCACGGTCAGCCGGGCTACCACCAACAAATACATTCAGACTCCGCAGGGACTTTTTGAACTGAAATACTTTTTTGGCAGTGGAGTAGATTCCTATCACAGCAACCAGAAGGTTTCCTCCAAGAGCATCAAGCACATGGTGGAGGAAATTGTTGCCGGTGAAGAGCCCACCCGCCCGCTCAGCGATGAAAATATTGCTAAAATTCTAAATAAGCGAGGCATCCGTATTTCCCGCCGCACGGTAGCCAAATACCGCCAGGAATTAGGCATCCCTTCAACCATGTCCCGCAAGCGCTATTAAGGTACCAGGGGACGGTCTGAAACCACTGAAAAAACCCTATTTATGCATCCAAACCAGGGCATTAATACTTTTTTCAGTAACATCGGACGGTCTTTTGTCCCGCTTTTGCCGGGAGACAGGGGCGGGACAAAAGGACCGTCCCCTTGTCCCGCGAGCCAAGAAAAAGTTCCCGGTCAGGCATCATTTTTCCCCGGTTGTGATATAATAGCGATAAAAGGGCAAAGAATGTCTTTTTTTAAGCTTACCGGGACAAAATTGCCCCTGGCGGGCAGTATCGTCCCTACAGGGAGGCTCCATGGATAGGTTTTTTACTGTTCTGGAACGATTTGCTCCCGAAGCGGTGGAATTAATCGTCATTCGTTATCAGATCCTGCGTCAGGTGATGCATCAGCAGCCAGTGGGACGCCGGCAGCTGGTTAAATCCCTGGGATATACCGAGCGAACGGTGCGCAATGAAATCGAAGTCCTGCGCGAACGGGGCGCCATTCATTCCACCCCGGCGGGTATTACACTGGGGAGCGGCGGAGAGGAACTATTAAAAGAAATAGACGAACTGATACCCTTTCTGCTGGATATTCACACCCTGGGAGAAAGGCTTAAACGGGAACTGCAATTACGCGAAGTCGTCCTGGTTCCCGGCGATTCCCGGCAGGACCCGCTGGTCAAAAAAGACCTGGGCCGGGCTGCAGCCCGCTACTTCAGGCGCATCCTTTCGCCGGGCAGCATCGTAGCGGTTACCGGGGGAACCACTCTGGCGGAAATGGCGGATGCTATTAGTGAGGGCGGCCATATGGCTGATGTACTGGTGGTCCCGGCCCGGGGCGGTTTGGGTGAGGAAATGGAACTGCAGGCGGGCAGCATTGCCGCCAAGATCGCCAAGGCCATTGGCGCCCAGTATCGTCTGTTGCATATTCCTGATGTCCTGGAGGAGGGCACTGCGGAAATTCTGCGCCGTGATATACACATTGCCCAGATGGTGGAGACCATACGCTCCAGCACCATCCTGGTACATGGCATCGGCTCGGCTATCGAAATGGCCAACCGGCGCGGCCTGCCTCCTCATGAAGTGGAGTACCTGCGCAGCCACTGTGCAGTAGGAGAGGCCTTGCGATATTATTTCGATGGAAAGGGTAACATAGTTTATGAAGTTCCCGGGATCGGACTGGAGTTGTCCGACCTGGAGCGAATTCATACCGTAGTTGCTGTGGCTGGAGGGAGCAACAAGGCTCAAGCCATAAAGGCGGTTTTGAGAAACCGCAAGGATACAGTCCTCATCACCGATGAGGGTGCTGCCAAGGAAATGCTGAAAAACCATAGAAAGGGATGATTGCGATGCCGGTTAAAGTCGCCGTAAATGGATTTGGACGTATCGGACGCCTGGTGACCAGGATTGCCCTGGCACAGGATGACATTGACCTGGTGGCCATCAATGACCTGGGTGATATCAAGGCAAGTGCTCATCTATTTAAATATGACTCCGTTCATGGGGTCTATCCGGGCCAGGTGGCAGTAGACGACCAGCATCTGGTTATTGACGGGAAGAAGGTGCACTATCTGTCCCAGAAGGATCCCACCCAACTGCCCTGGAAGGAGCTAGGGGTGGAGATCGTAGTAGAGGGAACGGGGGTCTTCCGCAGCCGGGAGAAGGCGGCCTTGCATCTGCAGGCAGGAGCCTCCCGGGTGATTATCACTGCTCCGGCCAAGGGGCAGGTGGATTTGACTATGGTAATGGGTGTCAATGAGGAACAATACCGGCCTGAATACCAGGTGGTTTCCAATGCCTCCTGCACCACCAACTGCCTGGCGCCGGTAGCCCGCGTGCTGCTGGACGAGTTCGGCATTGTGCAGGGGATGATGAATACCATTCACTCCTACACCAATGACCAGAGGGTTCTGGACCTGGAACATAGTGATCTGCGCCGGGCCAGGGCAGCAGCACTGTCCATGATTCCGACCACTACCGGGGCAGCTACGGCGGTAGGTCTGGTCATTCCGGAACTGCAGGGTAAGCTGGATGGGTTGGCAGTACGCGTACCCACCGCTAACGTTTCTCTCCTGGACTTGACTTTCCAGACCGAGAAGACGGTTTCCGTGGAGGCCATTAATGATGCTTTCCAGCGAGCCCAGGAGGGTAGATTGAAAGGCATTTTGCGCTATAGCGAAGAGCCGCTGGTATCCATAGATTACCGGGGTGAAGACAGCTCGGCCGTAGTCGACGGGTTGCTCACCATGGTGATGGGTGACCATCTGGCCAAGGTTATTGCCTGGTATGATAACGAATGGGGCTACTCGCACCGCGTAGTAGACGTTGTCAAATATATCGCTGCCCGACAGTAATCGGCTTAAGCGCTGCAAGAAGGTCCCGGGGGTAAGCCTTAATTACAGCAGGGCTGTCGAAGGCAGGTGTGTCCCCATACATTACGGAGGTGTCATTATTTGAGGAGCTTGCGGGATGCAGAGGTAGAGGGAAAACGAGTCTTGATGAGGGTGGACTTTAATGTTCCCACCGACCAGGAAGGCCATATCATCGACGATACCAAAATGCGGGCCGCGCTGCCCACCATTGAATACATTCTGTCCCACCAGGGGCGGCTGGTTCTCATGAGCCACCTGGGCCGGCCCAAAGGGAAACCCGAGGATATATACAGCCTCAAAGAGGTAGGGGAACAGCTTTCCCGCCTTCTTAACCGGCAGGTCATCATGGCAGATGATTCCATCGGACCGGAAGTTCAGAAACAGACCCAGGCCCTCAAACCGGGTCAGGTCATGCTGCTGGAGAATCTGCGCTTTTATCCCGGCGAGGAAAAAAACGACCCGGAACACGCCCGCCAGCTGGCGCAATTGGGTGACATTTACATCAACGATGCTTTTGGCACCGCACATCGCGCCCATGCCTCCACAGTGGGGGTAGCCGAATATTTGCCCGCTTATGCCGGCTTTCTCATGGAAAAGGAAGTGGAAATGCTCCAAAAAGTCCTGGACTCACCCCAGAGCCCGCGCCTGGCCATTATGGGTGGAGCCAAGGTGGCTGACAAGCTGGGTTTGATTGAAAACCTGCTGGAGAAATTGGATGTCATCCTCATTGGTGGTGGTATGGCCAATACCTTTCTTAAGGCAGATGGGAAACAGGTGGGGAAGTCACTGGTAGAAAATGATTTGCTCATTGAAGCCAGCCGTCTCCTTAAAAAGGCTGCCGAAAAGGGCAAACGCCTTCTGCTCCCGGTGGACGCGGTGGTAGCCCGGGAAATGACAGCTGAGGCTCGAACTGAGGTTGTCGATATTGACCAGGTTGCCAGTGATGTGATGATCCTGGATATTGGACCGCGCACTATAGAGATTTTTGCCCGGGAAATTCACCAGGCCAATACCATTGTCTGGAACGGCCCCGTGGGGGTCTATGAATATGCACCCTTTGCCGCAGGAACCCGGGAAATAACCCGGGCTATTGCTGAATCTCCGGCGGTCAGTGTTATCGGCGGAGGGGATTCGGCAGTGGCGGTGCACGAGATGGGATTGGAAAAGGGGATTACCCATATCTCCACCGGCGGGGGTGCTACCCTGGAATACCTGGAAGGGATTCGCCTTCCAGGAGTGGTCGCCTGTGGAGAATAAGCTGCGAAGAGAGGGGGAGATGGTATGAGAACACCACTCCTGGTTGCCAACTGGAAAATGAATAAACAGATCGCCGAGGCACAAGCCTTTGCAGAGGATTTTCTGCCCCGGGTGCAGGGTGTCAAGGATGTGGAGATAGTGATATGCCCCCCCTTTACGGCGCTGGAAGCAGTGCGTAGATCCCTGCAAGGTTCCCTGGTCAAGTTAGGAGCCCAGGACGTTTTTTGGGAGGAAAAGGGGGCCTACACCGGCGAAGTTTCACCCTCCATGCTGCTGGATGCCGGATGCAGTTACGTTATTATTGGCCACTCCGAACGCCGTCAGATCCTGGGGGAAAGAGATGTGGACATCAACCGCAAGCTCAAAGCCGCCCTGGAAGGAGGGCTTACTCCTATTCTCTGCGTGGGGGAGACCCTGCAGGAGCGTGAAAACAACCGGGCTTTGGAGATCGTCAAAGGCCAGATCAACGAAGATCTGCAGGGACTAAGACTGGAGGAACCCAACCTGGTAGTAGCCTATGAACCGGTCTGGGCGATTGGTACCGGGGTGAATGCCAGCCCGGATGATGCCCAGGAGATGATCGGTTTTATCCGCAGCCTGTTAGCCCGTAATCTGGGAAAAACGTTGGCGGATGAGATCTGCATCCTCTACGGAGGCAGCGTCAAGCCGGAGAATACGGCTCAGTTTATGGCTGAAGCTGATGTAGATGGTGCCCTGGTAGGAGGAGCCAGCCTGCAGGCCGAGTCCATGGCGCGCATCGTGAGGTTTAAAGAACCATGAAGAAGCCACTCGTTTTAATGATACTGGATGGCTGGGGAGTACGGGAAGAAACCGAAGATAATGCCATATGTTGTGCTGACCCGGTCAATTTTCGTTCACTGCAGCAAACCTATCCGGCTGCCACCCTGCGCTGTTCGGGTAAAGATGTCGGCCTGCCTTCTGGTTTAATGGGCAACTCCGAGGTAGGCCACCTGAACATCGGCTCGGGGCGGATTGTTTATCAGGAAATTACCCGGATTAGCAATGCCATTGAAGAAGGGAGTTTCTTTACTAATAAAGAATTTCTCGCCGCCCTGGAATTTGCCCGGCACAACGGTGGGGCGCTCCATCTCATGGGATTACTGTCTGATGGCGGGGTACATAGCCATATTGAACATATCTTTGCCTTGCTGGAACTGTGCCGGCAACAGGGTCTGGAAAAGGTGTATGTACATCCTTTTTTAGATGGCCGCGATGTGGGGCCGCGCAGTGCCGACGGATATCTGCGGGCTTTGCAGGATAAGATGAACCACCTTGGGCTGGGGCGGATTGCCACCCTTTCGGGCCGCTACTATGCTATGGACCGGGATAAACACTGGGATCGTGTTCAAAAAGCCTATAATGCTCTGGTCCTCGGACAGGGACTCATGGCCCCCAACCCCTTCGCTGCTCTGGAAAGCAGCTATGAAGCCCGTATAACCGATGAATTCGTGGAGCCGGTGGTTATGGTTGACGAAAAAGGCCAGCCGGTGGGTAGTATTAAAGATGGCGATGCAATCATTTTCTATAACTTCCGCGCCGATCGGGCCCGGCAGATTACCCGCAGTTTCGTGGATAAGGAGCTTAAGGGTCTGGAACGTCCTCATCCTCCCCGGGTCCACTTTGTCTGCCTGACCCAGTACGATGTCACCATTGAGGCACCGGTAGCCTTTCCCCCGCAAAACCTGGAGAACACCCTGGGAGAGGTACTGGCGCAAAACGGTAAAAAGCAGCTCCGTATTGCGGAAACGGAAAAATATGCCCACGTCACTTTTTTCTTTAATGGCGGCGTGGAAGCGCCCAATCCCGGTGAAGATCGCATCCTCATTCCCTCACCGGATGTCCCTACCTACAATCTCAAACCGGAAATGAGTGCCCCCCAGGTTACTGAACGGGTCTTGCAGGAACTGGGCCGTGACTATTATGACGTGGTGATTATGAATTATGCCAACCCGGATATGGTGGGTCATACCGGGGTTTTGGAGGCCGCCATTCAGGCGGTGAAAGTGGTAGACGAATGCCTGGACCGGGTGGTGCAGGAGGTCTTGGCCCGGGAGGGCTGTCTGCTGATTACGGCCGATCATGGCAACTGTGAGATGATGACCTGTCCGGAGACGGGCCAGCCTTTTACCGCCCACACTACGGACCGGGTGCCCCTGGTTCTGGTGGGGGAGGCCTTCCGCCGCATGGCACTGATGGAAGATGGGTCCCTGCGGGATATTGCCCCGACCATGCTGGATATTTTGGGATTGCAAGCTCCCGCGGAGATGACGGGGCGGTCTTTGATTGTGCGGGGATGACGCGGGGGGACGGGTTTGGACACGGATGGAATGGATGGGGATGGATTTTACACGGAGGGGTTTTTGACGCTGATTAACGCTGACTGACGCTGAATGGCGCTGACGCGGGGGGACGGTTTTAGACACGGATGGAATGGATTGGGGTGGATTTTACACGGAGGGGTTTTTGACGCTGATTAACGCTGACTGACGCTGAATGGCGCT
>Ga0116193_1001564_pt1 | contig 18658 bp, 23 predicted proteins | sample AD_UKC115_MetaG_FD_89892 | JGI IMG/M metagenome (GOLD analysis project Ga0116193, IMG submission 89892) | Active sludge microbial communities of municipal wastewater-treating anaerobic digesters from Hong Kong - AD_UKC115_MetaG | ecosystem: Engineered > Bioreactor > Anaerobic > Digestate... | reverse complement strand
TCATCGTCTTTTGCTAATATTTTGCTTATAGCCGAAGGGCTATGTCTATTGATTGCAGGGCGAAGTCAAAACAATTAAACCTTGGGAGATAGGTGATATATACTTAGGTGCATGATAGCGATGGTGGTGGCGATGGCTCGAGGCAATGTGATTGGTGCTCGAAATGACTTGCCTTGGTATCTGCCGGCTGATCTCCGGCGTTTCAAGAAGATCACGTCTGGACATACGGTGGTGATGGGCCGGACAACGTTTGAGTCTATACTCACGCGGCTCGGCAAACCCCTACCGAACCGCCGAAATGTCGTGCTCACGCGGGACCACTCTCTTATGATGGACGGTGTTGGTGTCATTCATGACGTGGCTAGTATCCCACGGCTCGATGACGACGTGTATATCATCGGCGGCGCCCAAGTGTTTGCGGCGACAATGGCGATGGCGATGGCGGATCGCCTGTACGTGACAGAGGTGCACGCCGACATCATGGGTGATACGTATTTCCCTATGATCCGTCCTGAGGAATGGTATGAAACAGCGCGTGAAAAACACTCCGCCGACGAAAAAAACCTCTATGACTACGACTTTGTCACCTATGACCGACGGCAGTAAGGCGGTTTTGTTGCCTCGTGATCTCCGTGCTGCAGCCAAACTGTATGGCCGAGAGATTGCCAAGTTTGGTCCGGTAGAAAGCGGCTACCGTAATCAGTCCTATGCGTTTTGTTCGCTAGGACACTGGTATAATCTCGTGCTGCAAGAAAATAGTGTACACTCTGCTAAAAAGACGCGGCTCATCGGCGAGATAGGCTCACAGCTCGCGGCAACTGGCCTACCCGTGCGGTCGCTGGCTGACCCCCGTATCGTTAAGCTCCGCGCTGGAGCGTGGTCCCGTATCGCTTCGTTGTATCACTATTTGCCCGGCTGCACCATTCCGTGGGAGGCCTACACCATGAAACACATCAAGCTGCTCGGGTGGGCACTGGCAGATTTTCATAGAGAAGCAGCTCGCCTGTCGCCGCATGGTCTTCCCGATGTCGAGACAGTCTGTTTGCGGCAACTCGACAAAATGGAGCAGTATTTTAGCCCAGCGGTTCTCCGAGCCGTGCAGAATAAACTCCATGTAGTACCGCAACTCACTTTTTTCGCTGCGTATCGTGTATGTTTCACTGCGCTTTTGACCACTCCTGGGCGGCAACTGCTGCACATGGATTTTGTGCGCGGCAATATCCTTTTTGATACTCCTCGGCCAAGTGACCGCTGGCAGATCGGCGACATTGCTCTCACCGGGCTACTCGACCTAGAAAAAGCCGCGGTTGGTCACCCGCTCGTAGATATAGCGAGAACACTCACCTTTTTGCTGGCAGATTGCAGTCAAAAATCAGCGCTCCAGCTGCGACGCTATTTTTTGGACTCCGGCTACAACAAGCGTGGAGGGTCCCGGATAAAACCGCTCTCTGTTACACTGCCAACCGGCGTGAAATGCGATGTGCTCGAGACATGCATGCAGTTTTTCTGGTTGTACGACTTCTACAAATTTCTTCGCTCCAATCCGTATGAGTCACTCGGCGAAAACTACCACTATGTCCGGACACGAGATATATTGCTGCAAAAAAATTTGCTACACTGTATATAAAGTTTGGAGGGAGAAATATGGCGGGTTTGGCGTGGAAAAAAAGGCTGATAGCACAAGGTGATTTAATAGAGCTCGGCGAGAAGCTGCGGGCGGCAGGAAAAAAAATAGTTTTTACCGCTGGGTCATGGGACCTCATACACGCGGGGCAATGCCGGTATCTCGAGAGAGCCAAGGAAAGGGGCGACGTGCTAGTGGTGGGCGTGAGTAGTAATGCTGCGATCAAAAAGGTAAAAGGTCCAAATAAACCGATCTTAGATGAAAAAATACGGGCAGAGATGCTCACTTTCCTGCGCTCGGTCGATTTTGTAACCATTCTCCCTGAACCGTCATGTGTGCCAAGCCTTGGGCTTCTGAAACCCAATGTATATGTAACGGTACGAGAAGAATGGACGAGTAACTACCGAGAGTCGAAGGAATACAAAACCGTTACTGATTATGGTGGCGAGATGCTCGTCATAGACCGTCAGTCTACCAGTGTTTCAACGACGCAGATTTTGCAGCGTGCAATCGGCGGCCACTTGAGCGACACACTCAAAGATTTCATGGACTACCGCAAGGATCCGATCAAAGAAAAGTAGGTTTAGAATCATGACTCATGAATCTGGAATCAAAAATAATCGCAGCGGGACTGGATGTTTTTGCACGGTTCATGATTCAGTATTCATGATTCGACTTGACTCCAAGTGGAGGCAAACAGCGTGCCGTTGACTCCAGATGAAATGCGCGAGGAAGAGGCTTTTCGCACGGCGCGGACGACTGGCGCATACGACCAGATATGGCAAACAGTGGGCCGGTGTGTGTTTTGTGGTCATGACCAAGACAGAAATTCCCACGAGGTCTACGAGGAAGGCGGTGTCTACATGACTGTCCCAGCCTATGCGTATGTGGACGGGCATCTGCTCGTCATACCCCGTCGGCATGTGCGCTCGGTCAAAGAACTGACGCCCCAAGAATGGGAGACAATGCGCAAAATGTTTTATCTAGCCAAAAAGATGATCCGAGAGGTTCATGGCGTAAAGGGCATGCAGATCGTCCAAAAAGACGGCGCGGCCGCACAGAGCACTGTGGAGCACCTGCATTTTCACTGCATCCCCTTTGACGCACCAGATCTGAGCGTTTGGAACTACCGTGAGTTGGCTGCCACCCCGTACGAAAACGCCGAAAAATACCGCGCCCAATCAAAAAAAATACAAAAGCTCGCAAGGCGATTCGGAGAAAAATATGGCGAGTGAATTTCAGGATTTTCTCGCACCGCTACGGCGACTTGCCAAAGCCTCAAAGGCAGAGCTGGGGGGTGTCGCCTGTTTTATCGTCAAAAACGGGGCAATTGTTTCGAGCGGTATCAATCATAACCCGACGGGTGAGCCAATGGAATATACCGTCGATGGCAAACTCGTTTCTCGGCCGGAGATACTGCACGCTGAGGTCGCAAGCCTGAAAGCGGCAGCGGCGAACGGCATAGATTTGCATAACGCTACCATGCTGCTCAATATGTCACCCTGTATCAAGTGTGCCCGCGAGATCACAGCGACAGATATCCGCCGCGTCTATTATCTCCACGACTGGTGGGATAAAGCTGCACTCGAGATCTTGCGCGGCGCAGGCATACAAACGAAAAAACTGACGGAGGAACGATGAAAAAACATCCAGAATACCAGTACCTTGACCTCATGCAGCGCATCATCGATGAGGGCAAAACTAAGCCGACGCGGGGTATTCATCCAATAAAAGGCGTATTTGGCGCGCAGGTACGGTTTGACCTCCGCTATGGCTTTCCGCTGCTCACGACCAAAAAAATGCCCTTCAAGACGCTACTGCACGAACTGCTCTGGTTTATCAGCGGCGACGACAGCGTGCAGTATCTCCACGAGCACGGCATCAAATATTGGGACGGTTTTCTCCACGAGGGTTCCGACAGTCTTGGCCGGATATACGGCGTGCAGTGGCGGCATTGGAAACGCCCCGATGGGACGGAGTTCGACCAGTTGCAGTGGGCGATTGAGGAGATCAAAAACAATCCCAACAGCAAAGGTATCATCGTCAATGCTTGGAACGCAGGCGAGCTCAAAGAAATGCGTCTGCCCCCCTGCCATACGATGTTTCAGTTTGATGTGACGAAGGGCAAGCTGCGCCTGCAACTGTATCAGCGCAGCTGGGATGTGTTCCTCGGTGCACCTTTCAATATCGCGCAGTACGCCATGCTGCTGCACATGGTTGCTCACCTGACTGGTCTCGAGGCCCGTGAATTGATTGTGGCGGCGGGCAACGCTCATCTGTACAAAAACCACATAGAGTCGGCGCGCGAGCAGATTGGCCGCACACCATACACCTTCCCTCGTCTGAAAATCGTCGGCAACCCCAAAAATATCGACGATTTTACCGAAGAAAACTTCGTCCTCGAGGGCTATCAGTCCCATCCGCACATCAAAACTGACCTGGTGATCGTGTAGGAGCCGGTATGGTTACAGTACACAATCTCAGCGAATCCGGCGGTGCTGTTTTGGAATACATGACACATCTCAGAAACGTGGATGGACATGGGCACCGCGAGGGTTTCAGACGAAACATGGAGCGGGTCGGGTTTTTGCTCGCGGGTGAGCTCAGCAAAACACTGCCCTACGAAAAATTTGCAGTCAAAACTCCCCAAGCAACTACCGATGGCTACCGTCTGGCCAAGCAGCCGGTCGTGGCGACTATACTGCGGGCCGGTCTGCCGCTGTGGGAGGGAGTGATGCAGGCTTTTCCGGCAGCAGATAGCGGCTTTGTCGCTGCCTACCGCAAACATGGCCCGACCGGCGGCTTCACTATCCAGGCAGATTACTGTACTTGTCCAGACATTACAGGGCGGGTACTCATAGTGGCTGACCCCATGCTGGCGACAGGCGCATCGCTACTGAACGGCATAGACAAGCTCGTTGCAGAGGGTGGCAGGCCGGACACTATAGCGGTGATGGTTGCCATCGCAAGTCAAGCGGGCTGCGAAGCCGTGCAGACGGGCCTAGCAGCGCGTGGTTTCAGCGACGCATCTCTCTGGTGCGCGGCTATCGACCCGGAGCTGAACACGCAAAAATACATCGTCCCCGGTCTCGGTGACGCCGGCGATCTCGCCTACGGCCCAAAAAAACAAAGCTGACCTATTTCATCACATAGAAAACTCTGAGTGAACACCCAAAAAGTTGATGCCATGCTTATACGCTAACCTGTGCTATACCACGAGCGGAAACTCGAGGAGATTCATTGTGACGATCTCACCGGAGCCTAGTACGTAGGCACGCTACTGTAATCGCTAACAAGCTGACTGTAGATTTCAAGATAGTCTTGGCACATGCGGCGGGCGGTGAAACGGGTTTTGTAGGTATGGCGGCAGGCGGCGCGGTCGATTTCACGCCATTTGGCGAGCGCTATCTGGAGATTGTCGGCAGTTTTTTCTTCATCTAGAGATTCTCGGGTTTGGTGCAAGCTGTTTTGTGCATCCGGCGCACTGTGTTTTTTGCGTACTTTTTGGGCGATGAAACCATTTTTACCGTCTGTGACTATTTCTGGCAAGGCACCCGAGTCGAGGGCGATGACCGGAGCACCACATGCCATGGCCTCTATGGCTACCATGCCAAAAGGCTCATCAAAGATGGAGGGGACGATAAGAGCGGCGGCATTGCCGAGAAAGTCTTGTTTTGCCTCTGCATCGTTTAGAAAACCGACATAGCGTATGTCATCGTCCAGCTGGGGGTGTATACGACTCTCCCAGTAGCTCTTTTTTTCGCTGTCGCCATAATGCTTACCGGCGATTTTGAGTTTCAGAGGTGTGACAGCCGTTTTGTTATACGCGCGTACCGCCATGATGGCCAGATGTACGCCTTTCGGCTCGATGATACGACCCATATAGACGAAATAATCCCGGGATGGGTTTTTGACAGGGGTGAGTTTCGTCTCGTCGAGGCCATGGTAGACAGTGCCCGCCCAGCGGGTGTCTGCGGGCATACCGGAGCGCTGGGCGTAACTCAATGATACCCAGTTGAGGTATTTGTACTTGGGCATGACAGACTTGTATTTGACGAGGAAATTATAGGGGTCGTGGTGCGTGAAAACGACGGGTTTGGTGCAGAGCTGGGCAAACGGCAGCGCGGTGTCTTCTTCGTTGGTGTATACGTGCACTAGGTCTACTTTGCCGGCATTGGCATCGGCATATGCGTGGGCGATGATCTCGCTCTGGACTTGACGGGCAAGCGTAACAAAGGTAAAGGGGTGTTTTTTGAGCAAATCTAGGTAGCCGTCCCCCCTGCCCGCCAGCTCCTGTTCAAAGAGACTGAGGTCGGCAGTGACGTTGCGAGCCCGAGTGGCAACCGGGCCCGGAGTGTAGAGCGTGACCTCGCAGCCGAGATCGGTTAGACCATCTGCAAGTGAAAGCGCCAGTTGACCCGGAGAAAAGATCACCTGCGGCAAGAGCTCGCGCTGCATAAAGATATGGGGCACCACCAGGGCAATTCTCAGCTTTTTTGCCGTCATGCCAGCCTCATTTCTAGGATCATTGTTTTGCCAGCCACCTTACTTTTTACGTATGGATCCTGAAACGAGTTCAGGATGACTAAGGACGGAAAAGTTTGGTGTGTAGCCGTCATAGTGAACTCGTTTCAGCATCTATGCTGTACCGCCGACTGAGATCATCCCATGTCGGATTGGCAGACTCGATGAGATTGATTTTCCACTGCCGACGCCATTTTTTGAGTTGCTTTTCCCGGCGGATTGCCTCGTCGGGGCTGCTCGTGTCTTCGTAATACACTAAACGGCTTAGGCTATAACGGGCAGTAAAACTCTGCGGATTTGAGCGCATTTTGTGCTCGAAAAGCCGGCGGCTAAGGTCATTTGTCACCCCGACATATAAGACGTTGTCTTTTTTATTGGTGAGTATGTGTACGAAGTAGGATTTCATGTCGAGCAGGTATGTGATGATAGGCGTAAGATCCTGAAATAAATTCACGATGACGTTTCACGCTAGTTCAGGATGACACTTCCTCTCTGTTGAGGACTACCGGTGAGGTGCACGCAGACTTATTCGGCGGGTTTTTCGTCGAGAAAGCTCATATCTATATCGCCATCCGGCGTATCTTCGCCGTAGTAGGCATCTGCATCGTTCACTGGCTGTGTATTGTCTTCCATAGTCCTCCTCTAGTTTTGCTGTGCTTTCATACTAGCAAAATTATCCATGTAGCGCACGAGTGTTTCCTCCAATGATCTTAGCGAAAGGATCGCAAGTTTGTTGCAAAGAAATCAGGCTAATCGCTGGCTCTAGAAGCAGACAAGACTATGTTTGCGAGCGCCCCAATTGCACACGCCGTACCCCATCGAAAAGTCAGTTCCCCATAATTGCTAGCCTGCAGGAGTTTCGCCAGTAGCTCCAGCCCGTGAGGAGGGGCGCCAGCCAAAAGTTTGGGCTCTGAATTGTGAGATATTACAAAAGATAGTACGGAATTAGTAGCCAGTCCTGCTGTGGCAAGGTGAGAAGCAACTGTTTCAGCTGGGCCTAGTCGAGAGGACATGTAAAATCTCCCTATTCGTTGGGGTTGACTTTGATGCTTGGACCCATGGTAGTGGTAGCATGGACTGCGAGGATGTAGTTGCCTTTGACGCTTTGTGGTCTGGCATTTTTAATGCTCGCCATAACGGCCTGAGCGTTTTCGAGCAGTTTTTTGCCGCCGAAGCTGACTTTGCCGATAGCGAGGTGGACGATGCCGGTGCTATCGACGCGGTACTCGACGCGGCCGGCTTTTGCCTCGGCGACTGCCTTTTGAACATCGGTGGTTACTGTACCGCTTTTGGGGTTGGGCATGAGACCGCGAGGACCAAGGAGTCGAGCGTACTTGCCAAGTTTGGCCATGTTTGCCGGGGTGGCGATGAGGGTATCGAAGGCGATTTCGCCCTTTTCGAGTTGTTTGGTGACCGTTTCGACCCCTGATAGGTCAGCGCCGTCTACTTTGTCGTCGGCAAAGACGGCGACTCGGACGGTTTTGCCTGTGCCCTGAGGCAGCACGAGATTTGCACGGATGTTCTGGTCTGCCTGACGAGGGTCGACACCAAGCCGGACGTGCAGCTCGACGCTGGCGTCAAATTTGGTGCTCGAAGTCTGGGTTGCAAGCTCCATAGCCTCTGCTAGAGTATGTACTTTGTCTTTCTGTACGAGTTCAGCGGCCTTGCGGTAACCTTTGCCACGGCGTTCGAGACGCGAGCGGGTGGGTTTGACCGGCTGTTTTGGCTTCTCAGCCTCCTCGGCCTGTTCCTCAGCGCGGTGTTGCTGATGCTCGATTTTTGCGGCTTTGGCTTCGGCCTCTTCCTGACCTTTTGCACTGCGCTTGCCAGCTTTGGCGGTTTTCACCTGAGATTCGGTTTTTTCCTCTGTAGACTCAGCCTCATTTGCCTGTTCGATCGCTTTGCTCAGCTCTGCGACCGTGTTTTGGGCGCTCATTTCAAGATGCAATGCCGCTGCCTCTGCAAGCAGCTCTTCTTTTTTCTTAGCCATATCGTATTCTCCTTCTGTGGTACAAGCCCTTCTGTCGCCTGAGCGCAGGAAGGTCCCACATGTCGTTAGTTGCTGATAGTGCGTGTCTCAGGATTTAGAGGCGCAACGGGACCGTCACTGGGTTTAGTATTAAAGCTTCCAACTCGTGTGGTAGGCATAACTTAAGCCTCTACCTCGACGCCCATACTGCGGGCGGTGCCTTTGACCATTTTCATGACAGCTTCGACATCGTCGGTATTCATGTCCATCGCCTTTTCTTCGGCGATTTTGCGCAGGTCTGACTGGCTGAGTTTCTTTGATACTTTGTCGCTATTGGGCCGTCCTGAGCCCTTCTGGATGCCGAGAGCCGCTCGGATACGGTCGTCGGTGGGCTCTGCGACGACGCGGAAGCTCATGGTGCGGTCGTCATAGATGGTGATGTGCGCGGTAACGGTTTTGCCCATCATGTCTTTGGTAGCGTCATTGAACGGCTGGATAAAGTCCATCATGTTCACGCCGTACTGGCCCAAGGTAGAGCCGACGGGCGGCGCGGCAGATGCCTGCCCGCCTTTAATTTTCATTTTTAGATTGGCCTTTACGACTTTGGCCATGTGAGTTCTCCTTTCGAACGGGGTACTTAGGCGACATTTGAGCTAGCCGCGCCGTTCTCCTACCTTTAAGTAGTGCGTAACAGAATAATCTTAACAGATTAAGATAGAGTTTTCAATTCACAATTTTCAATTTTCAGAAAAATTACAAAATTCAATTTTCAGGTCTAACATCTCGGCCATTTTTGAGAGTATTGATGATTTTCTGCAAAATCATGATTATTTGTTGCACTTCATCTTGTAAACTAGCGAGTGTTTCAGAATTGTCTCCTGAACGTTTGAAAAAATTGAACCAATAGCGGGTCTCGGACGCTTCTTTTTTGGCGATAAAAATCTTGTTCCGGAAATCTGCCTTTGACGAGGCATTATTTGCTTCGACGTAGTTTGCACCGATACTCGTCGATGATTTCACGACTTGCTCGACAGGTTTATTAAGTACTGGATCCTTATATTTCTGGAAATGAGCTACGGTATGAACTCCAAATTCGGTAAGTCGCTCTTCCAGATCGTAGTAGGGTTGGCCCATTTGCTCTTTGCTCTATTGAAAATTTTCTGAAAAATGTAAATTGAGACTTGAAACTTTAGACGCGCTTGACTTGGAGGCTGTCGAGTTCAACGGGCGTTTCGCGGCCGAACATATTGACCAGAACCTTGAGCTTGCCTTTTTGCGGGTCGATCTCGCTAATGGTGCCGTCGAAGCCTTTGAACGGCCCATCGATGATGTTTACCACTTCGCCGATGGCATAGTCGATCTTGTGTTTGGGCTGCTCGAGACCCATACGTTTTTGGATCTTCTCGATTTCCTCTGGATCAACAGGAGTCGGCTCAGTGCCGCTGCCGACAAAGCCAGTGACACTCGGTGTATTGCGCACGATGTACCAGGCGTCTTCAGTCAGTTTCATCTGGACCAGCACGTAGCCTTGGAAAATACGCTTTTCAACGATCTTGCGCTTGCCGTTTTTGATCTCGATCTGCTTCTCTTTGGGTACGAGAGCCTCAAAGATCTTGTCTTTCATGTCGAGTGATTCAGCTCGCTGTCGGATGCTTTCGGCGACTTTTTCCTCGTAACCGCTATAGGTATGGATCGCATACCATTGTTTGGTTGTATCGTAGCGTTTGGTAGTGCTCATGGCCGCTTAAAACTCCTTATTTCACAAATAATGACTTGAATACTTTATCGAGACCAAAATCGACAACTGCAATAATGAACCCAAAAACGATTGAAAAAATGATAACCGCCGAAGTGAGCCGCATGCTCTCGCGGAAAGTCGGCCACGTGACTTGTTTCAGCTCTCTCCAGCTATCGCGGACAAAGCGAAATCCGAGTAGACGGCCCAGGAAACGTAGTGGCGGCAGCATAAAAAACCAACGAAGTGCATGACCGAGGTGCTTGAGCGGGAAATGATGCGTGAGCCAAGCCGCTCCCTTGTAAATGCCTTTGATCGGCCACCAAAAGCCTTGCCAAAAAACTTGGCTCAGTGTCTGCTCATTTTCTGGAGTATTCTGTTTTACTTTCCGTGCCACGCTACGCCAACTCTCTTTCGACTTCTTTGTCCTGTCATACTGGGTTAAATAAAAATGCCTACATAGTTTGTAGGCATCTGTTGTCAAGCATAGTGCATCCTCCCACGGAAGTCAAGTACGCACGAACGCACGAATCCCAGCGCAACCTCTAGAACCTCTCGATTTGGTCGTCTCGACCGGGGGCTTAGTGGTATAGTACATCATATGTATGTTTGGCTCGGTCTCTGGACCGTTGCAGCGCTGTGCGAAGCGGCGCTATATAGTTCTACCAATACACCGTGGTGGCGTAGCCAGTATTGGCGATCAGGGGCTGCGTTAGCTGTCGTAGTGCTCCTAGCTGTGAGTGGTTTGCTGCTCGCGATTCACCACTGGGTGTTCGCTGTGGGTGTTGGCCTATTTATGCCGTATAGATTTGTAAATGCCTCTCGGTGGGCCAAACGCAGGCTCCAACCAGATAGACTTCGTAGGCTCTGTTTGCAGGCTTTTCGGTGGATGATCTCTGCTGAGCTGTTGGTTTTTGCTGGCAGCATTATCGCCGTGCATAGTACGGTACGTGTACTGCTCGGAGTATTGGGCGCACTCCAGCTCTTGTGTGCCCTAGTATTGCTCCGCGTCAGTACTCAGACATGGGAAAATGCGACACCGAGGCTACCGGCAAAGGAGCTGCAGGACGATGAGTTGCCTTCTGTGAGCGTGCTCATACCGGCCCGAGATGAAACCACTGCGCTCCAAGCATGTCTCGCAAGTCTCACTGCCAGCGATTACCCAAAACTCGAGATACTCGTACTCGATGACTGCTCGCACGGCAAAAAAACACCAGAGATCATCCGCAGCTTTGCCCAGTCCGGGGTGCGGTTTATCGCAGGAAAAACTCCACCGGCTGAATGGGTGGCCAAAAATTATGGCTATGAGCAGCTCAGGCACGCCTCGAGCGGCGAAATGCTGCTATTTTGTGGGGCGGATACGACTTTTGAACGGTTTACTATACGCCGGCTGGTGGAGGTGTGTCTTGCTCGCAATAATGATATGATGAGCGTTTTGCCCAGCCGACGCCGCGGTACGCACCCAAGAGTAGCGCTCGTACAAACGCTTCGCTACTACTGGGAGCTCTGTCTGCCGCGGCGCATGTTTAAACGTCCCCCCGTTTTGAGCGCGTGTTGGCTCATTCGGGCAGCGACGCTCACAGATTTTGGGGGTTTTAATTCTGTGATGCAAAGTGTTTCACCGGAGGCTGTTTTTGCACGCCAAGCAGTCGTGAGTGATACGTATGGGTTTGTTCGCAGTAGCGCTGATATGCCGCTGTATAGCGCCAAAACATACCAGGAACAGTATGACTCAATGATCAGACTTCGCTACCCCCAGCTACATCGGCGGCTTGAGCTCGTCATCGCGACGACGCTTTTTGAATGTTTGTTTTTTGTGGCCCCGTTCGTGTGTTTGACGGCCTGCCTCTTTTTGCGCCATACATCTGGTCTATTGGTTGCTTGGTGTGCGACCTGTGTGGCCATAACATGCATGTATGTGCTCGTGGCCGTGCGGACAAGGCTCTCGCCGCTTTTGCCTGCCTTGTTGATTTCGCCTTTCGTGTTCGTTGCTGATATTGTGCTCCTACATGTTTCTCTGTTGCGGTATGAGTTTGGAGATGTTGTGTGGAAAGGTAGAAATGTGTGCCTCCCTGTTATGCGCGTTGAGATGAACGAGGACACTACCGACGGACGACACTCGCCGAGCAAACCCGAACCCGACGTTTAGGTCGTGTTCATGAGGGAGGACGGGCAGACTTACCCATGTAGCTAGTGCTCAGAACATCTGCTTTGTAAATACGTTGTAGGTGAAGACTCTCTTGCGATTCGCCGCTACCGCCCTACTATGCTAAGAGTAATGCGTATATCTGGCTGGGTTAGATGGATACTCTATCTGCCTACAAGCGATGATTTTACTGCAACGCTGGCACAAAGATAGTAAAAACCGACCCCTTGTTCAGGGTGCTTTGGAGACTAATTTCTGCATGCAGGAGCCGGGCGAGCTTCATGGTGACATACAGGCCAAGACCCGTGCCGTTGGTCGCGCGTGTTCGGAAGTCTTCACTACGGAAAAATTTGTCAAACACGCGCTCTTGGTCGGCCTTGCTAATACCGATCCCGGTATCGCTCACCAAAAATACGACACCATTTGGGGCTGGACGCGCCGACAGAGTGACGCTACCCTTCTCGGTATATTTGATAGCGTTAGTCACGAAATTTTGTAAGATTTCTCGGATGTAGAGCTCGCTCGACGACAGTGTTTCGAGCTGTGGCGAGAGGTCTGCGCGCAAAATAAGCCCCTTGGCGGTCGCCTCAGCCGCATAACTCGCCACGAGATCACTGACGAGCTTGTGGACATTGATAGCGGCAAGCTCTAGGGTTAGTTTGCCGCGTTCGGCGCGGCTGAGTGTGGAGAGGTCATTGATCATGCCAGACAAAAATATGATCTGATCGTGGGCGAGTTTGAGAGCAGTGAGGACAGATGAATCTGTAATCCCGGCTTTTTCGAGAATAAACTGGGCATTGCTGACATTTCCTTCGGCTATGGCGATCGGAGTGCGTAGCTCATGACTGACAACGCTGATAAATTCATCGCGCTCTTCTTCGAGTGATTTTTCCCTAGTAATATCGCGCAGGAGCAACACATATCCCTTGTCACCTTCGCTGCCATACCCGAGACGCACAGGGGCAATTGATAGGTAAAGGTTTATTTTGCTGCCGTCGTCGTAGTGAAGGAGGTAATCTCGACTCGTGGTGGCACTCTTGGTACTGCATATCAGCGTCGAGACATTTACCTCTTGGCCATTTTTGTCGTAGAGTTTCAAAAGTCTATGGAGTGTCTTGTTTGTGATCGTTCCGTTTAGGTCGAGAATGTTGAGTGCTGCGCCGTTGTACAAAACGACCCGAATGGCATCATCGACAGCAATAACACCGTCGCCCATGCTATTGATGAGGCTTTGGAGACGGGTATATGCTAGGTTTTCGCTCGCGGTATTCGCAGGAGGAATGGGTGCATCCAGCATGTATTTAGTATGGCATATCATTTTCAAAAGCAGTAGCGGTTTGGTGCGGCTTGAGCGAGGGTTGTGTGTACCGGACTACTTTGGCTATCATGCGTGCGTCTGGGAGCATCGCCTCAACTGCTCGCCAAAAAGTCTGGCCATGGTGCATGTGCTCTGTATGAGCCAGTTCGTGGCAGATCACGTAGTCTATTTGCTGCCAACTCAACTGCATGAGGAAAAGACTAAAGGTTAAGTTTTGCCCGGAGTCGCAACTGCCCCAGCGTCTTTTGAGATTTTTGATGGCCAAAGAGCGGTAGGTATAGCCATGGATTAGGCTCAGTTTTTGCACCCTTGGAGACAGAACTACCTCTGCCTCTTTTTTGAGCGCTCGCAGAGCTGCTTTCTCCGCGCGGAGCTGGACTTCGGGACTCGACACAGGTTCGCTGGCATGATGTTTGATGACTAGTTTTGTTGACGTGACGCGGGTATTTGGGGGTTCACTCGGCGACACCTGTTCAAAGTGGAGTGTATGCAGTTTACCGATTTTATCACCCTCCTGCATAAGGGTTCTTTGGTGTTTGGAGATTTCTGTCAGGATATACTGATTGTGCTGTTCGACAAATTGTCGAGCTATAAGGTACGGGGTCCACGTGGGGAGCGAAACCCGGACCCCTCCTGCCCCGACCGTGAGCCGGATACTACGATTCTTTGCGGTTTTGATAAACCGTACTGGACCTATGCCAGCAATTTCTATGATTTTACTCGGCATATTACTGGATGGAGATATTTCGTCTCGACATATCGACTCGACCAGCCGCAGGGTTGGGTATGAGGTTGACGAGGCCGGGCTTACTTATCTGGTTTGCTGCCGGGTCCAGATCGATCAGGCGTTTTTCGATGAGGTAGCGAAGAACGGCATTTTTCTGAGTACCAAAGACGTGTTTACCGCTGAGGACTAGGTATCGCTCAGTAATGTCGGGGTTTTGCATGCCTCCGATGAGCTCTCTAAAGACACTTGGTTCCATTTCCTGCGCGTAATGATCATCTTGCTTGCGCCTGTCCCGTCGACTGGATCGTTTAAACGCGGAGTCTGGATCGATTTGCATCCAGAGCAGCACGGGGTGAGCGCCCGCTTTTATGGCAAGGTTTCGCAGTGCACGACGCTGAGTCATCCGCATAGCGTTAGTGTCAAAAACAACGCTTATTCCGGCTTGGAGAAACTCGCCAGTCATGTAGGTCATGAGACTGGCTACGATATGATTCTCCTCTTTGCTATATGTCGGTTTTTCAAACAGTTCATCCCGGATACGATCACCTTGGACGTGAGCTGCGGAGATTTGTTCGCACAGCTGCCGGGAGAAAAATGTTTTTCCTGAGCCAGGCATGCCATAGAGCATAATGAGCAACGGTTTGGTCGGTTGAAGTTTCCCCATATATTTCTACAGTATATACAATCCACATGATTTTACGCAACCAAACTCGGCGGTAAATTGGAAAGTATATATTCGGTCGCCCCTTGTATTTTGCGGCATAACCAGCTAACATATCGTAGTTGCCCCTCGGGGGTATGCGGACGTGGCGGAATTGGTAGACGCGCTACTTTGAGGTGGTAGTCCTGCAAGGGGTGGAGGTTCAAGTCCTCTCGTCCGCACCACAAACACCGTATGAACACGGCCAACCGGTTTCATACCGCACTTTTTGGAGTTGACTTTCCGACGCAAAAATACCGGCAACATACCCTAAAAATACCGGTGTGTCCCACCGTTTTTGAGAAAAATGTTTTGTACGCGTGTATTTCGGAAACCATCGCAGCGGTGCGCCCCTCCTAGTTATGGGTGATTAGCTCAGTTGGCTAGAGCATCTCGTTTACACCGAGAGGGTCGGGGGTTCGAGTCCCTCATCACCCACCATATAAAAAATCCATCGAGCTCGATGGATTTTTTATATGGTCACAAATTAAGCCTATGTGATTAGGTATTACGTCATATATCCAATACATGCGGTCGAATTGAGCCAAACGCGAACTACGGCTGCCTGCGGCAGTTGTAACTAACAGGTGGGGCAATGGCTGGAGGCCAAAGCTGCTAGCAAGAAGATATCGAACCAAAAGGACGCGGGAGAATCATTAACCGACAAGACAATGATTTGACCTAACTCCGCGGCATATGTTGGTATAGATGTTCGAGTGAATACGAACTGCGAAGGAGTGGTCTGACATCATCTTTGGTTATGCTAATTTTTACACCGGGATTCATGATCTCGTACGGATCAAATAGTTTTTTGATCTTTTGGAACAGAGCGTACACTTCTTCGCCATACATTGCCGCAAGATACGGTCCTCGCAAGCGTCCGTCGTTGTGCTGTGCACTGATCGAGCCTCCAAACTGTATGATCAAGCGGTAGTACTCGTCCATGATACGGAACGCCTTCTGCCGGTCTCCCAGCTGACCGATATCAAAAAAGGGCTGAACATGGATATTGCCTTCGCCGGCGTGTCCCCAGACCGCGACGTCTACTTGCGCTTGTTTGAACAGCTGGTAGACAGCAGTTAGCAGATCGTGCAATTTTTCCACAGGAACAATGGCATCTTCGATGAGAGGCAGTGGCTTGGCTTGATTATGCGCATGCGCAAGGATTGTAGCCGATGCATGGCGTATTTTCCAGAGTTCGGTCTGTTTGGTCGGATCGGTCTCCTCCCTAAACTGCTCGGCATGTTTTTCGAGAATTTTGTGTATGTATTTTACGGTTTTTTTGCGGTGCCGATCATTGGGGCTGTCAAGCTCAACTAGCAAAACCGCGGCAGGCGCAGACGTTGGCAAAACAGCCTTAAGCTGATTTGGATTGAGCTCGCTTACCATAGAGAGCAAATTGGCATCAACAAACTCTATGGCGCTGGGCACTTGTGGAGCTTGGCGAAGCGCCTCTACCGTATCGCACGCAGCCTGTACGCTTTCAAAATAGGCGGCAAACAAAACGGTTTCAGGGTTGTAGGCCTCTGTCTCACAGGTAATCTCGCTCACAATGCCGAGTGTACCCTGTGATCCGACAAACAACGGGGTTAGGTCGAAGCTGCCATCGCTCCGTTTGACATCAAAAATGTTATAGCCGGCAGTATTTTTGGTGACAGCACGGACACTACGAGCTATGGTTTCGGTATGCTCTTCAAAGAGTTTGTCGAGTGAACGGTATATTTCTCCCTCAAAGGTGGTGAGTCCAAACTTTTTGTTTACTTCCCGTTTGCTCAGTCTGCCGGTTTCTATGACCTCTCCGTTAGCGAGTACGACACGGAGCATTTTAGTGTATTCACGGGTTACGCCATATTTGACAGATTTTTCACCGCCCGCATTGTTGGCGATCGCCCCGCCGATGGTACTAAATTCAATACTCGCCGGGTAGGGTGGCAAAAATCGTTCATGAGTTTGCAGTGTCTGTTGCAGGCGGCCATAGTTTAGCCCTGGCTCCACGACAACCACACCGGTCTTTTGGTCAAGTTCGATGATACGGTTCATGTGAGCTGGGAACACAAGCATAATACCTTCTCCCAGGGCTGCTCCGGTCATATCTGTTCCCCACCCCCGTGGAGTAATCGGTATTGTACGTCCTCGTTCTGCCAGCTGCCAAGCAAAGCGGGCAGTTTTGCGAACATCGTTTTCGTTGCGTGGGTAGACGACGATACTTGGTGCCAACGTGAAAATACTACTATCGGTCGCGAAATAGCGCCGAGCATCTGTACTAGTCATAACCTCGCCGAGGAGGTGTTCTTGTAGGTAATGTGCTACTTTGCTCATGTACTGTGCCCTCTGGAAATTTATGTCCCTATGATACCATAATCGGTTTCAGGCTCATACAGATCTAGAAGTACCTAGGTGGCTTCGGCAAGCCATTCGCCCCACATTGATCTATGGGTGTCACAGCGCGACATAGATTCATCCAAAAATACGGCGGCTGCCTCATTGCCATAAAGAACCTATGCGATTTCAATTTTTGACTGTATCATCGACATTTTCGCGTTCCTAAAGACGACTTCGAAGAGAAGGTAAACGCATTTGTCGCACGGCTTGGAATCAACCCGGAGCGCTACGAAGAAGTCCTACAGGCCGTTTTAACGGTCTGGGAGCAGCGTCAAACTCGCGCACAGGACGAGGGCGCTATGCGAGCCAAAAAGCGCGAAGAGCTTGAAGCAGAGGATCGTGTGATCGTGGATAAAATGCGGATAGTATCATCGCCGACGGCTATTAAGTACATGGAGGAGGATGTAGCCAAATTAGAGCAGCAAATTAACGATTTAGAAACTCGCGACAACGAACAAGAGATGGCGGAAGGAGCTGATATGGCGGAAGGAGCTGATATGGCAACCGTGTTGACATACCTTAAATACTTTGTGGAACACATGAAAGATTTACTGATTGACCACTGTAATCCGATCATGCGGGCACGTTATTTTGGTGTTATTTTCGATGAGACGCCAAGCTACGCAGAAATAGCCTGTGGAACCGCCGAAATATCAAAAATCCCAGGGGTGAATGAGCTTTTTAAGCTCACAAATCCTGGGATTGTTGACCTGGTGCACCTATACGACCTATCGTGGAACCAGATTGTCCCTAGCTTGCGATTGATGCAGTCAAAGCTAATCGATTTAGGCTTTGAGGATTATAACGGAAATGTTGTTATAAACGAAACATAAACTGAGGGGTGTCAGTATCATGCATTCTACCTATAATTCAGCTTTTAATGAATTCCGTTTCACAAAAGTATATATCTAGTGTGAAACTATTGACAAGCCCAACCATAACCATAATAATTAAAAGCAATTGTTTGATGCGAGCAAACAAAAAGAAAGAGGCAACTAAATAGAGGGAGTAGAAGTGCATGAGAGCGCTCGCATTTAAGTTCGGGGTAAATACTAAAAAGCATAAACAGGCTAAATTGTGGCAACGCATAGCAACGCTACTGACAGCGTTTGTTGTGATGGGTAGCGCGCTGGCGCAGATAGCACAAGCGGCGCCAGGTGATTACGCGTGGCAGAAGGCGGGGACGAATCTGATCGGAGACCAGAGCAGCTGGCAATCCATCGCCAGCTCCAGCGACGGCAGCAAGCTCGCGGCGGTCGTCTATGGCGGCTCCCTCTACACCTCATCGACTCCGGCGCCACTTGGACGGAGCAAACCGCCGCCGGCTCACGTGACTGGTACTCCATCGCCAGCTCCAGCGACGGCAGCACGCTCGCGGCGGCAGCCACTGCTAGCAACATCTACCTCGCCAGCAAGGAGGGCCCCGCTACCGTCACGATCGCCATGACTAGCCTCCCAACCGGCAGCAAGGACGTCACGGCAGCTCCAGCCATCGCCGGCGCTAGTCTTTCCGCTACTTCCATGAGCTGCTAC
>Ga0116193_1001559_pt1 | contig 18687 bp, 11 predicted proteins | sample AD_UKC115_MetaG_FD_89892 | JGI IMG/M metagenome (GOLD analysis project Ga0116193, IMG submission 89892) | Active sludge microbial communities of municipal wastewater-treating anaerobic digesters from Hong Kong - AD_UKC115_MetaG | ecosystem: Engineered > Bioreactor > Anaerobic > Digestate... | reverse complement strand
CTTTTTTTCGTTATCAGCTATTCCCCCTCCTGGTCACAAAAAATTAACTGGACGACTGACGGTCTTGCATATACGAAATTTAAAGAGGGGAGTTTGGTTCGAATAGATCCCCGGACAGAAGGGGAAACTGTTTTGGTTTCCAGGGAACAGTTAACGCCTTCCGGCATGGAGACCCTCCGCCCACAGTCTTTTGCTTTTTCTAATGATGGGCGAAAAGTTTTATTCTTTACCAACACGGTAAAAGTATGGCGGGACCGTACCCGCGGCGATTACTGGTTATTGGATATAGCCAGCAAGCGGCTTCGCCAGGTGGGGAAAGACAGGCCCTCACAATCGCTGATGTTTGCCAAGTTGTCTCCGGATGGAAACCAGGTGGCTTATGTAAGTGAACATAATATTTTTGTGGAAGATGCCTCCTCGGGTTTTTCCAAAAAGTTAACAAATGATGGAACCCGGAAAATGATAAACGGAACGTTCGACTGGGTATATGAGGAAGAATTCAAATGTCAGGATGGATTCCGCTGGAGCCCCGATGGAACAAAAATTGCCTTTTGGCACCTGGATGCCAATAAGATCAGGGATTATTACATGATCAATACAACGGATAGCCCGTATTCGCGTATTATTCCGATTGAATATCCAAAGGCCGGCCAGTCTCCTTCCCCTGCCCGGATTGGTGTTATATCGGTAAGTGGTGGCGGCATTAAATGGATGAATATTGAAGGCGATCCTGCAGAGCATTATATCCCGCGAATGGACTGGGTGAGCAAAGGTGAAATAATCGTTCAACAACTTAACCGCAGGCAACAGGAAAGCAGGCTGATATATTGTAATGCCAACGATGGGTCGGCACGTACATTCTGGGCCGAGAGTGATCCATCCTGGGTGGATGTGCCCGATGACAGCAGTCCCTGGATTTTCATCAATAACGGACAGGATTTTTTATGGATTAGTGAAAAAGACGGATGGCGTCATATCTATAAGATAAGCCGGGATGGAAAATCCACTTCATTAATCACCAAAGGGAATTATGATATTGGGGAAATAAAAGGGATTGATGAGACAAACGGATATATTTATTTTTCCGCTTCTCCCAATAATGCCACCCAATTGTATTTATACAAAATAAAGTATGATGGAAAATCAAATAAGGATGAGGCAGAATTGGTGAGTGATAAAAAACTGGAGGGAACGCATACTTACAATATATCCTCAACCGCAAAAATGGCTTACCATGCTTTTAGTAGTCATAATACACCCCGGGTTTCTGAATGGATAACCCTCCCGGATAACCGGCCGGTTAATAAAGCGAAATCAATTGCTAACAACATAAGAAGGGAGACCAATAGCCAGGTGGAGTTTTTCCAAATAAAGACAGAGGATAATATATTATTGGATGCCTGGGTTCACAAGCCTGATAATTTTGATCCTTCTAAGAAATACCCGGTGGTGATGTATGTATATGGCGAACCTGCCAAATCGGTTACCGAAGATGAATATGGAGAGCAGGATAATTTTTTATATGATGGCGATATGGCGGCTGATGGCTATGTGCAGGTGGGGATTGATAACCGCGGAACGCCCGTGTTAAAAGGTGCCGGTTGGCGTAAAGCCATTTATCGTAAAATTGGAGATATTAATATCCGCGATATGGCCAATGGGTTTAAAAAAATATTAGAACTTCCCTATATTGATAAAAGCCGTACCGCCGTTTGGGGATGGAGTGGAGGCGGAGCATCCACCCTTAACTTAATGTTCATGTATCCCGATTTATTTAAAACCGGGATCGCCATTGCCGCCATTACCAACATGCTGAATTACGATAATATTTACCAGGAACGGTATATGGGCCTTCCGCAGGAAAATATGGAGGATTATATCCGCAATTCGCCGGTTACCAAGGCGCAGGGCCTGCAGGGAGATTTATTGTATATACATGGCACGGGCGATGATAATGTACATTATGATAATGCCGAACAGCTCATCAATGCTTTGGTGGTTAATGGTAAGCAATTTTCTTTTATGCCCTATCCCAACCGTACGCATGGAATCAGTGAAGGGAAGGGGACTTTTGCCCATTTAAAAACATTGTACAGCAATTTTCTACGGCAACATTGCCCACCCGGTGGGAGGTAAGCAGGGCTGCTTGTTAACTCAGGTATAATTAAATTTTTCCTATATATGAAAATGCTCTAATTTTAAAGAGGAACCTTTATTTCAAACCTAAATGTTGTTGAGTAAAGTTTCGTTTTTTAATTAAAGCAATCCAAGGATGCTGCCATGATGAAGTTCATTCATATAGTAGCACAATACAGTATGAATTGTTTTGTATTTGCTTCCTGCAGCCGTAACAGCGAAGCCTTATTTCCTTTCCAACCCCCTTTAGATTCTTTTTGCCAAATTCCACATCATTGCTGTTTGCAGTGGTTTCTTTCCTGTTCGGGAATATATAAGGCAAATTATGAACCTAAATCAACTTCCAAATGCCGGCTCACGAATGGTTATCCGAATTGATTGGCGTATTTGAAATGCGGTTGCCATCGCCCGGGCACAATTTGAAAATAGAGTCGCTTAACCTTGATTTTAATTTTTTATTCAACCATAGGTTTAGTTTATGGGTTCAGATAAAACAACGGAGGAAGGCTTAAAACGGGTTGTTGGCATTTCCGGCTTTTCGTTAAATATCATCAACTTCACGATTGGAGCCGGGATTTTTGCTTTGCCGGCGATGGTAGGTGTTGTGTTGGGCGCATACGCCATCTTCGCTTATATTTTCTGTGGATTGATGCTGGCAAGTATCATGCTCTGTTATGCCGAAATCGGAAGTAAGGTTACGAGTTCGGGTGGTAGTTATGCGTATGTGGAAGCAGCTTTTGGGAAATTTGCCGGATTTATCATTAACTGGTTATTTTTTGTGCTATGGGGAATTGTTGCTGATGCAGCTTTAATGAATGTGGTGGCGGATTCCCTGGAACCTCTTTTTCCTGCATTCTCAAATCTCTATATACGGGCTTCCCTGTTTTTTGTTCTCCTTCTTTTTATGGTTTTGGTAAATGTCAGGGGTTCTAGATTGGGTGTTTCTTTTATAAAGTGGATTACGATCATCAAAATATTGCCTCTGATAGGAATCATCATTTTGGGGATACCCCAAATAAGCACAGTTAACCTGCATTTACATCAGCCTCCTTCATTTTCTGCTTTTTCGAGTACCCTGTTGATTTTATTTTTTGCCTTTGCCGGGTTTGAAACTGCACTTGGGATGAGTGGTGAAATTAAGAATCCAAGGCGCACCATTCCCACAGGAATTTTTTGGGGAGCGCTGGTTATAATTATTATGTACCTGTGTTTACAAACGGTCACCCAGGGCGTATTGGGAAATCAAATGGCTTCGGTTAAGGATGCACCCCTTGCAGCAGTGGCTTTTAAAATTGTGGGATCTGAAGGCGGTATTATTTTACTGGTTGCGGCTGCTGTTTCCTGTTTTGGCGCTGTTTTTGGCGATGTGCTAAATACACCGCGGGTTTTATTTGCCGGGGCTAATGATGGGATGTTCCCTAAGTTCCTTGGAAAATTGCATCCTAAGTTTGCCACTCCTTATTTCGCCATAATTACCTATGCATCCCTAATTTTTATTTTTACTGTTTCGGGAGGGTTTAAACAATTAGCCATACTTGCCAGTACGGCCATATTACTTATTTATCTCTCTGTAATTTTTGCAACGTTAAAATTAAGAAGGGCAGAGCAGATAGTTCCGGAAGGGGCATTCAGCATGCCGGGAGGTTTGCTTTTCCCCGTAATTGGTATTGCTTCCATTATAGGGGTGCTGTCCAGCTTAAGGGTAAAAGAAGTCTTATTTACCCTTGTTTTTATTGCCCTCGTTTCCATATTATTTTTTGTGATTCGGAAAGTGCAGAAACGAACCGGCCTATTGAAAGGATAAGGATTATTTCAATTTTTTTCATTGAAAAACCTACAGAAACAAACAGGTAAAGATCGCAGAAATGACCGGGTAGTCTGTTTATTTCTGTTCCGGGATGAATGAGCCAAGCGCATTTTAATAAATAATTTGGAGACCAGATACCAATTAAAAACGGGGCGTATCCGAAAAGCCTTATGAGTAGGAAATTAAACTTAAAACCATTTTTATGCCAAAGTATGTTATTGAAAGGGAAATACCAGGAGCAGGCAAATTAACGGCTGATCAATTAAAGGGAATTTCTCAAACTTCTTGTGGGGTGCTCAGTAAATTGGGGCCTCAGATCCAATGGGTTCATAGCTATGTTACAGGTGATAAAATTTACTGTGTATATATAGCGCCCAATGCCGAGATGGTTCTGGAACATGCAAAGCAGGGAGGCTTTCCGGCGAACTCGGTGAGCGAAGTGGCTACCACCATAGATCCGACGACGGCAGAGTAATTTCCCTTGATGGAAGCCGGATAAATATAGGAGATGGAAAATTGATTTTTTCCACCCGGAAAGGTATTTTCCTATGTGTAATGGATGTTCAGCTATGGGGTAGATGTGTATTGACGGGTATTTTTATCTTAGAAAAGGGGGGGGGAGTCTCTTTATTGAATTGTTATCCAAATCTGTGTCATCGAATTTTATCGAATTATTATTTTGTGCATTGTATTAGCCTATAGAGTGGTAAATTTAGAAGGATCATTGTAAAATTTCTTAAACATTTCTATTTGAATAGCCAGCATCCTCGGAAACAGGGGGTAATTTTTGCTCAATTATTGAAAGGCAATTGTATGGATTTATTCAGGGAAAGCCAGAAATTTAAAGCGTCTGGAGTTTTGAAATAATTATATGCCTCCGGGTTGTAGTGGCATGGTACTTTGAAGGAGATTTTTGCATTGGGCTATGAGAAGGCGAGGATGGGGAAAGGTTTTTCATGTATTATTTATTTACCTAAACCGGGATGAAAAATATACTATTGCTTTTTGCTCTTCTCTTTGCCTGTTCCCAAACATGGGCCCAGGAAAAGTCCGGAGAGGAATTACTCAGGGAATTGGAACAACATCCGCAGCAGGACAAAAAACGCGTGGATATTCTGATTGAGATTGTCAATTCGCCTCAATTTGCTTCAAAATTAAAAGTTCCCTGGCAGGAAGAGGCTCTCGCCATATCTCAAAAGATCGGATACAAATTGGGAGAAGGAAATGCACTGCTATTTTATTATTCCAATGCAGATCCTGAATCGGGTTCTTCAGAAGCAGACTCGATACTGAATAAACTAAAAATCATCGAGAAAGAAGTAAATGATAAAAAGTTTTCAGGTCGTTTACTCACAAACCTGGGTATTGTTCATACAGACCAGGGTAAAAAATCGGGAGTGGATGAATTGTTGAAGGGAGCAGCTTTATTTGCTGAAGTGGGATACAACCAGGGGATATCTTCAGCCTTCGGAGCTGTGTCTGATTACTATTTGAACGTACATACCGATTATCCTTTGGCCATGGATTATGCGCTCAAGAGTTTGCAAATTGCCGAAAAAGAGAAGAGCCCTTACTTTCAACGACGCAATTGGGTCAACATTGGATTCATTTATGCAGGTGTTGGCGACTATGAAAATGCATTGCAGGCATTTACAAAAGCAAAGCATTTCGCAGAAATGGAGAATAAATCATATGCCCAGGAGCCGATCCTGAACGGCATGGGAGAAATGTATCGCTTCATGGGAAAATACCCAGAGGCAATTAAATCGTATCAGCTTGCCATCGAAAAGAGCAGATCCAACACTTCTATTTCCATGTACGAAAGTAACCTGGCAGATGTTTACACCCGTATGGATAATTTGCCCCTGGCATTTCATTATGCATTTCGTGCTTTGGATACGGCCCGGGTTTACAAAGACTCGGTTGGGGTATCCTGGATTGATGGCATCTTATCCCGTGCATATCTCAGTAAGAAAATGCCCGACAGCGCCATTTATTATGCACAAATAGGGCTGGATATTGCTCAAGCCAATCATTTACCTGAGTTTGTAAGAGATAACGCCGGCGCCTTATCTGCTGCGTATGCAGCGCTCCACGATTATCAGAATGCATATAAATACAACCTTCAGTACAATTCGGTAAAGGACAGTATTCTCAACTCTGAATCCCGTAACAGAACATTGATGCTAAAGCACAATAATGACCTGTCTAAAAAAGAAGTCGAAATCAATCGTCTGACACAGCAAAGGAAAGAGCAGCGAATAATATTACTCGGCATTTCCACCGTACTGGCACTCCTTATCTTTTCGGCCATTGGATTGTTGCGAAGCATCAGGCAGAAACAAAAAGCAAAATTGGAAATCCAAAATGCTTATAAGGAATTGCAATCCACTCAATCCCAACTCATTCAGTCGGAAAAAATGGCTTCGCTGGGTGAGCTCACTGCAGGTATCGCGCATGAAATTCAAAACCCGCTAAATTTTGTAAATAATTTTTCTGAAGTGAATACGGAACTCATTAAGGAATTAAAGAATGAAATAATAAATGGCCGCATAGACGAGGTGTCTGAACTCGCAAATGATATTGAAGCCAATTCTGAAAAAATAAATCATCATGGTAAGCGAGCTGATGCAATTGTGAAGGGAATGCTTCAACACAGCCGCACCAGTTCAGGAAAGAAAGAGCTTACTGATATTAATGCCTTGACTGATGAATACCTTCGATTGGCTTATCATGGACTGCGGGCAAAGAACAATGAGTTTAATGCAGGGATAAGAACAGATTTTGATACTTCACTCAATAAAATAAATATCATGCCTCAGGATATCGGAAGAGTATTATTGAATTTAATTAATAATGCATTTTTTGCAGTGAATGAAAAGAAAAATCAGTCAGGAGGCGGGTACGAACCGGTTGTTTCTGTTAGCACAAAAAAGGTAAATGATAAAGTTGAAATAATTGTGGGGGACAACGGCAATGGTATCCCATCAGAAATTAGAGACAAAATATTCCAACCCTTCTTCACCACAAAGCCAACCGGCAGCGGAACGGGATTAGGGCTGAGCCTAAGTTATGATATAATAAAGGCGCATGGTGGGGAGATAAAAGTGAATAGTAATGAGGGAGAGGGCGCGGAATTCATAATTTGTTTGCCATTTAATGGATAATAAATGAAACGGTTAGAACAACGCAAAGCCCAACTGAAAGTAGCTTACCAGTGTGTTATGAAAGTGAGCATCCTGGATAGGAAGGCTCCCCTTCGGTATATCAACCAATATATAGCTGAGGATGTATGTGGCTTTGGCACGGCGGCAGATGAAAAAGTGGAGTCGCGAGAAGAATACAGAAACGTGATAATAAAAAGCAGGCAACAATCGAGGGGCCTGTATTTTAAAGCAAAGAATCTTACACCTTACCACCCGAAATTTATAGATGAGGACACGGCACAGTTTCATAATGAAATGGTAGTGCAGATAGGGGATAGAAAAAATATTCAAAAGTTCCACCTGTGGTTTAGCGTTGTTTTTAAATACCGGTGGGAAAGCTGGCAGATGGTGCTGTTTCATGGTTCTATCCCCGATGCAGGCAGCAGTATGGAAGAAACCTTTCTCCTCGGCGAGGCAGCACAGAGACTTAAAGAACTGGAACAGGTGGTGGCTCAGCGCACCATGGAAATCCAAAATAAGAACCGGGAGCTGGAAATAGAAGCCGGGTTAGAAAGAGTGAGAAGCCGCTCTATGGCCATGCACCAGACTTCCGAATTGCAGGACGTGATTCAAACTGTCCATAAAGAGTTACTCAATTTAAAACTTTCTATTGACGGGGGATCATTTATTGTAATCAATAAAGATATAGATAGCACGCTTTGCTGCTGGGGATCCGGGGGTACGGCTAATACATCCGAAGAATTTGTGATACCGCATTTTAATATGCCTTTTGTTACTAACCTGGTGAAAGGGATTAAAAGGAGAAAAAGTTTCTTTTCGGAAGAATTTTCTCAGAAAGAGAAGAAGGAGTTCTTCACGAAATTATTTAAGCATAAACCATGGTCAAAACTAAGCAGCAAAAGAAAAAAGGAAACCCTGTCTGCTCCGGGTGGCTATACCCGTTCTGTTGCTGTATCCCAACATACCAGCATTTTTATCATTAATCACCAGGGCAAAAAATTCAGCGATACGGAAAACGATATTTTAAAACGCTTTGCGAAAGTGTTTGAACAGACCTATATCCGTTTTCTTGATTTGCAAAAAGCCGAAGCGCAGGCACGGGAAGCGCAGATACAATTAGCATTGGAAAGGGTTCGTGCAAGAACGATGGCGATGCATGCCAGTGATGAATTGGCCGAAGTGGCGGTATTATTATTTGAACAGGTAAAAAAGTTGGGAATAGCAATCTACACCAGCGGCTTTAATATTTGGGACAATGAAAAAGAGAATGTAGTGTCTTGGATGAGTAATCCCAACGGGGAAGTTAATCCACCATTACCCATGAATATTCATGATTCAGCGCAGCATTTAAAAACATACAATGCATGGAAGAGCCATGAATTATTTTTTGAAAATGACATAAAAGGGCAGGCTCTAAAAAAGCATTATCGGTACCTCCATACACTTCCTTCTTATCGGGGCGCATTGATTAAATCAGAATCAGCCGGTATAAAAACGCCTGCCCGGATGATTCACAATATCGCCTTCTTTAAACAGGGATATTTATTATTCATCACCCTTGAACCTTGCCCCAAATTTCGGGATATTTATATAAGATTCGCGAAGGTTTTTGAACAGACCTACACCCGGTTTCTAGATTTGCAAAAAGCAGAAGCACAGGCAAGGGAAGCGCAGATAGAAGCAGCATTGGAAAAAGTGAGAAGCCGCTCTTTGGCAATGCATAAAAGTGACGAACTGAAGGATGTGATTCGGGTAGTGCTCGAGCAATTTGTTCATCTTAATATCAAAGCCGAACATGCAGGTTTTTATATTGATTACAAAGCGCAGGACGATATGCATATCTGGCTGGCCGACCCCAACCTTGAACCATTCTTTGCCATCCTTCCCTATTTTGATACACCCACCTGGAATAGCTTTTTGAATGCCAAAAAGAAGGGAATAGCCTTGCACACCGACCTGCTGGATTTCAAAGAGAAAAATAAATTTTATCGGTCCCTTTTTAAATTATTTGAGGTGCCTGAAGAAGCAAAGAAGTTTTATATGGAATGCAAGGGCCTGGCCGTTTCCACCGTGTTGTTGGATAATGTAGGATTGTACATTGAGAATTTTTCCGCCATTCCTTATACCGATGAAGAGAATAATATACTCCTGCGTTTTGGAAATGTATTCCAGCAAACGTATACCCGTTTTCTTGACCTGCAAAAGGCAGAAGCACAGGCAAGAGAAGCGCAGGTAGAAGCAGCATTGGAAAAAGTGCGTTCGCGTTCATTAGCCATGCATAAAAGCGATGAAATTGGAGAAGTAGTGTGGGTTGTCATTGATAAGATGAAAGACCTGGGTATTGATGCACAGGGCATCTCAATTGCAACATTTATGCCGGGTTCCAAAGATATCATGCATTGGCATGCCAATGCGGAAATACCCGGTAAAGCAACAACCATGTTTATGCCCTGGTTCGATGATCTCATTTATAATGATTGTGTGAATGCAAGAAATGAGGGCATGGAGTTATTGGTAAAGCAATATTCAAAAGAAGAAAAGAATAGGTACATTCATGCGGCGGTTGAACATTCCGATTTTAAATATTTTCCGAAAGAGTTGATACAGTGGATTCTTGAACGACCTTGCTTAAGTTTTTCCTATGCAATACAAAAGCATACAGGTATTTTTCTGGAGGATTATGAAGGCAGGCTGTTTTCAAAGGAAGAAAATAATATTCTAATCCGTTTTTCAAAGGTTTTTGAACAGGCTTACATCCGCTTTTTGGATCTGCAAAAAGCCGAAGCACAGACAAGAGAAGCACAGATAGAAGCGGCATTGGAACGCGTGAGAAGCAAAACAATGGCCATGCAGAAGTCGGGAGAACTTGCCGATGCAATTTCTGTACTTTTTCAGCAGTTGATTTTACTTGGTATTGAACCCAGCGGTTTTTACCTCGCTATTATGCAAAGTGATGCCGGCAAGGCAGAGTTTTGGATTTCAGAAGAAGCAGGTACCGGCGTAAGCACGGCATATCAGGATAACCTAAACAACAACCCTGTTTTTTCAAGAATTTTCGACAGGTGGAAAAAGCAAGATAACTCTCTTATCCTTGATTTGCAGGGTGCCGAGCTTCAGGAGTACCTGGTATATCTGAACTGTATTCATATTCCATATAAGGAAGGGTCTGAGCAAATCAGGAGTATTCAATATATAGCTTTTTTCAGCAGGGGCTTTATAGGTCTGGCTTCTCCTGTGGAGCAACCGGAAGGCACTATTCAATTGCTCGAACGATTTGCGGCTGTATTCAACCTTACGTTCACCCGATTCAATGATTTGAAAGTTGCGGAAGAACATTCCGTAAAGGCGGCAAAGGATTTAATTGAAATTAAAGAAGCCAGGAAGAAGGCAGAGGAAACGCTTGTAGAGTTACAAGCCACTCAAAAGCAATTGATACAGTCTGAGAAAATGGCCTCACTCGGCGAACTAACCGCTGGTATTGCACATGAAATTCAAAACCCGTTGAATTTTGTCAATAATTTTTCAGAAGTAAGCACTGAGCTGTTGGTTGAAATGAAGGTGGCAATCGAAAAGGGTGATTCGGTTGCCGCACAGGAAATAATGACGGATGTAGTTCAAAATTTAGAGAAAATTAATTATCATGGCAAGAGAGCCGATGCTATTGTAAAAGGAATGTTGCAACATAGCCGTACTTCCTCAGGCCAAATGGAACCTACGGATATTAATGTCTTGTGCGATGAATATTTGAGATTGAGTTATCACGGGCTGCGGGCGAAGGATAAATCTTTTAATGCTGAGTTTGTTGCAAATTTGGATCCGCTACTTCCAAACATTAATGTGGTTCCCCAGGAAATTGGAAGAGTGCTTTTGAATATCATTAATAATGCGTTTTACGCAGTAAGTGAACGAAAGAAACTGGGCGAGCCAGGTTTCCAGCCTACGGTTAAGGTATCCACGCAGCAAAAGAATAAGTTTATCATTATTACAGTGAAGGATAATGGTATTGGAATACCTGCTACTGTGGTTGAGAAAATTTTCCAACCATTTTTTACCACTAAACCTACAGGGGAAGGTACAGGCCTTGGGTTGAGTTTGAGTTACGATATTGTAAAAGCCCATGAAGGCACGTTAGAGGTAACAAGCAAGGAAGGGGAAGGGACGGAATTTGTTATTCAATTGCCAGTTTAAATTGGGTCAAGTGACGCGGCTACCCGGCATGATATTGTCCCGTACTTTAGTTCGGGGGGAACAGATGCTAAAGTTTTTACGGAACTTGAATCCGGAGCCGGTTTATTGAGGGTTTTTTTCCCTTTTGTAGTATATTTCAAATCTAAATTTGTGGGATCGGGCATTCAATCCTTTATTGTTGAGTAAGGCAGAATAATATTTGGCAGAACTATTTTATGGTTGAAGATCTGTAAGGGGTTAAGTTCCTGAAGATATAGTGAGATATTAGGGGTTATTAAATTAATGTTTCAAATATGAAGCTGCCATGCTGGTTATTGGGTGGTTTTATGCTTTGCGGATTTTATGCTGCAGGACAGAATATTACCCAACTAAAATCTGCCCTTGGAACAGCAGGCAGCGATACCGGAAGGGTACAGGCAGCGAATCAATTAGCTGAATCCTATTTTATTAACTATGCGTATGATAGCTGCCGAAAGTATGCAAATTATGCATTGCAATTATCGAATCAACTCATAAATAGTGCAGAGGTAAAAAATACGCCTGCATTTTTATTAGTGGCAAAGAGACTCAGGGCAGAATCCGTTAGTAACCTGGCATCTTCCTTTATGTCCAGCCAAACGGAAGCGGCAATTGATTCATTTTTAGCCGTTGAAAAATACTTTTTGGAAATTGGGGATAAGGAAGGATTAGCCTTAACTTTTCAAAGGCTTGGGGAAACCTATGCAAATCAAAATAATGCCGACAGCTCATTATATTATCTGGGTAAAAGCCTGCGACTTTATCAATCAATAGGAAATAAGCCGAAAGTTGCATTTTTATATTACACTGTTTCTCTAACCCAAAGATCGATGGCGATGTATGGTGATGCACTGGAAAACAACCTGCAGGCTCTTTCTATTGCCAGAGAAACGAATGATTCCACTTTAGTGCTGGAATGTATTTTGGCAAATGGATTTATTTACATGTTGGCAAAAGATTATCCTTCCGCATTGAAAATTCAGTACGAAGGATTAAACTTAGCCCGTACCATCAAAGACTCCAGTTATATTGCCACCGTTTATAGCGATTTGGGTAATACCAATATGCGTTCAGGAAAATTGGATGCTGCATTCGAGAATTTTTCAATGGCACTCCGCATTCGGAAGCGGTTAAATTTAACTACCTACCTGAGCAGTAACCTGCTTTACCTTTCTAACATATTGGTTAAACAGGGGAAATACGGTCAGGCTATTTCCTATGGCCTGGAGTCGCTGGAGTACGCGAAGCTGTTAAAAGATGGAAGATTTTTATTGGACTCCTATTCCGACCTGGCAAATACCTATCTGTTAAGCGGGGATGCTAAGAATGCCCTTACGTATTTTGATAGCCTTTGGATGGTTAGTACAGAGTATAAAGACCCGTTTCGCCAGTCGCAGGCTTTGCAAGGTATGGCTGATGTTTATGTACATCAGAATCAACAACTACTGGCACAGGCAACGCTGCAAAAAGCAATCCATTATACCGACAGTAGTGATTATAGAAACCTGGAAAACATTTATGAGCGGTTAGGAAAAAGCTACTATACAACAGGGGAATTTAAACAAGCCTACCTAAGTAGTTTGCAGTTTAAACGCTTCGGAGATTCCGTTTCGGTATTGGAGAAAGCCGCTAAGATTGCCAGCCTTACCAATCAGTTGGAATTTCAGAATAAGAAAGCGCTGCTTAAGGCCCGTCAGGATAAGAAACTTTCGGAACAACAAGCTGAGATAAGAAGGCAAAAGTTAATGCGCAATATTATTATAGTTGGGTTAATCATTGCCTTTATTTGGGTGATCATATTTTTTAAGCGATTCAGGGAAAAAAGAAGATTGAGCATCAAATTGGAGCGAACCCTGGAAGATTTAAAATCGGCACAGGTGCAACTCGTCCATTCAGAAAAGATGGCCTCACTGGGAGAGCTTACTGCCGGTATTGCCCATGAGATTCAAAACCCCCTCAATTTTGTAAATAATTTTTCCGAATTGAATAGAGAGTTGATTGAGGAGTTGGAATTGGAACAATCGAAACCCATTAATGAACGCGATTGGGAATTGGAAAAGGGATTGATCAATGATATAAAATTGAATTCAGAAAAAATTAACTACCACGGAAGCCGGGCTGATGGTATCGTAAAAGGGATGCTCCAACATTCGAGGATGAATGCGGGCCAAAAGGAACCAACCGACATCAATGCGCTGGCAGATGAATACCTCAGGCTGAGCTATCATGGCCTTCGGGCAAAAGATAAATCGTTTAATGCGGATTTTAAATTGATTCCCGATGAAAGATTGGGCAGTATTAATATCATGGCACAGGATATTGGCAGGGTGATATTGAATCTTGTAAATAATGCATTTTATGCCGTCAGGGAAAAACAAAAATTAGCACTCCCTTCATACCGCCCGTTAGTGAAAATAACAACCAGGAAGGAAAATAATAAAGCGATTATCCAAATCAGTGATAATGGTTCCGGAATCCCAAAGCAGGTAATGAGAAAAGTTTTTCAACCTTTTTTTACTACCAAGCCCACTGGAGAGGGAACTGGATTAGGGTTGAGTTTAAGTTACGATATCATCAAAGCACATGGGGGAAAAATATCCGTGAATAGTGAAGAAGGAGAAGGGACGGATTTTATTATCGAATTGCCTATTCAATAGAGATAGACATATTGTTTTTTTTATTATATTTAAACAAGGTCTTATGATGAATATATTAGTAGTAGATGACGAAGCCGATGTAAAGGCACTTTTTGAACAGCGATTCAGAAAGGAGATCCGGAATGAAGAAATAAAGATTGCCTTTGCCTTTTCCGGCGAAGAAGCCTTGCGGTATATGACGGAGCATAAACAGGAAGCCGTATTGATTCTTTCTGATATTAATATGCCCGGCATGAGCGGATTTGAATTGCTGGAGCAAATAAAGAAAAAATTTGGCGCCCCACCTCCTGTGGTAATGATGATTACGGCTTATGGCGACAAAGAGAATTATGCAAAAGCAATCGAATTGGGCGCTGATGATTTCATTACTAAACCGGTCGACTTCACGGAGCTTAAAGAAAAACTAAGAAAACTCAATTTATGATTAAGATTCTGGTGGTTGATGACGAACCCGATTTACAATCGTTAATCAGACAGCGTTTCAGGCAAATGATCCGGGAACAAAAGTTTAATTTTTCCTTCGCAGTAAATGGGCTGGAGGCAATTCGTTTATTGAAAGAAGAGAATGATATTGAGGTGATGCTTACCGATATCAATATGCCTGAAATGGATGGACTTACCCTCCTTTCCCGGGTAGCCGAATCTCATCCGCTGCTTAAATCAGTAGTTGTTTCCGCCTATGGCGATATGACGAATATCCGGACTGCAATGAACCGGGGCGCTTTTGATTTTGTTACGAAACCCGTAGATTTTGAAGACCTCCATATTACCATCGATAAAGCGGTCCGGCAGGCAGAGCAGATGAAAGATACCTTGAAAGCCATAAAAGAAAATAACATTCTGAAGATGTACGTGGATCAGAATGTTTTGAATTTTATGGACAGACCGGAGTTCGCAGTCTCACTTACTGAAAACGAAACCCTCGACGCAACCGTTGCCTTTATTGATATCTGCGGATTCACTGCTGTTAGTGAAAGAGAGCCTCCGGATACCGTAGTAAAAATGCTCAATGAATTTTTTGAGGTAATGGTTAAAGAAATTATTTCGCAGGGTGGGGCCGTTGATAAGTTTATTGGCGATTGTATCATGGCGGTATTTAGGGGGGATTATCACCTGGATCGTGCCATCGATGCCAGTCTTGCCATCGTCAGGGAAATTAATAAGCTTCATTCCATTCATGGTTTTAATCCCCAGGTTTCAATCGGCATTAACAGCGGAGAAATGATTTCCGGAAATATTGGATCTGTAACCCTGAAAAGGCTTGATTATACCGTGATTGGAGATACCGTAAACACGGCCCAACGGTTGCAATCCACCTCCGGCAGAAATCAAATCCTGATTCCCGAAGCCTGTTACGAAAAAGTAAAACAATCATTCGATTGTAAGCCCTTTGGTAAAGTGGCTTTGAAAAACAAAACCCAGGAAATGATGCTTTATGAAGTTGTCAATTAATATGCTTATTAATGCAGTATGAAACTATAAGGGATGTGATTTTGCATAAGTTGGAAGGGGAGACTCCTGCCTATATGACGTACCACAATGTGGCCCACACGACCGGCGTAATGGAGGCAGCTACGGACATTGCCAAAAGTGAGGGAATAACAGGTGATGATTTGATTCTTTTACAAACAGCGGCATTATTTCATGATGTAGGTTACCTTCAGTCGCCCCTGAATCATGAAAGACGATCCTGTGAAAAGGCTAAGGAATTATTGCCACAATACGGATATTCACCGGAGGGAATTGATTTGATTTGTGATACTATAATGGCCACTCGAATTCCCCAAACTCCCAAAGGCAAACTAGGAGAAATCCTGTGCGATGCGGATCTGTTCTATTTGGGCGGAGATGATTATGAAAAGAAATCTGAATTGCTATTCCAGGAATTTAAGCGTACAGGTGCCATTAAAACTTATGCGGAATGGGAATTGCAGCAAATTAATTTTTTATCAGCGCATTCCTTTTTTACCCAAACTGCAGTAAGAGAAAGGCAAAAAAGGAAACTTGAGTATTTAGCGCAGTTGCTGGGAAGACGGTCTAATCTGCTTACTAAATCAAAAAAGTACAGTGCCAAAGAAATTGCGGAGGATATTATATTTAATGTGGTGGGCGTAATCATTGCCTCCATGGCCCTGAAGTTCTTCCTGGTGCCCAATCAGTTTTTTGATGGAGGAATCACCGGACTGTCGCTCCTGGTTCATGAAATGTACCATATAAATTTGTCGTTGTTGATCATTGCATTTAATATCCCGTTGATAATTATGGGATATTATATTCTGGGAATGCACTTTTCGGTGCGGATACTAATCAGTGTCTTTTTATTTGGGATGTGCCTCCATTTTATTCCGGTAATGGCCGTAACACAGGATAAATTATTGACAGCCACTTTCGGTGGCGTTTTCCTGGGCCTTGGAGTGGGCCTGGTTATGCGTGCAGGCGCTGCCCTGGACGGGATGGAAGTGGTGGCCCTCTATACCCTCAAAAGGACAGCATTCACCATTACCGAAATTATTTTAGGGTTTAATATTCTGATTTTTAGTGTGGCTGCTTTTGCATTTGGAATTGAAACCGCCCTCTATTCTATTCTCACTTATTTTGCAGCCACCCGTACCATCGATTATGTAGTGGAAGGAATTCGTGCCTATATGGGCGTAACCATTGTTTCAGCAAAAAGCGAAGCCATAAAGTATGAAATTGTAAATAACATGGGAAGGGGAATTACCGTGTATAAAGGTATTCGGGGGTTCCTGCCCGGTAATTATACCGAAAGCTCCGAAGCAGAGATTGTTTTTACTATTATCACCCGAATGGAAATCAGGAAGCTAAAGAACCTCGTTTATGAAATAGATCCCAAAGCCTTCATTTTTGCCAGTACAATTAAAGATGCATCTGGCGGAATTTTGACACGGAGGCATGTGCATTGATGACAGATTTTTTATTCCCGCCTTTTTGAATACAATGGGTGCGGAAATAAATTATTCTTTTACCTGGTGGATAATCTTTTATTTTTTGTTGTGCCCTATTACTGTTCCCCCAATTAAATCAGGATAAAGCGGCTGATTTTTTTGTTGCAGGTTCCCTTCTGCCCGGATAAATTTCCAACGCTTTCTTAAGACAGTCAACCGCTTTATGAATGGCTTCTACATGCAGTACATAAGCCAATCTGACTTCCTGTGTACCTAAGCCCGGTGTTGAATAAAATCCAGTTGCAGGAGCCACCATTATGGTAGACCCTTCGTAACTGAATGATTCCAATAACCATTGGGCAAAACGGTCGCAATCATCTATGGGCAATTGAGCCATGGCGTAAAATGCACCTCCGGGGTTCGGACAAAACACACCGGGGATTTCATTCAGCCTGCTTATGAGCGTATCTCTTCTCAGTTTGTATTCGGCTTTGGTTGTGTCAAAATAATTACCCGGCAAATCCACGGCTGCTTCACCTAAAACCTGGGCATAAAAGGGAGGGCTGAGACGGGCCTGTGCAAACTTCATGGCCGCATCCAGAACGGTTTTATTTTTCGTAACAAAAGCCCCGATGCGCCCGCCGCAGGCACTGTATCGTTTGCTGATGGTATCCATCAACACTACATGTTGTTCCGCACCTTTTAAATGCATGGCGCTGGTATGATGCCCTTCGTAACAGAATTCGCGATAGGCTTCATCAGCAAAAAGAAAAAGTTGATGCTTTAACACGATGTCTTTTAAGGTATCCATTTCCTCGTGGCTGTACAAATACCCGGTAGGATTGTTGGGATTGCAAACCACGATGGCTTTTGTTTTAGACGTGATCGCCTTTTCAAAATCCGCAATAGGCGGTAAGGAAAATCCCGATTCAATACTGCTGCGAATGGGCACAACCTTTACTCCGGCCTGTATGGCAAACCCATTATAATTGGCGTAAAAGGGTTCAGGAATTATTACTTCATCTCCTGCATCGAGGCAGGCCATAAAGCCAAAGAGGATGGCCTCGCTTCCTCCGGTAGTAATAATAATTTCCGATGGATTTACATGAATATCATTGCGCTGATAGTACTCCACCAGCTTTTTCCGGTAACTCTCATTTCCGGCGCTATGGCTGTATTCCAATACTTTTATATCGCAATCCCGCACTGCTTTAAGAATAGAAGGAGGTGTTTCAATATCAGGTTGTCCAATATTTAGGTGGTACACATTGATTCCCCTTTTCTTTGCTGCATCGGCAAAGGGAACTAATTTCCGAATCGGAGAGGCAGGCATTTCCATGCCGCGCTTACTTATGTTTAACATGCTGTAAAGATACTCCCTTCCGGTTAACCTTTATGGTTGTGAATGGAAGCCGCACCGGTATCCAAAAGCCAATAAAGATTTCCCTGATTTGGGTGGATCAGCCTGGCCGGATAGGGGGGTTCACTATGGTTCAACAACTGGTTGATAATTCCTGCCTTTTCCTTTCCAATTACAAGGAAAGCCACATTTTTTGCCTGGTTAATCAACTGGCTGGTAAAACTTATCCGGAAGGTGTTTTTTTGAGGGACAAAGACTTCTTTAATCATCGCCGTTTTTTCGTGGAGGATATCCGTGCCGGGAAACAGCGAGGCCGTATGACCATCTTCGCCTAATCCCAACAAAATGAGGTCGAATCGTGGATCGGGTCCCAATGAATCCACCAAAACTTTTTCATATTTTTTTGCAGAGACATCAGGTTTTAGGGATGTGTCAGGCTTCAATACCT
>Ga0116193_1001557_pt1 | contig 18716 bp, 17 predicted proteins | sample AD_UKC115_MetaG_FD_89892 | JGI IMG/M metagenome (GOLD analysis project Ga0116193, IMG submission 89892) | Active sludge microbial communities of municipal wastewater-treating anaerobic digesters from Hong Kong - AD_UKC115_MetaG | ecosystem: Engineered > Bioreactor > Anaerobic > Digestate... | reverse complement strand
CTGCACCATATTATCGCGGCAGGTCGTGATGTACTCTTCGAGACTGATTTTTGTACCGATATCACGCTTGTCCTGGATGCCCAGTTTCTTCTCGGTAAACACCTCAGCCGGCAGCCCATGACAGTCCCAGCCCCAGACGCGTTCGACCCGCTTACCTTTCATGGTCCAGTACCGCGGTACTGCGTCCTTGACGATACTCGTGAGCAGCGTTCCATGGTGTGGCACACCAGTGATAAACGGCGGCCCGTCGTAAAACACATAGGCAGTATCTTTTGGCCGCTGCTCAACAGACTTTTCAAATGTTTTGTGTTTTTTCCAGTACTGCACTAGGTCTTTTTCGTACTCAATCGCCTTGCGCCGTGTTCCGCTTTCAAATTTCATAGTAATCCCCTTATCTTCTTATACACTTTTTCTGCAACTTCACTATGGCCTTCAGAAGATATATGCACTCCATCTTCGCTCAGCGAAATCGCTCCGCTTTCGATGAACAATTCCTTGGCACGCTTCATACCATCCGTCATTTTTTTTATGAGTGACACGTCACCAATAAAATAGTCCTCCCGTGAATGTATCAGCGGTGGAATAAGGTATACCACGTGAGGTGGGGCCATCGTGGACGAATCGGCCGCTACAGAACGCACCATATCCCGATACTGCATCAGGTTGTCGAATATCATTTCGGCGGTTTGTTTGTACTTTGGCTGCATGTCGTTTGTTCCGAGTGCAATGATGAGTATGTCAATGGGGACGTGACTCCGGTATATCGCCTCGAAATGTCGCAGGCCATTCGTATGAGTATCATGCTGCTTATAGTCCCCCGCAATACGTCCACTAAGACCTTCCGAAATTACTCTCGCATCCAATGTGTTCTGGTCAAGAAGTTTTTGCAATTTTGACGTCCAGCGATCGTCATACGGCAAACGGCGCCTATGGAACGCCGCTTCGCCGTATGTATTTGAATCTCCATAGATCAGGATTGATTTCATACCTCTCCTTCTTCTGGTGCAACAAGCCCCGCGTCTCGCATCGATCGTAAGACTTGTTGAAAGTATGCCGTTTATCAAATATATCGCCGAGTGTCGCAGCACAAGCTTCTTGGTGCGTCATAACAGTTTCGTCATATATCGTCTTTGGGGTCTCCATAGTCTATACCAAATAAAAATCACCTCTGTTAAATATCGGATCCCGGGTGAATTTAGTCGGGAGGTACCATCCGATTTCTAAAAGAGGTGAATCTCTTAGCGCTTGCTTGACGCGGTCTAACGGGCCGAACCGTTGAGTTCTACTCTCTTACGTACGAGATTCTGAAACAAGTTCAGAATGACACACGAGTGCGATTTCCTCTCACTGCTTCGCGGGTGATAGCCGCTCACCTACCAAACGGTAGAATGCATGTCTAGGTACAATGGTACTCTTTCACTCTACAAAAGACAATCCATCCCTCTTCCGGAAATAGACGCTGTAGCATTCTTCGGGGTGAGGCGAAAACATTATTGCTGCGAATACGCAGCTACGTCGCGCATCAGGGGCAGCTCTTCGCCAACCCAACCATACACATACCCGCCGTCATTGTCCGTAACAACGATTGCTGGCGTATCCATAACATCGTATATTTTTGCTAGGTCAATCCCTTCCCGACTGTCAACATCCACAATCCGCAGCGCTGACTGGTCTACATCGTGCTGTTTCTGGAGATCATGCAAAAACACCTCCACTGTGCGAGCATGTTCAGAATTTGGTCTATAAAGCACGAGTACTTTCATGCTTCCAGTGTAGCATGTAATGAGAGAACCGAAATAGGTTCTCTCAGCGCGCAGGGCTTCGAGCTAAAGTTCTCCGCTCTGGCTGCTCTTTCCTGATAAGTTATAAAAATATTTTCAGAATAAATCTGAAAATATTTTCAATCAACTACTTATCTACAGTCATCCGGTTGATTCTTTTTCACCTGATACACGTAAATAACAGAGGCGACTTTCATCCCATCTTATACAACAGAAATTTCCTTGGATTCATTGGTAGAAAATATCTATAGCTTTCTTGAAAAGAGCAGCCCTTATCTTCTACTGACATCCTCTTGAGATACGCGAAGCGTTTTAATCGTAAAGTATCCGGAATTCACTTCCGGATACTTTACATAACTTCAGGGGAGAATCCCGATCAAAGCGAGGCTAAGGAGGGGATACTCCCCTCCTTACTGTCTAGCTACACCCTGTTGTCGAGCCGCAACTCGAGCACACATAGCAGCTGCCTGAGCGCTGTGTTTGATTGCCACAGTTGTAACAGAGTGGTGCTGTCGAGTCATTTATGACTTTTTTCTGCTGAGCTGCTGGCTTTTCGACTGCCGGAGCCATCGGCTGCGTCTCGGAGACGGCCGTACTGACTGCGTCCTGTTTCACGCTCGTGACAGGGGGCGCCGATTTGACGTCATCTGTTTCAGGCGTATCGAGCAAGCTTGTTTGTTCTTCTGGCATGTCGTCGAAGCTGGCGAGACCAAGCTCGAGCCGATCGTCGAAGCTCAGGTAGTCAAGTGCAAGCCGACGAACGATGTAGTCCGTAACCGAGCTGGCGGTACGGATATCTGGATCGTCGGTGATACCAAACGGCGCAAAACTAGTGCCACGCAGCGTTTTCACGTAGCTCTTGAGCGGGACGCCGTACTGCAAACCATGGCTGACACTGATAGCAAATGAATCCATCAAACCGGCCAGCGTTGAGCCTTGGCGGCTGACGCTGATGAAAAGTTCTCCGGGGGTGCCGTCTGGGTACTCGCCGACCGTAAAGAAACCTTCGAGATCTGCTACCACAAAGCGGTAGGTACGGCTGTTGCGTATCCGTGGTAGCTTGCGCCGCACTGCACCCCTTAGGATGATCTTGCCGTCATCTGAAGTCGCCGCAGGAGCACCCGCTCCCTCTTTTTTCTCGTCGCCGTCTTTTTTGGCCATAGAAAGCGGCTGGGCAACTTTGCAGTTGTCACGGTAAATAGCAACCGCTTTGAGCCCCATTTTCCATGAATCAATGTGCAGTTGCTCGACATCTTCGACCGTCGCAGACTCCGGCATATTAACCGTCTTGCTGATAGCTCCCGAGAGAAACGGCTGGACTGCAGCCATCATTTTGACGTGGCCGAGATAGTGGATGGCATTATCGCCCATACTACAGGCGAAAACTGGCTCGTGCTCTTTCATTAGGTGCGGCGCGCCGAGGATGGTTTTTTCGGTGTCGATGTACGCCACAATGTCATTGACCTGCTCGTCTGTGTAGCCGAGTGCCCGCAAGGCTCGAGGAACCGTCTGGTTGACGATACTCATCGTACCGCCGCCCACAAGTTTTTTGACCTTTACGAGACCGAGGTCTGGCTCTATACCCGTAGTATCACAGTCCATCATGAGGCCAATCGTGCCCGTTGGAGCCAGCACGCTCGCTTGGCTGTTGCGTACACCATACAGCTCACCCAGCCCTACCGCTTCGTCCCACGCCTCCACTGCTGCATCTAGGAGTTCTTCTGAGACCATACTAGCGTCTATGTGGCTGACCGCTTCGCGGTGCATCCTAAGCACCTTGAGCATACCCTCGCGGTCTTTATGAAAACCGGCAAATGGGCCGACTTTCCGGGCCATCCGCGCGCTCGTCGCATAGCTATGCCCTGTCAGGATCGCGGTGATGGCCGCTGCCTGCGCCCGTCCTTCATCGCTGTCGTAGGGCAACCCCTGCGCCATAAGGAGTGCACCGAGGTTGGCGTAGCCTATACCCAGCTCGCGGTAGGCTCGGGCGTTTTTGGTGATTCGCTCGGTTGGGTACGAACTGTAACCAACTAGGATTTCTTGGGCGGTAAAGATAAGCTCAACGGTATGTTTGAAACTCTCGACGTCAAAACTAAAATCGTCTCTCAAGTAATGAAGCAAGTTGATGCTCGCAAGGTTACACGCGGAATTGTCGAGGTGCATATACTCGCTACAAGGGTTGGAGCCATTGATGCGGCCGGCGTTTGGTGTCGTGTGCCACCGGTTGATAGTCGTATCAAATTGCATACCCGGATCCGCGCATCGCCAAGCGGCTTCGGCAAATTGGCGGTACAAATGACGTGCCTTGAGCGTCCGGACGGTTTTACCCGTTTTGACAGCTTTGAGGTTCCAGTCGGCGTCTGCCTCGACTGCTTTCATGAAATCATCGGTTACACGTACGGAGTTATTGGCATTTTGATATTGGACGCTGAAGATATCTTTGCCGTCCAAGCTCATATCGAAACCGGCCGCTTGGAGTGCGCGCGCCTTGTCTTCTTCGATCGATTTGCACCAGATGAATTCCTCGACATCCGGATGGTCGACATCCAAGATGACCATCTTGGCCGCGCGGCGTGTCTTGCCGCCACTCTTGATAGCCCCCGCGCTGGCATCAGCACCGCGCATAAAACTCAGGGGCCCAGAGGCGGTCCCTGCGCTTTTGCCGAGCGGCTCGACGCTCGAGCGGATCGAGCTGACATTGACGCCACTACCAGACCCACCCTTAAAAATCATACCCTCGTCGGTATACCACTGGAGGATTGAATGCATAGTGTCTTCTACCCCGAGAATAAAGCACGCGCTTGCCTGCTGAGCCCTCTCTGGCGCCCCGATGTTGAACCAAACGGGGCTGTTAAATGCCGCTCGTTGGGTGGCAAGGATGTATTTGAGCTCCTCACGGAATGTCTCGGCGTCGGCAGCGGCATCAAAATACCCCTCCTGTTGTCCTTGACGGGTGACCGTATCTACCACACGGTCGATGAGATGCTTGAGTGATGTTTCGCGGTCTTTGTCACCGGGCGTACCCGTAAAGTACTTTTGGGCGACAATATTGAGCGCGTTCATTGACCATGACTCAGGGATCTCTACCCCTTGCTGCTGGAAAACAATCTCTCCCGTAAACGGATTTTTGAGCTCCGAATCACGCTTGACCCATTTGATAGCATCATATGCTTTCGATTTTGGCTTTGTAAAAAGCCGTCGCACTTCATTATCAGTTGTCTGTCCCATAGTTTTTCCTTTCTTGGCCGGTCCGTGCTCGGCGCCGGGTTGGCTTAGTTTTCATTGTTGTATACCCTGCATTTTGGGTTGTTAGTTCTTTTTCAACTCAGGTTTTGAGGGGTGTTCGCGGGGCATTTAGCTGCCGACGGCCCGACGCCTTTTCTGTGTACATACCCCGTACAACAGTTACTCGGTTTTTTGCTGCTTGATATGCGAAAGCTCCTTTTCAAAGCTGGCTATATCAGTAAAACGACGATAGACGCTTGCAAATCTGACATACGCTACTTCATCGAGCTCTCTGAGACGCTCCATGACCATTCCGCCAATCTTTCCCGAGCTCACCTCGCTGTCAGCACAGGCATAGAGCTCATGCTCTACTCCTTGGACTAACTTTTCGAGCTGCAAGCCGGTTACAGAAGTTTTTTCGCATGCCCGATAGAGCCCAGCAAGCAGTTTTTCGCGGTTAAAAAGCTGGCGCGTGCCGTTATTTTTTACCACAACAAGCTGCGGCCGCTCGATACGTTCATAGGTCGTAAATCGGTAGCTACAGTGCACGCAAGCGCGACGTCGTCGAACAGCCTCACCATCTGCAACATCTCGGCTCTCGATGACCTTTGTGTCATCTGTGCCGCATTGGCTACATTTCATTTTTCGACTCCTTGTGTTTACTTTATAAGGTACGATTCGTCGCTACAGATTGTGCCTTCCTAGGCTTCACCTTTTCCACATATAGCGTTTTACTATCTTATCATACCGCTATGCATAGCGCTGGTAAAGTAATTTTGCGCTGTAATATTTAATACATAAGCAGAAAATTTGCTCTGTTATTAGCTATAATCGCTCGATTTCCGCAGAGAAAGCTATCGGTGGCAGGCCAGCTACGTGCTTTCCGGTAAACCTACCAACAGTTTTGGATGCACTAGAGCAGGGTATTAAAGGGCTCGGCAGGGCTTACGCCCAATGATGCAGTCCGGGGTGAAAAGAACACCGGAGCATCGGCGTACTAGCAGCACTCTCGAGCGAAAAGCCAAGGTTTGTGTCCGGAATGGGCTGCTTTGCATACCTTCTATAGAAGTCCGTGATCCGAAGCGGATCAAAACTCACGAGCTCACCCTTTCCGCTCTAGCAAACGAGATACATTTTTGGTATAGCTCCCTACCCGCTAGAGACTGCTCTGCCCCCTTGCTGGTCGCCTCCCCAACTCTCTTGCGGTAGTGCGTATGTCGAGTTGGGGTTACTTACTCTTTGCTATCATCATCTTCTTTGGAGCGTCGGCGAGCCAAACGACGCAAGAACGAGGGCTTTTCGAGTTCATCATCGTGCGCAACCACCGGCCGGTACAGAGGATTTTGCTCTTCGCCTTGATCCACGTCTTTTTTGTCTTCATCGCTCGCATTGAGGGACCAAATATTAGGCATCGTACTATCACTGGTAAAATCAGCCACCTGATCAACTTGGTTCGAGGGAGCTTCTTGGACTTCCATATCGATGGGGGGTATGTTTTCTTCTGTAGTAGCGCTGAGACTTTCGTGGGCATGTTCTACGGCTGTAGCGTCTGACAAGGGTTCCGCGAGGAGAGATTGGTCAGAGCGCGGCGTCTGACGGCTCGCAAAGTACGAAGCGTCGAATCCTGTCGCCACAACGGTGATAATGATCTCACCGTCCAACTCGGGGCTGATAGTAGCACCAAAAATGATATTGGCATCAGGATCAGCAGCCGCCGTGATGGCCTCTGCCGCCGTATTGATCTCGTGCATAGAAAGATCATTACCACCAATGACATTAAACAGAATGCCGCGAGCTCCATCGATAGACACTTCCAGCAGGGGTGACTCGATAGCTTGTTGTGCTGCTTGGATTGCTCGGTTTTCGCCACTGGCGCGACCGATGCCCATGAGTGCCGTACCGGCGCTGCTCATTACAGCCTTTACATCGGCAAAATCGAGGTTGATCAAACCGTGTACGGTTATGAGGTCAGAAATCCCCTGCACGCCCTGCCTGAGAACGTCGTCGGCTACTTTGAACGCCTCGAGAAGTGGCGTGGCTCGGTCAATTGTCTGCAGTAAGCGATCATTGGGGATAATGATGAGCGTATCGACGGCTGACCGCAGTTTTTCGATCGCCATGTCGGCATTTCTACGTCGTTTTTCGCCCTCAAATGCAAATGGCTTTGTCGCGAAGCCAACCACAAGAATATTCATTTCTTTGGCGATACGCGCCACGATATGCCCAGCGCCACTCCCGGTGCCGCCACCGGCGCCGATGGTGACAAACACCATGTCCGCACCTTCGAGCGTTTGCTTGATCTCTTCGCGCGATTCAGTAGCCGCCCGCTCGCCGACGGAGGGATCAGCCCCAGCACCAAGCCCACGCGTCGTATCACGACCAATATGTAGTTTGACGCTTGCCTTGGAGTTGTGGAGCGCTTGTGCGTCAGTATTGATCGATACAAATTCCACCCCGTCGACACCAGCTTCTATCATTCGGTTAATGGCTGCACCACCTGCACCACCGACACCAATGACTTTGATGCGTGCAAAGGTCTCAATTTCCGGATCGACTGCTTGTGCCATAGTAGTGTGTCACCCCTCACCTTACATTCAACCCCAGTATAGCGTACATGGGCTGAGAAGTTCAACAATTTATGCGCACATAAATGGGCGTAGCCGATACTGAGCGAGTACTTTTTTCGACTAGCTGTCCAGCAGCTGAATACTATCTGTGTACTACTTGGCACAAACTCGGCCTACTCACCGTGCGTATTATCTGCGGAACTTTTTGAGAAGATTGCCGAGAGCGGGCAGGCCCGATGGGAAAAACTGCCCTTCACCTGGTTGCTCAGCCACAAAAGATGCAAGCAATATATCGAGCAGCATCAGCCCAGTTGCCGCCGCAAATGCCGGATCGTCCACGGTATCAACGAGACCTGATAGACCACGGATCTTGCCGAGGCGTACTGGCAATTGCAATTGCTCTTTGGTAAACTCGGCTAGACCCGGTAGCCCGGCGCTACCGCCGACCAGCACAACCCCGCCTGGTAGCTTTCGTGACCGATGGATATGCTGCAACTCTTTATCGACATATTCAAACAGCTCCTCTACCCGCGCCTCTGCAATCATATTTACTTCTGCTTGCTCGAAGGTATGTCCTGTGCCATCGACGAGTATACGGAACGTCTTGTCGGTTGTATCACCGAGGCGTACATGCTCAAGTTTTACCTGTTCGGCAACCTGCAGATCAGTCTTAAGGCCAATCGCTAAATCATTCGTGATGTGAGTCCCGCCCATCGGAATGACCGCAACATGCTGGATTTCACCGTCCTCGATGACGACGAGATTTGTCGTACCCGCGCCAATATCCACTACGGCCGTTCCAGCTTCTTTTTGAGCTCTGTCCAGAACCGCCTCCGCTGCAGCGAGCGAGGAGACCGTGTGATGCTGCGGCGCTACCTGCGCTTTTTCAAGTGCAAGGTCTAGGTTGCGAACATTTGGCGTTGCAGCCGTGATGATATGACAATCAACCTCTAGGCGTACACCGCGCATACCAACAGGATCTTTCAGATTGTCCTGACCGTCCAGCCGATAGTTTTTAGCAAAGACTTGCAGAATCTCCCTGTTTGCCGGTAGCTTAAGTACGGCAGCCGCCTCTTCAACCCGGTCACGGTCCTCAGGGGTAATCTCTCTGTTTATACCACTGATGGCTATGGTGCCCTTTGAATTCATACCGCTGACATGAGAGCCGTTGACATTCACCGTAGCCCTATCGACACGTACCCCGGCAATCCGCTCTGCTTCTGTGATAGCTTGGATAATTGCCTCTGTCGTATCATCGACATGCATAATAACCCCACGACGCATCCCTTGATTGTCACTGACGCCGTGACCAATCACAGATATAGCCGTCGGGTCCGCTTCGTCGCGCGTACCGATCACACACCGTACGTGTGATGTACCAATATCTAAGCCGACGTGTATTGGGGCAGCAGGACCTTCGCTCATACTGCACACAAGTATAGCGCTAACGTTTGAGATAACGCAACTTTTGTTATGATCTTGTTCTTACGGGAGCCACAAATTGCAGAGCAATTTGGGCGATTAACATGTAACTTGTAGCATGTCACCTAGGATTAACCTGTGACCTGTAACTATTAAAACCCAATTGTTACAGGATAATTGTTACATTGCCTGAAATTGGTCTTCAGTTTCTGGCTTCCGGACCATGTCCGGTATGCAACTACACCTGCGTCAGAATTTCGCAGCCGTTTTGCGTTACTAGCAGCGTGTGCTCAAACTGAGCACTCCGGCTGCCGTCTACCGTCAGTAGCGTCCAGCCGTCGTGTGCGCCAAATATCCGGTGATCTCCTAGAGTCGTGATGGGCTCAATAGCTATGGTCATACCGGCACGGAGTATGGGCCCTCGCCCTGCGGGGCCGTAGTTTGGTATCTCGGGCTCCTCGTGCAGTTCGTGCCCCACACCGTGCCCGACGAGTTCGCGCACTATGCCGAGATTGTAGGATCTGAGCACCGTTTCGATAGTCGCCGAGATGTCACCGACGCGCACCCCATCTTGCACCATGTCGATCGCAGTATACAGCGCCTCTTCCGTGCCTCTGAGCAGCCGCGCCGCATCGGCATCTGGCTTACCTCCGATGCATACCGTAATGCCTGCATCGGTGATCATGCCGTCCACGACCACGCCATAGTCAAAATTGACGATGTCGCCTTTTTTAAATGGCGTGTCGTTGGGTATACTGTGCTGCACTTCGTTGTTATTGGAGATACAGATGATGTCCGGATAGCCCTCAAAGCCTTTAAACGCCGGCTTGCCGGCCAGCTTTTCCGTCTCTATAGCCGCTATGGCCGAAGCCTCTTTAGGCGTCATACCGACGCGCGCCTCGCGCCGCAGTTTTTCGAGCACTCTTGCGAGAATCTGCCCGCTCTGGCGCATCGCCGCTATCTCTTTGTCAGTTTTTGGCCGCATACTATATACGTCACTTTCTTTTTCTATTATAAACTACCGTTCCGTCTGCCAAAAACACACACCGCCTAGACCACCGCCCCGTGTCGAATTCCTCAGAGGACTCATCGCTTTAGTGCTATGCTTTTTCGGGTATACCCAGCGCTTCGACAATATTTTTGTACACCCGCGTTGGCGTGCCATCGGCACTCACATCATAAACCACAACACCACTGTCGCGGAATTGCTGCAAAATCGGCTGGGTCTTGCTGGCATAGAGCTTGTAGCGTTCTGTAATCGCCTCAGGAGTGTCGTCTGGACGACCGCGTAAGCCCAGGCGTCGCCGTGTTTCCTTCTCACTGACATCCATATGCACGACAACCGGTTTATCGAACCGGCCTTTTTTGACCTGACCCATCAGCCACTCAACTTGCTCGGCAGTTCTTGGGAAACCGTCGAGTATAAATTCGCCGGTCGTGTCGATGATATCAAAAACCTTGTCTATCATGTCGATGGTTTCTTGGTCGGTCATGAGTTTACCCTCAAGCATTGCCGCCCGACGATGACCCGTCAGAAACAGCCGGAAAATCTCACCCGTCGATATATACGCAAACCCATGCTCGTCAGCGAGCTTGTGCCCCTGCAAACTTTTGCCAGCTCCTGCCGGCCCCATCAGTAATATCATCGTCCACTCCTCCTTAATTTTCGCGACATACTAGTACTAAATGTCAGATCCACACACCCAATAATCGCAAACGTTGCGAGCAACCATTTACTCAGTCCGAGCGATGCATACAATCCCGATACATACAATGTGATTGATACGAGCAAAAAAGCTAGTCCCGAGACACGAAACTTGAAAATCGTATTCCGTAGTTCCTGCTGCATGTGCTCAAACTGAGTGCTCACTGCAACTTCTCTTTCACCAAACGAGCTACAATACTCCCATCAGCAGCAGTGCCAAGCCGAGATTTCACTTGGCCGATCACTTGACCCATCTGCCCAATACCTTCCGGTTTCACTTGGGCTATCACTTCGTCGACGACAGCCGCTACTTCCGCCTCGCTGAGTTGCGGTGGCAGGTACTCTTCTATGATGGCTTTTTCGCTGAGCTCTTTATCTGCCTTGTCGGCCGCACCGCCCTTCGCGTACAGATCTGCGCTTTCCTGCCGCTTTTTTGCCTCTTTTGCCAGCAGGCTTTCGATCTCCGCATCACTCAGGCCCTCATCACGCTTTCCCGCCGCCACTTCCGCATACAAAATAGCACTCTTGAGTCCACGCAAACACTCGAGCCGCATCGTATCACCCGCCAGCATCGCTGTCTTAACATCATCTTGTAAGCGCTGTTTTATCATTGTACTTCTCCCACGTAGGAAGGAGGCTCAGGCAATAGTGCAGTTTGGAGTGCTGTGCGAAGCCCGTAAGCGAACCGCACTAAATGTACGGCGAGCGCTGACTGAAACACATTGCCCAAAATGTGCATTGCCTGTGCTTCCTATTTCTGGCCGAGTTTGATTTTTTTGAGCTTTACAGCCTTGCGCTGATTACGGATAATCGCCTTGTTTCGGCGCTCGCGCTTACTGAGAGGTTTCTCAAAATATTGGCCTGATTTGACGGCGATCACGAGCCCTGACTGCTGCACCCGGCGGTTAAACCGACGTACCAAGTTTTCGGCGCTCTCTTTCCCGTCTTTTCTCGTCACTTCTATCATACTCGGGAGATTATAGCAGCAACAGAGGCAAGAGGCAAGAGGTGCATAGCCGACAAAAGCACTACGACAAAAAAACTAACCGCCGCCACAAATTCCACAAAATCTCCCCTGTTAAAGGGTAGGCCTTAAAAATTTTACACTTTTGAATAATACAGTATATTTTTGCTACTGAGAGATTGATCTTCCGCCAGAGTCAATGACAAATTGTTTGGGCACCCTACGATTGCGAGCGGTAGTTGCTGATGAACCGGGAGGAGTATGTGACGGCTGGCCTTTAGAAGATACACTGTCGACCGCATCATCTTGCGTAGGAGGCTTCGGTTCTAGTGAGGGATAATACCATACTCCATCTTCACGCAGCTCGGGTAACCCACCAAATTCGTTGGGGACTTGACTCGGGATAATACTCGAATCGACCCGAGTAATCTCACCCGTATAAATGCCTTCCTGCGGCTTGCCCTGCTCAAAATGCGCGGTCAATAAAAACGCCCGGTCCCCGGCATACTTTCTAGCAATTTTGTCAATTATGCGCTGCTGGTCTTTTCCATTCTTGTGCGCGTCTACAATGAAGGGACCGACAGTGCCACTCCTATCATCATACTCGTTATACCTAAAACCAGGCGGGTAGTAGGAACAAAGTGGGTCCTCAATGAGGCGGGCATCCAGAACGAGATATGTTCCGGTTACTATGTTTTCTGGATTGACGGATACCAGTGACTTTTTTCTGCGGGTATATCCATCTATAACCTGGCGTGTCACGGCAGACTCAGTAACTGTCCGTGCCGTTTCAAAAGTCCCGAAAATATCAACGTTGGCATCACCGTGATGACCGTTCGGGCCTGAAAAATTGCGCCCCATATCTGGATTAAGCACGCAGTCAAAGTCATTGTCATGTTCCTGTATAAACCTGCTATACTGCGCTGGATCGCGGAAAATAATCCGTTTAATCTTATCGGCACTAACTACGGGTATTTTTACCTCAAAAGTATCCAGTGTTGTTGGAAATAACTCCGTTGGATTTATTGTTTCACGCCCGCCACTCAACATTGAATAAACACTGAGACGATGAAGAGACTGAGTAAAATGGGGGCTTGTCACGTTGTTATGTCTTGGATCATCCTGCCATTTTGTTTCCACTGCCTTTACCCTAACCGCTTCAAAGTCATCAGCGCGTAGAAAGCCGTTAAGGTACCGCTCGGCTGGATTGTTGTATGCTGCATACATTTCAATGTCATTCTCAGTTACAAATGCACCCGGGCATTTAAGCGCATCCTGAGACACGACTAGAGTTATTTCGGGTTGCTCCCGCAGACGGGCAGTTGTAGGGCGACCCCAATCAAAGAAAACATAGTCATCCAAACCCAACACTCTGTCTTCCGCATGGGTTTGTCCAACGTATTCGTCACCTTTGCTCAGAACTGATCTGTTGCTTGATATACTCCCTGTATCAATAATGCCATTGAGCGTCTCATAGGTCGTACCATGCACCAGCGGAGCAGATGCCGCTAGTATTTCTCGCTCTAGATCAGCGGCAATTGCGCTCATATCGTTCTGTTTCAAAGAGGCATCATTGACTGTTTGATACCCTTCTTCGATACGTGCCCGGTTGGCAGCAGACCAAAGCTGTAACGTGGCAGCATCAGGATCAAGCGGCAAATTCGTCCATCTCTCAGTAGGGACCATAGCCAGATGAGGTGGCAGTTTTTCGGGGTCTAAGTCAGGACGAGAGTGTTGTCTCGCAAGCTCTGTGTTTCCCTCGTAAGACTCATAACTCAACGGATATATCTTTCCGCTACGAAACTCTTCCTGGTACGCACCGAGAATTGCTCCAGTAAATGCGACCGCTTCTCCAGTTATACCTCTGTATTCTGCAAGAGCGCCCCGGACAGCGGCCGCAGATAATTCTGGAGGGAGTGGAGCTACAGTTCCGCTGTAGCCTGATTCTATAGGACCTGAGGAGTGTTTAGTATGCATTTGTTTTTTATTTACACTAAAAGACAGTGTAGCATACAATGACAAATTTGTCTAGCTGACGTGGCGCTTGGCTTGTTGGGTGCGCTGGCTTTTGAGCACTATGCTCTGGAGTTCTTTGAAGATGATGAACTGCTTGTTGGTGTGATAAATTTTGGTATTGCCCTGTTTTTCAGATATGAGAAATCCGGCTTTCTCAAGACGCTTGAGCTCGCGCTGGATGTTGCCGGCGTCTTCTTTGATAAGCTTGGCCAAACCACGGACATGCGTCTTGAAATCGGGGTATTTGGCATAGATCACAATGATCTTACGGCGGACACGACTGGTGATGAAAACGTCTAGCATACCCTATTCCCCTACCTTTACATAAGCCCTTTATTGTCGTTACGACAACGTAGTACATCTTATAATACCAGCGTCTCCTTGTCTTTTCAACTGTATTTTTGGCCAGAACACTGCGGCGAGACCTAGGCTGCCAGCCCCAGCTTTTTGCACCTAGGACGCCGTGTCGACAGAGAGTGACCTCACCTCATCATGACGTCAGACGCCCAACTCTTCGGTGTAGTCTATACTTATACCTATGTACTACTACGAGGTATTGGTTGGTGATTTGCGGTATCACGGCAAGAGCGCTTTGACGTATACGTCCGAGGCCGAGCTTTTACCTGGGTCTGTGGCGAGAATCGCGCTGCGCAACCGCTCGGTGCTTGGTATCGTACAGAGGAGCGTGCCAGAGCCAAGCTTTGCCGCAAAACCCATATCGGCCGTAGCGCTCAGCCCACCGCTCCCTGTGCAGTTTCTCGCGCTCATCGACTGGCTCTACGGCTACTACCCGGCACCGTTTGGTAGTATTGTCCGCCAGTTTCTGCCCCCCAGTACTGCCTTCCCTAGGCCTACGCACCCGAAACCCGACGCTCGAAACACGAAACCCGACAGCCCTGATGCTCCGCCGCTCACCCCCGAGCAATCTCAGGCACTCGCCCAAGTACAGCCTACTGGCTACCACCTCCTCCACGGCATCACGGGTAGCGGCAAAACTCGTCTGTATGTCGAACTTACAAAAAAAACACTCGAGTCGGGCAAGTCAGCCATACTACTGACGCCCGAAATCGGTCTGACTGCACAACTCGTCGAGACCTTTGAACGAGCGTTTGCCGGCCGGGTGCACGTGCTGCACTCCCGTCTCACAAATGCCGCGCGGCGCAACCGCTGGTACGACATACTAGTGAGTACCGATCCAATCGTCGTCATTGGCCCCCGATCAGCCCTTTTTGCGCCCGTTCGGCACCTCGGACTTATCGTACTCGACGAATCGCATGATCAAGCATACAAAAACGAGACGTCTCCGCGCTACCGCACAGAGAGAGTGGCCGCCAAACTTGCCGCCTTGCACGACGCCTGCCTCGTGAGTGGCTCGGCCACTCCAAATGTCGAGGAATACTACCTAGCAGGTGCCAAAAAAAGGCCCATCATACCCCTCACAAATCTCGCCGTCAAAAACAACACCCAGTCCAGCATAGACATCGTCGACTTGCGTGACCGCAGTCAGCTGAGCCGTAGCCCCGTACTCTCCACTCCCCTTATAGAAAGTATGCAGCGGGCCCTCAGCTCTAGCGAGCAAAGCATGTTGTTCCTCAACCGGCGCGGCACAGCCGGTGCCGTTCTGTGCAGCAGTTGCGGCTGGCGAGCGCTGTGCGCGCACTGCGACCTGAGTTTCACCTATCACGGTGACTCCCATATCATGCGGTGCCATGTCTGCGGCCGTTCTGCTGCGCTGCCGAGTAGCTGCCCAGAGTGTGGTGAGACGGACATTGTGCTCAAAAGCATCGGCACCAAAGCGGTTGTAGACGAAGTGCAACGCCTTTTCCCGCAGGCGCGCCTCGCTCGCTTCGATACCGATACCGCCCGTGAGGAGCAGCTCGAAACACAACTGCAGCCGCTTCAGAGCGGCGCCGTAGACATCATCATCGGTACACAGATGATCACCAAAGGCCTAGACCTGCCCAAGCTCTCAGTGGTCGGCGTGCTCAATGCCGATGCCAGCCTGCTCATACCCGACTACACCGCCGCCGAGCGGACTTTTCAGCTTCTGACGCAGGTCATTGGCCGCGCCCACCGCGGCCACCGCACGAGCCGTGTCGTCATTCAGTCGTACTCGCCCGAAAATCCCACCATCTCGGCTGCGACCAAGCGAGACTGGGCGGCGTTTTACGAGAGCGAAATTGCCGAACGCCGTGCGTTCCATTTTCCGCCATTTGTGTACATGCTGCGACTCACCTGCACCCGCGCCAGCACAAAAGCCGCCGAGCAGGCCGCAACCAAGTTGAGCGAACAGATGCGAAAGCAGCATACCAAGCTAATACTCGAGGGCCCCTCCCCTGCCTTTCACCCCCGCGAAAGCGGCAAATATAAATGGCAGCTCATCGTTAAAAGCCCCTCCCGCGGCCCGCTCGTCGACATCGCCACTACCCTCCCCGCCGGCTGGACAGCCGACCTTGATCCCGTAAACCTATTGTGAAATTCTAAACATCGCATACTACATACTATAATGTAGTCCCCGCCTTCCGAGGTATGCTGCTGTCATTTCTTGTCTGCTATACTAGGGCGCATGAGCAAAACATTAATCACACTGCCAAACTCCGATTTAAGACAGCGGAGTAAAAAGGTTGGTTATATCGGCGATGACATAAAACAGCTAGTTGCCGATATGGAAGCTGCCACGCTGGAGTGGGAAGACAGCCGCGACCACGAGGTCGGCGTAGCGCTTGCCGCCGTGCAAATAGACGTACTCTGGCGCGTAGTGGTTATACGAAATAATTTCGATGACAAGGCAGACCGAACGTTCCATGTTTTTATAAACCCCGAGATTACAAAATACGAAGGCGAGATTGTCAGTGACTATGAAGGCTGTCTGAGTATAAAAAACGTATACGGCCTAGTACCTCGCCACAGTAAAGTACGTATAAAAGCACTAAACCTCGCTGGTAAGGAGGTGCGGCTAACTGCAGAAGGATTTTTGGCGCGGGTGTTCCAGCACGAGATAGACCACACCAACGGGATCGTCTTCATAGACCATATCAAAGACGATGCAGAAGCATTCTTCACGCTGACAGACGAAGGAAAGCTGGAACCCAAAGAGTATGAACAAGACATTAGAAACAACCGAGAGCTCTGGGAAGATTAGCACCGTTTTTTTCGGTACGGGGCCGGTAGCGGCCGAGTCTTTGCGGCTTCTCGTCGAGGATTTTGAGATTGAAGCAGTCATCACCAAGCCACGTCCCCCCCATCATCGTGGAAGCGTGCCGGTACTGGAGATGGCCGAAGCGCTCAGTTTGCCAGTGATTACCGCCGAGAACAGCACGGAACTTACGCATACTATTCAGTCAGCTAGTGTCAAAAGTCAGTTCGCTATACTAATTGATTTCGGCATTATCGTCAATCAGCGCGTAATAGATAGTTTCCCGCTGGGCATCATAAACAGCCATTTTAGCTTACTGCCTCAGTGGCGCGGCGCCGATCCTATCACCTTCTCGATTTTGAGCGGGCAAAAACTGACAGGAGTCAGCCTGATGCAAGTCGTCCAGAAACTCGACGAGGGTGACGTGCTGGGTTTTGGGCTCTACGAGCTAAGTGGAGCCGAGACGGGCCAATCGCTCACACACGACCTTATCCAGCTGAGTGCCGCCCTGCTGCGCGACCACATACCCCAGTACCTCGTCGACCGAAAAGCAGTGCCACAGGATCAGCTAGCTCGTCAAGTGCCCGGTATTGATTACCCCCAGATACCTTCGTACTCACGTAAACTTACTAAGCAAGATGGCGTTATGGACCTTCATAAGCCCGCCGTGGAGCTCGAGCGGGAGGTCCGTGCCTATCAGGGTTGGCCCGGTAGCCGCACTGTCATTGCTGGCAAAGATGTCGTGATAATCGCTGCTCATGTCGCAGATAACAACGTAGATAATGTAGACAAAAAATCTACGTTCATCGCCGATAAACAACTTTGCCTCCAAACCGCCGATGGCATACTCATTATCGAAGAGCTGAAGCCCGCCGGCAAACCCGCCATGTCCGCCGCCGCCTTTCTGGCCGGCTACGGCCATTTAGTGTAGCCCAAGGTAAACATTTCCTAGCTTTTTGTGTACGGCTCAAGGCCACAGAATACATTCCACGCGTTCATATACACCAAAGATTCTCCTCTATACAGTCCAGCAACTCATCGAGCGGTATATAGTTCTTATCAATCTCTACATCGAGACCTTCGAGAAAACCCGTACCCCAAACGTCGTTCACGGTCTGACTGCCACTCACGACATTTTCTTCTACAGCATCAAACAGTTTATTTCGCGCTATGGGCGAGACACTTTCCCAAACCTCGCCAAGAACATGTGCATAATCTGCTGCCATCAACACTGGTGTATCTTTTCGAGAAGAAAGGACTGCGCCTGTCTCACTCCCATCTGCTGAAATGTTCTCAGCCAAAACGGGACAGACGGTATCGACTGCATTGAACGATTTTTCAACATCTTGTACTTGGTAGTTTTTTCATCCTATACCACTGGTGGAGTTTGGCGGAGTCGAACCGCCGACCTCGGCAATGCGAATGCCGCCTCTAGCCAACTGAGCTAATACCCCACAGCATGAGGAAAACCAAGGTTTTCCTCATCGGCCGGTCAGCAAAGCTGAGTCGCTGACGCGACCTAGCCGGCCTGCTCTTTTCCTGACATCTAAGCCCTTTCAGCATAGCTGCTTCGAGACGTATGAGTCAAGAGATGTCAGATCATATACACACTAAGGAGTGCTATGCACCACGGTAGAGTCAGTGTCCTGCGTGAGGCTATCCCGAAATTCATGTGTATCAGCCAGATCCTCGCACGCTGCAAGCCATGGATCCTGAAATGAATTCGGAGTGGCGTGTAGATGAAGTCGGGGTTATGTGAGGAGGTCCTGAAATAAATTCAGGATGACACTCTGTGTTGGCTCAGATGACACTCTGTGCGGGGTTCAGGGCAACACGAAGATTTGATTCGGGGAAAAAGTGATGCGCGGGGGGCGCGCTTAAGCGACTGGAGGTTGCGGTG
>Ga0116193_1001552_pt1 | contig 18747 bp, 14 predicted proteins | sample AD_UKC115_MetaG_FD_89892 | JGI IMG/M metagenome (GOLD analysis project Ga0116193, IMG submission 89892) | Active sludge microbial communities of municipal wastewater-treating anaerobic digesters from Hong Kong - AD_UKC115_MetaG | ecosystem: Engineered > Bioreactor > Anaerobic > Digestate... | reverse complement strand
GTACTTCCTTCCACATCGTTGCGTCGCATTTCGTTCATCGGCAGTGCTGCTATGAAGCGGCTATTTATTACAAACTTAATATATTTAATAAGAGGCAGAGGCCACTCATTATTATGTATTTTTAACCTATGTTTTCAAATCTCTTCAACTGGCGGCTGGTGTTGGCAACCATTGCAATTATTATTGCCAGTGGAACCATCTTCTATTCCCAATACATCGCCCGAAAAATTGCAGAGGAAGAAAGGCATAAAGTAAATGTATGGGTTGAATCTCTAAAGGCCCGGGCAGCCACTACCGAAGATGCCACCCTTAACCTCACCAACCTCATCACCTCCGAAAACACCGACATCCCCATAGTAGGTACCGATGAAAACGACAACCCACTGGGTGAAAGCCTTAACCTCGATACCAACCTCATCAAAAAAGACAGCAATTACCTCCGCCGGAAAGTACAGGAGTTTAAAAGCCTGCACGATCCCATCCTGGTAAAGTTTAGCGATGACCCCGTTCTGATTAATAAGTATTATTATGGCGATTCCAAATTGCAACGGGAAGTGCGATATTATCCCATTGTGCAATTAATCATCATTGGGCTGTTTATCTTAATTACCCTTCTTGCCGTTTCTGCCCGAAATAAATCTACCCAGAACCAGGTTTGGGCCGGTCTTGCCAAAGAAGCAGCCCACCAGTTGGGCACCCCCATCACCTCCCTGGAAGGATGGGTGGAAGTGTTGCGAAGCGAATCGGTACCCGAAAAAATTGTATCCGAAATCGGTAAAGATGTGGAACGGCTGAAACTGGTGAGCGACCGGTTTGGAAAAATTGGAAGTACCCCCCAGCTGGAAGAAGGAAATATTGTGGCACAAGTAGAGAATATGGCAGGTTATATGCGGAAGCGGGCCACCCATAAAGTGGCTATTGAAGTGAAGAACGACGATCCCGAAACCACGGCTTTGATAAACCCCCCGTTGTTCGACTGGGTGATTGAGAACCTGCTCAAAAACGCCCTCGATGCCATGGAAGGAAAGGGGAGGATAGATATTTTTATTCATAACGAAGCCACCCGGGTGGTAATTGATATTACCGATACCGGGAAAGGGATCAGCAAGAAAAACCTTCCCCTTGTTTTTAAACCGGGTTTCAGCACCAAGAAAAGAGGCTGGGGGCTGGGCCTCTCTTTAAGCCGGCGAATCATCTCCCAATACCATAAGGGGGAATTGTTTGTAAAGAACAGCGAACCCGGCAAAGGCACCACCTTCCGAATTGAATTGAAAAAATAGGAAAAGGGCTTCATCCATTCAATCTATTTCTTTAAATTTGCCGCCCAATGCGGCGATGGCGAAATTGGTAGACGCACTACTTTGAGGTGGTAGCGCCCGAAAGGGTGTGGGAGTTCGAATCTCCTTTGCCGCACAGTTAATGGATGACCTGCAAATTCTGCAGGTCATCTTATTTTTGCACCTAAGGTTCACCCACTATGGCAAATACAATCTCCTGCCCTCATTGCGGCCATGCATTTGAAGTAGAAAAGGTACTCGAAAAAGATATCGAACAACGCCTTCAGAAAGAATACCAGGAAAGGCTTCAGCAGTCGCTTGGAAAATTAGACAGCGAAAAGAAGAAGCTGGAAAACGATATGCTCCTGTTCGAAGAAAAAAAGAAAAAGGAAAATGAAATTTTTGCCCAAAAACTTCAGCAGGAAAAATTGAAATTAGAATCGGAATTGCAGGAACAAATCCGGAAAACGGTAAGCGGAGATTTTGAGAACAGGATTAAACTATTGCAACAGGCCAACGAAGAAAATGCAGAGAAATTAAAACTTGCCCGCCAGAAAGAATTTGAGCTATTGCAAAAGGAGCAGAAAATGAAGATGAAGGAAGAAGAAATGGCGCTCGAAATGCAAAGAAAGATTCAACAGGCCAACGAAGAAATTTCGCGGCAGGTACGGGAGCAGGAATCTCAAAAATTTGCCATCCAGGAAAGAAAAACACAATTGGAGATAAAGGAACTGCAAATTCAACTGGAGGAACAGCGCAAACTGGCCGAAGAAATGAAGCGCCGCGCCGAGCAAAGCTCTATGCAGCGCCAGGGCGAAGCACAAGAGCTCTTACTGGAAGAAATGTTGCGGGAGTATTTCCCTTTTGATGTGATTTCGGAAGTGAAGAAAGGTGCCGAAGGCGCAGACTGCATCCAAATTATTCGGAATGAATTTGGCATAGAATGCGGGAGTATTATTTACGAAAGCAAACGCACCAAAGGCTGGAACCAGGCCTGGGTAGATAAATTGAAAAGCGATAAGCGCAACCGGAATGCCGATGTGGCAATCCTCGTAACCCAGGTATTTCCAAAAGACATGGATAAATTTGGCGAACGGGAAGGGGTGTGGGTTTGCAGCTTTGAGGAAGTGCAGGGAGTGGCGCTGCTCTTACGGCAGGGGGTTATCAATTTGCACGGTCTGCGCGCCAGCAACGAGAATAAAGGCGATAAGATGCAGATGATGTACGATTACCTTACCGGCAACGAGTTCCGGGGCCATGTGGAAGCCATCGCCGAAGGATTCTTTTATATGAAGGATGCCATCAGCAAAGAGAGAGCCCAAATGGAAAAGAACTGGAAGGAAAGGGAAAAGCAATTGGAAAAAGTTTTACTCAATACCAGCGGCCTTTTTGGCTCAGTAAAAGGAATTGCCGGATCCGGGATTTCGGATATCCCCTTGCTGGATGGCGGCGAAACCCGCCTCCTCGATTAACCTTATCCGTTTAAAATGACCACTTCATACAACCCGCTAAACAGGTAGAATTTTTTTGTGGCCGGTTCAAAACATTTATACCGCGTACGGATCTTTTCCCCCTTAATAAATATCCGGTCGCCCTTTATTTTAAATGCCTGCCCATTGGGAAGTTCTTCCACCAGGCTTAACCCTTTCTTTGGACTGTCGTATTTTTTTAATACCCGCAGCAGGGTTTCATCGCCGCAGGTAGAAGCAGCCGGGTTTTTTAATGTTTTTAAAAGAGTGGCCTCAATATCGGAGGGGAAATAGCCCTTGCCGGTAAAGTGGGCGAGAATGCTGCCAAATGTATTTTTCCACTCTCTGCCATGGGGTTGTACTTTATTGCCAAATTGCTCAAATGTAACCAGGTGAGCCATCTCGTGCAACAGGGTGATGAGGAAATTGTATTTATTGAGGTTGCTGTTTACGCTGATGCGGTGCGCCTTCCCACGGTGAGCATGCCGGTAATCCCCTAACAGGCTCTCCCGCTTACGCGTAATCGTTAGGTGAACCTGGTAAAGCTGAAGATAACGAAGCACCGGTTCGAAGGTGCCTTCCGGGATGAAATCTCTTAACGAATGAAGCGGTACTTCCCTTTTAGGCATTCGTTTTCCGGTGTTTTAAATACCTCACAGAAAAGAACACTTCCGAAAAAAGGTAAACCAGGTAAAGCAGGAGCGAAGCAAAAACCGCCCGCTTGTTAAATCCATCTCCGGCAATGAATACATAACCTACCACCGCAAGAATTACCCCAAGCATTTTTAAAAACATGCCCGACATTACCGATCTCACAAAGGCATGCGGATTTGAACTGTGGAAAGATCGAATCTGGATTAAAATTGAAACAGACGCCAACAGCATAAAAAGGAGGTTGGCCCCCAATACAATGCGCCAGTCGATATGATGAGAAGAAAGGATATCCCTTAAAAAATATATCGCACTGCTGCACAGAATAAAAATAAGGACTAAAGGAATAAAGATAAATTTCGAATGGATCATTTGCTTTTAGATTTCCCCGGAGATTATATCACTGGTTTAATTAGTACCCCGGTAATAAACAGCAAAGGTAAAACCCAAACGCCAAAGGGAGTAGAAAGTTCAGGTTATTCACCTGCTTTTAACCGAAAATATAAGGAAGTTTCTATCCCTGCAAGGAATAGCGTGGCATTGGCAATAAAGCGAAGTAATTGCTGGTAAGAATCTTTTTTATTCATTTACGGCTTTCGCCAACTGCTCATTTCCAAATGCCACCACATTGGCCCCCATGTGGCAGGCTCCATTAAAACTGGCGGTAGCATCAATTTGCAGTTTGGAGGTATGGATGTTCCCCTCAATTACGGCTTTCCCGTGTAGATATAAAATATCGTTTACACTTACCTTTCCCAGAACCCGCCCCAGGATATCGGCTTGTTGGGCCATGATATCCCCTTCTACAACCGCCTCGGGGCCAAGCAGAATTTTAGCCCTGGAGGATAGATTCCCTTTAAGGACGCCATCAATCCGGATGTCGCCTTCCGATTCTATATTTCCTGAAATAATTACTCCGGCGCCAATGATGGTGCATCCCGCAATGGGAAGATGGCTGGCATCTTTTGATTTTATTCCGAACATAGCTCAGGGTTTTTGGTAAGGAATGGATTATTCATTTTCTAACGTAAACCAGGAGCTATTATTGCGTGTTCTTTAATAATTTGAGAAATATTTATCCCCATTCCCATCCCGGTTAATCATCAAAATCTTCCAGCTTGGGCATTTTTAAACGGGTGGTATCCCTGGGTTTCACCTTACCCTGTAATACTTTTTCGAGGTCGGTAAAATATTGGTTTTGCTGCAACATGGCCCGCTCCATCGAGTCGGTGCGGATCTTTAAATCCCGGTATTCCTTCATTTGCCGGGCATCACCGTAGCCCGATCCGGGCAGGTAGTATTTTAGAGGAGTAAATATAATCAACGAGGCCGTGAGAGCAATCATGATGATAAATACGGCACTCAAAACCACGTAAACACTCCAACGGGTTAGTTTAAATTGCACCACTTCCTCATAGCTGTCCTCATTCATTACCACCAAACGGTAATGATTGCGGAGCCTTTTCAATCGGTTGGTAACATCAGATTTTGGCATAGGAAGTAAGGTACATTAAATACCCGAAGCGAACGTATGGTTAGTAAGTGAATATCAGCCTAAAATTATTCACAAAAAATTGCAATTCCTTAGGATAAATTTGTGGAGGCTTAAGGAAAAATAGCGATCTTTAATTATAACATATACCAATTCAACTTCATGCGTTATTCCAAGCAGTTGAAAGCTGTTTTTATTCCGGCCTTTTTGTTCCTCTCAAACCATCTTGTTGCCCAGCCAACCTGGACCTTAGATCTTTTTGGGAACGAAAAGAAACCCGAACAATACGAAGAAAAGAAACTTCCTTCTGAGAAGACCGGTGAAAAAAAATTCACCGCCTTTCGTCGCTTTCTTCAAAATAATACCACGCGGTATAACTATTATTTCAATGCTACTAATAAGATTGATGCGGTAATTGAACGGGCCAAACTTGCCCAGAAAGATGATTACAGCAAATTATTAAGTTTCTATCCTTATTCCCTGGATGCAACTGCAGCACAAAAGGTAGAACTGGACTCTGTAATTTATAAAGCCACCGGAGGGATCCTGTTGCACGACCTGCGCAGCGATTGGGTGGATAACATGTACCTGCTGATGGGGCAGGCTTATTTCTATCAAAAGATTTTTGATTCTGCCGCCCTAACCTTTCAGTTCATCAATTATAATTTATTCCCCCGAAAGAAGAATGAAGACGACGACCGGACAGTAGGTTCTAATGAATCGGGTGCCCGGGTGTTATCTATTGCCAATAAAGAAAAACAAAATGTTCTTCAAAAAGTAACCGGTCTGCCCCCCAGCCGAAACGATGCCCTGCTTTGGCTGGTGCGTACCCTCATAGAACAGGAAAAATATGGCGATGCAGCAGGGCTCATGAATATTTTATCGGCTGATCCCAATTTGCCATCCCGGTTAAAAACAAGCCTGGAACAAATAAAAGCCTATTGGTTTTATAAGCAACAGATTTACGACAGTTCTGCCAGGCACCTCGAGCTGGCACTGAATACCGCCGATACAAAACAGGATAAAAGCCGGTGGGAATTTCTCCTGGCCCAAATGTGTGAAATGACCGGCCAATTTGATAAGGCCTCTCATTATTACCTGGTTTCTGCTAAGCATACCGTAGATCCGGTAATGGACATCTATGCCCGGCTTAATAATGCCAAAATGGAAAGGGATGAAGGCAATCAGCGTGAACTGGAGAAAAGCATTGCCAACCTGTTGAAGATGGCAAGAAAAGACCGGTTTGAAGCCTACCGCGATATAATTTATTATTCTGTTGCTCAGTTATCCCTGGAGAAGCCGGATACGGCAGCATCTAAAATTTACTTTGCGAAGAGCATTAAATACAATACCAGCAATCCATCCTACCGGAATAAATCCTTTCTTCATTTAGGCGACTTTGCCTACCTCGAGAAAGATTTTCAAACAGCATCCAGTTATTACGACAGCCTGTTGCTGGATGATGAATCGTTGAGGCCGGATGCCGATAAAATCAATGCCCGGAAAAATACATTGAGCAATATTGTGGCTCAAATAAAAATTATTGAGCGGGAGGACAGCCTGCAGCGAATAGCGAATATGTCACCGGCTGATAGGGACGCCTTTGTGAAGAAACTGGTTAAACAGGCCCGGAAAGCACAGGGTATCAAGGCTGAGGAAGATGATTTCGCCGGCAATACCCTCATCACCTTTGCCAACGACAAGGATGAACCCATTGATCTTTTTGCCGCCCCTTCTAAAGGCGACTGGTATTTTAATAATCCCCAGATGAAATCGAAGGGATATTCCGAATTTATTGCCCAGTGGGGGAAACGGGATAATGTAGATAACTGGCGTAGGAAAAGCGCCATGGTGGCTGCAGGAAATATCAACCAGAATGTAAACCTGAATGATCCCCTCGCGCCTCCCGGCCAGGCCCTGGGTATGGATGGGAAAACACCCGGAAAGGAAGCAGAGGCTGTTCCCAGTTTTGAAGGATATATAGCCAACCTGCCCCTCACCCAGGAGAAAATGGATAGCAGTAATTCATTAATTGCATCCAGCCTGATTACCCTCGCTAAGCTCTTCCAAAATGAACTGGAAGACTATTCGGAAGCCATAAGCAATTACGATGAATACCTTCTTCGTTTTCCTCCGGGTGATGCTAACGGTGAAGTGTACCTGGGTTTATATTATTGCTATAATAAGTTGGGCAATACAGCCAAAGCGGATTATTATAAAAACCTGGTGGTTACTAAACATCCGGGTACGGTGGCTGCAAAAACCATCACCAACCCGGCCTCTCTTTATCCCGAAAGGAATAACCCCGAAGCCATGGCAAGATATGGACGGATTTATGACCTTTTTATTGAAGGGAAATATGTGGAAGCGGTAGAAGACAAAAAGAAAGCGGATAGCGTGTATGGAAAAAACTACTGGTCGCCCCAGTTGCTTTATATAGAAGCCGTGGCCCATGTGAAAAACCAGGAAGACAGCCTTGCCAAAATCGTGTTGAATAATTTAATTCAGCTTTACCCCAAATCGCCCCTTAAAGAAAAAGCAGAAACCCTGTTGTCAGTTTTAAGCCGCCGCAAAGAAATTGAAGCATACCTTACCAACCTTCAGGTTACCCGGGCCGAAGAAGATGATAAAATCCTCATAAACGATAACTCTCGCCCGGCAGCTCCTAAAAGCGCACCCGTTTCCGAAGCGCCCAAAATGGTTTCCCCTGTTTTGAAATCGCCGGTAAACGCAAACGACTCCATACAACTGCCAGCATCCATGGTTAGTGGAAATTTTGTATGGCAGGCTGATTTACCCCACCTGGTGGTGATGGTGCTCGATAAGGTGGATGGTGTGTATGTAAATGAAGCGCAAAATGCCATGAACCGCTACAACCGGGAAAAGTATTCCTCCAAAAATATTCTGCTCAAAAAAGAAACCTTCAATCCCAACCAACAATGGATTACGTTCGAATCCTTTGCCAATGCGGATGATGCACTGGCCTATTACGACAAGCTTAAGAAAGATGCCACAGTAGAACTGTCGTGGCTGCCGGTTAATAAATACAGTTTCTTTATTATTTCCAAAGCAAATTTGGATAAGCTCAAAGAGAATAAAGATTTTCTTTCTTATAAAGCATTGCTTGATAAACAATATCCTGGCAGGTTTTAAGCCTGTTTCTGTAAAATCATATCATGACAAAAGCGGTTAAAATTTTGTGGACGGTATTTTTTGTTGGGCTGGGCCTGGTGGTATTGATTTTTGCCGGGGCCAGTTGGGGCCTTTTTGGGAAAATGCCTTCCATGCAGGAATTGGAAAATCCGGAAGCCGACCTCGCCAGTGAGATCATTAGTGCCGATGGTAAACAGATGGGAAAATATTATGCAGAGAACCGGAGTGAAGTAAAATACAGTGAGATTTCACCGAACATTATTCATGCCCTGATTGCCACCGAAGACCAAAATTTTTACGAACACTCAGGCATAGACGCAAAAGCCGTAGCAAGGGCCGTTGCAAAACTTGGAACCGACGGAGGTGGCAGCCCCATCACCCAGCAATTAGCAAAGATGATGCTGGGCCAGGGTAAAGGAAATATTTTTAAGCGGATTATCGATAAGCTAAAAGAATGGGTAGTAGCTGTAAAGCTCGAAAGGAATTTCACCAAGGAAGAAATCCTTACCCTTTACCTTAACCGCGCTCCCTGGGGAAATGTGTACGGCATCCGGAACGCATCCCGTACTTATTTTCAGAAAGAACCCAAAGACCTGAGTATTGAGGAAGCCGCTGTATTAATTGGTATGTTGAAAGGCTTTATTTATGATCCGATTCGCCATCCTTCTGCTTCTTTGTACCGTAGAAATACAGTTATCGACCGGATGGTGGATACGAAGCAACATTACCTGAGCCGGGAAATGGCGGCTAAACTGAAAGCAAAACCCCTCATCACAAATTATAAAATAATAGATGAAAACCTGGGGATTGCTCCCTATTTCAGAGCAGTGCTCGCAGGCCAGCTTAAAGACTGGGCAAAAACACATAAGAACCCCAAAACCGGAGATCCCTATAATATTTACCGGGATGGCCTGAAAATATACACCACCATCGATTCCAGGATGCAGGCCATAGCCGAAGACGCAGTGGAGAAACACATGCCGGTTGTACAGAAGAAACTGGATGGATACTTTAAGGTACGAGGAGATAAAATTTGGAAAGGCCACGATAACGTGATTGAGGCCGCTATGAAATATACCGACCGGTGGAAGAAAATGAAAGAAGATGGAGTGGCAGAGGAGGATATCAAAAAGTCGTTTAAGGTTCCGGTAAAGATGAAAATTTTTTCCTGGTCGGGAAACGACAAACACGAGAAGGATACGGTGATGACGCCTTATGATTCTATTAAATATCACAAACAACTCCTGCAAACCTCCTTTGCGGCAATGGATCCCATTACCGGCGAAATAAAGGCCTGGGTGGGAGGGATTAATTTTAAATGGTTCAAGTTTGATCATGTTACGGCAAACCGGCAGGTAGGATCTACATTTAAACCGTTGCTTTATACCCTTGCCGTTACGGATGCGGGTTATACCCCCGCTACTTATATTGAGGGCGGGCCACTTACATTGGGAGGTAAAACGATAAATACCCGCGGCGGCACGATGGCCAATTGCCTCGCCTGGTCGGTAAATGGTGCTGCCTGGCACCTAATGGCAGTAATTGGCGTAAAACGTACCATCGAGTTTGCCAAACAATGCGGTATTACCGTTACCCTTCCTCCTTATCCTTCCATCGCTCTTGGTGCTGCGGAAATTCCCATGCTGCAGATGTTGCAATCCTTCACGATGTTCCCAAATAAAGGATACAATACGCCTCCGGTTTATTTAACGCGGATTGAGGATAAGAATGGAAACCTGATTGAAGAATTTAAAGTAGCACAAAGCAAACAGGTTATTAGCGAGGCAGATGCTTATACCATGGTGAAGATGATGGAAGGGGTTATTGCCATTGGTACGGCAAGGCGTTTGAACAGTTATAACATTCCCACCGAAATAGCAGGTAAAACCGGTACTACCAATGGAAATACGGACGGGTGGTTTATTGGTTACAGTCCCGAACTGCTCGCCGGAACCTGGGTAGGTTGCGAAGACCCTTTCATTCCAATATACCAGAATAATGGGGGAGGGGCCGAAATGTCAGCACCCAATTGGGGGGAGTTTATGAAACGGGTATATACGGATAAAAAATTGGGTTATGGGAAGCAAACCAGGTTTGATGAACCGGCTCAATTCAGGGATGATCCCATTTATGCCAATGCCAATTTTCTTAACCTTGCCAATAGCGGCGACAGCCTAACGGATATGAATAACGATGCAGACGCCGGCGATTTCTTTGGTGATTTGGGTTCGGAAGATTATGCAATTCCTGAAAAGAAGCACGACACATCAAAGAAGAATAATCCAAAGAAGGAAGAATTAAAGCCCGGGGCTCAAATGCCTTCCGGAAAAAATCAGGAAGGAAAGAAACCGCCGGTAAAATCAACAAACGATTATTAATCCCGGAAATCAGCTTCATCCCGGATATTTTCTTCTGATTAATCGGTGGCTAATAAGCCATAAATTTCCGAGTCAATAAATTTCCCGTTATAGTACAGGTTTTGCCGATGGTATGCTTCTCGTTTAAACCCGCAAGACGTAAGCAGGGAAGCGGAAGCCTGGTTGTCGGGATTGATATTCGCCAAAATACTATGGAATCCGCAGGTATTAAAAATGTAATCTGTGGTTTTGTGTAAAGCTTCTTTCATGATTCCCTTTTTCCAATATTCAGGGAGAAGGGTATAACCCACTTCGGTTCTGAAATTTTCTTTTTCCATTCGCCAATAGGCGATGTTTCCGATGGCCACTCCGGGATTGTTTCGCAACTCCAGCATCCAAAAGATAGCCATATTGTTTCCCTGATCGGTATTTATCCGGTGCATATGCATTCGGGTGGCTTCCAAATCTGCATCTGGCGCCCGATCCAGGTAACGGATTATGAGGGGTTCTGAACGCATACGATGAAATACGGTTTCATCCGCATCTTCCAGTTTTCGAAACAGCAAACGCTCCGTTTTCAACACCGGAAATACGGAGAAGTCAACATTTAAAGTGCGCATTTCAATAAAAAATTTATGCAACCGCTTTGTTAACCAGGCTGGCCGCCTCACTCAATAAGATGGCGCTCTCCACTTTCAGCCCGCTCTCATCAATCAATTTTTTAGCAATATCGGCATTGGTGCCCTGGAGGCGGACAATAATCGGGATATTGATATTCCCAATGGATTTATAGGCATCAATTACTCCCTGCGCCACCCGGTCGCAACGCACAATCCCTCCAAAAATATTGATCAGGATGGCTTTTACTTTGGGATCTTTTAAAATGATTCGGAAACCCGCTTCTACGGTTTGCGCATTGGCTGTTCCACCCACATCCAGAAAATTAGCCGGGTCGCCACCACTCAGTTTGATCATATCCATAGTAGCCATTGCCAATCCGGCACCATTTACCATGCAACCTACATTACCATCCAGTTTAACAAAGTTGAGGTTGAATTTTGCCGCTTCCACTTCGGTGGGGTCTTCTTCGGTTATATCTCTCAGGGAAGCTACATCAGCATGACGCATCAATGCATTATCATCGATGTTCATCTTACAATCCACCGCAATAATTTTTTCATCGCTGGTTTTAAACATCGGGTTAATCTCAATCATGCCGCAATCGAGGCTTACGTAAGCATTATAAAGATTAGTTACAAACTTCACACAGTTCTTAAGTGCTTCGCCGCTTAACCCCAGGTTAAAAGCAATTTTTCGTGCCTGGAAGGGTTGTAAGCCGGCGGCAGGGTACACCCATTCTTTAAAAATCTTTTCGGGGGTATCATGGGCCACATCTTCAATGCTCATACCGCCTTCGGTACTGTACATAATTACATTTTGCCCTTTGCTCCGGTCGAGCAGGATAGAAAGATAAAATTCTTTTACCGGGTTAGGTCCTTCGTAGTAAACATCCTGCGCAATCAGCACTTTGTTCACCACTTTTCCTGCGGGCCCCGTTTGTATGGTTACTAAAGTGCCACCCAGGATACTGGTGGCGATGCGCATCACATCCTCTGCACCTTTACCCACTGCAACACCACGCTGGTCTTTTCCCATGATGGTTCCTTTACCACGGCCACCGGCATGAATCTGGGCTTTTACCACTGTAAATTTGCCTCCAAACTGGGTATGGATTTGCCGGTAGGCTTCTTCCACTTCGGCAGGAGTACTTGCCGGGATACCTTCCTGAACCGGTACATTGTATTTTTTTAACAGTTGCTTGGCCTGGTATTCATGTAAATTCATCGGGAAAAAATTTTCGCGAAGATAATTAAAAAGGCATTTGATCCCCGGGAAGCCTTCGGTTTGGGTTTCTGATCCAATGCGTTTATCTCTTTCCGGTTTTGCTCCCATCATTGTAAATTTGCCGGTTTAATGATGCATTGTTTCCCCCTTAAATGGTTATTGATTTTGCTGCTGATGGCAATGGCGCCTGCCATGGCAAGTGCACAAATTAAGCGGAACCTCACCGGCGAATTGTCGGGCAGGTTAAAATCCATAGGGCAGATTAATACCGGTTCCAAAGATTCCAGTTCCGGATTCAAGCGGCGCGATGACCGGAAAGACTCTATTACTATTTATTTCACCTATTTCGATTCTACCAACCGGAGGCATATCGATTCATCCGTTAATGATTTTGACACCTATTTTTCAGTCCCTTCTAATTATTTATATCTGGGAAACAATGGGGCAGCGGCATATCCCCTGATTTTTCAACCGAATTACCAGCCAGGTTGGGATCCTGGTTTTCATGCCTTTGATATTTACCGGTCTACCATCGAAGGAACCAAACTGTATCGTACTACCCGGCCTTTTAGCGAACTCGATTATCAACTGGCATCCGGAAAAGAGCAAATGATAAAAGCGATTCATACCCAGAATCCAAAACCCAATCTGAATTTCGGTTTCGATTACCGCATGATTTCCGCTCCCGGATTCTTCATCTCCCAAAACAACAACCACAACAGCTATCGGCTTTATGCCACCTACCAGGGAAAGAAAAAGAGATACAACAGCAGCCTGATAATAGTTGGAAATAGCATCCGGGCATCACAAAATGGAGGAATCATTAACGACAGTTTGCTTCGGGATATAAACCATAAAGACCGGTTTAGTATTGATGTAAACCTCGCCAACCGCAGTAATTATTCTGCCAACCCATTCTCCACGAAAGTGAACACGGGAAATATTTATAAAGATTTCAACCTGTTATTCCGTAATAGCTACGACCTGGGAAAGAAGGATTCTCTAATCATCAATGATAGCACCACCGAATATTTATTCTATTCAAAACTGCGCATCCAGCATACGTTTCGGCTGGGTACATTCAATTACCGGTTTACTGATCAGTTTGCTGATTCCGCGTTGTACCACGATTGGTTCCATATTCAGTTTGATACGGTACGCAGTACCTATCTCAGGCAGGAAGACTGGGTGCTCCTGAGTAATGACTTTTCTCTTTATTCATTTCCCGAAACAAAAAACCCGACTCAATTCATCAGGGCAGGGATAACCACAGAGCAAATTAGAGGTACAAAATCTGTTTCGGCCTCTAAAATGCAGATCAATAACCTGATGGTACATGGCGAATATCGTAACCGCACCCGAAACCGGCTTTGGGATGTATTATTAAAAGGCGAGTTTTATTTAGGCGGGCCATATAGCGGGGATTATATGGCGTATGGTAAAATCAACCGGTATCTCAATAAGGGGTTGGGTAACATCAGTATCTTTTTCAGAAATACCAATCGAACGCCTTCCTTTGTATTTGATGGAGAGTCGGGATTTAATTTAAGCGATACCATTTCACTAAAGAAAGAAAATATTATTTCGTTTGGAGCCGTTTCAGAAAATAAATTTGCCACAATTAGTTTTACCAACCATCTCATCAATAACTATTCTTATTTCACAGACTTTATACATAAAGACCAGTACAACAAACCCATCAATCTTGTTCAAATCAGCGTTTCAAAAAAAATCCGTATTTCCAAACGATGGTTTTGGTACAGTACCCTCACTTTCCAGCAAACCGATGGTGCGGCGCCTATTCATGTTCCCCTGCTTTATACCCGCAACCACCTGGCATTTGAAGGGACCTATTTTAAAAATCTGCTCATCAGTACGGGGATTGAACTCCGGTATTTTACCCCTTTTAAGGCCAATAATTTCTCCCCCATCACCGCCCAGTTCTTTCCCCAGAACCAGGTAACTATTAAGAACCTTCCGGATATTGCTGCGTTTGTACATTTCCGTATTAAAGCGTTTACCCTTTATGTACGGGGAGAGAATTTGAATACCGTTAATTTTACGGATGGGTTTAGTTTTACCAATAATAATTTTGCAGCGCCTCATTATCCTACCCAGGGTTTCATGTTGAGGTTGGGGATTAAATGGTGGTTTGTGAATTAGGATTAATGCTCAAATTTTCTACTGAAATGAGATACAGTGAAGCTTAATTTTATTTAGTCTTATTTTTTTGTTCAAATTTTTTCCGGCATTATTTTTACCCCTGGGGTGGGGGCAGCATAGGGCCTTATATTTTTTTATAAATCAATAACTTTAATGACCCCCGAAGTTTCAAATATTGAATTCAATTCCCCAGGACATCAGCCTCGTTTTCTTTGATATCGAACTATCCCAACCTGGTAATTCACTAAACTCTTATCATGGTTATTCCATAAATAGTTGAGGCAGGTATAGTAAACCTGATATTTTCATAAAGCATCGGAACCAGGAGACGATAATAAAAATAATCACCCGTATTTATCTAATTTTATATAATTTCTCTGACTATGGCTATTAATCCTATTCGAACAGTTAAGGTGATGCGTTACATTTTGCCACTACGTGAAGGAGGATCCCTCCCCGCACTGGCAGAGGCGGATGACAATTTTAAGTATGTTCTTAAATTTAGCGGTGCCGGTCAGGGTCCAAAAATGCTTATTGCAGAACTTCTTGGTGGCCTTATTGCAAAAAAAATACAATTGAAAATTCCCGAAATTGTATTTGCTGATTTAGATGTTGATTTTGGAAGAACCGAGGCCGATGAAGAAATTCAGGACTTGTTGAAATTTTCTGAAGGACTCAACCTGGGTATTCATTACCTCTCCGGGGCTATCTCGTATGATCCTACCCTAATTTTAGATCCATTTTTAGCTTCAAGGATTGTTTGGCTGGATGCTTTTATTACTAATATCGATCGCACTTTTAAAAATACTAATCTTCTTTGGTGGCAAAAAGAACTTTGGGTTATTGATAATGGAGCTGCTTTTTATTTCCATTATAATTGGAAGGATTTTGACAGTGCTTCTAAAAACCCTTTCAAATATATAAAAGATCATGTGTTGCTTTCGCAAGCCAGCCACTTACAAGAAGCAGATGATGATGCGCATCAAACCCTGGATGAAGGATTTTTCGATGAAATCGTCCAGGAAATCCCTGAAGAATGGTTGCAATGGAAAGACACTGAAATGACTCCAAAAGAAATAAAAAGAGTTTATTTTGAATTTTTAACTTCAAGACTCGCCCATTCCCACATCTTTCTAAACGAAGCGCTAAATGCCAGAGAACAAACTTTATGAATATGCGGTAATTCGCCTGGTGCCTAAAGTTGAAAGAGAAGAATTTTTCAATATTGGGCTTATTTTATTTTCAAAAAAAGCTAATTATATCAGGGTGGAGTATGTGGTTGATAAAGAAAAGCTTTCTGTTTTGAAACATGAACTCGACTTTCAGGAGATAGATAATAATTTGGAAGCATTTAAACAAGTAGCAAAAGGGGAGAAATCTTCCGGCCCGTTTTCCAAAATGGAGATAGCCGAGAGGTTTCGATGGCTGACTGCAGTTAAAAGTGCTGTAATCCAAACTTCTTGCCCGCATCCAGGCATGACAAATGATTTGGATGCAACCTTTACCCGGCTTTTTGATGAGTTGGTAAAATAAACCAATAGTAGGAATTTGAATCTCCAGGTGACGAAAAGAAGGGATTGAATTTTTAAGGATTAAAAAATGGCTATTTTTTTCTCACTAATGGCGCCAGTGTTCCGAAGGGTCACTGGCGTCTTATTAAATTGCCGGATTGTATCCGGATAAATAACTAGGTAGATCCTTATATGAAAAGAAATAAAATTGGCTTTCCACCCCGGGGCTGTCGCCCCTTGCTCCCAGGTACAAAATCGGGACTTTTAAAATTTTGACCAAAGATTTAAACTGAAGAAAATTTTGTGTAGGTATAATTTATTTTACCCCCTCTATCCGTAGTAACCCACAACTTTTTTATTTTCAGACAATCTACGGATAGCTGGAGGGTACGACTAACAGGCATCAAGTGACCGGCTAAAGCCGAACACTTTCGCCAGATGGTGGGCTTTCTTACTATTTTTTTATCCCTTTTAGCTCGGCAATTTCTCTAAAGCAATCATTTAACTTATCCCAGTTGCTTTTTATATATGCCAGCACTTTGGGTTGCAAAGGATTCTCGTAACGATTATCTTCACCACCTACCGTTACAACAGAAAAACCACTCGATGATTCCATAAAAATCTTTTTCCTATTTTTCATATTGAAACCAACTCCAGTAACTAATTGTTTGAACGTTTTCATTATGCTTGGTAATATGAGGTTGCCATTATTATCAAAAAAATCATAATTAATAATGACTGTATCGCCCTTTATTACTAAGTCAGAAAATCGTAACTCTAATTGCCCAAAATAATATTTGGGTAACATGTTGTCTTTAGGCTGATAAAGTTTGTCGCAATATGTGGCATATATATACCACCTTGCACTGTCATATAAATCTTGCAAATGCAAGCTGTCAACTTCAGAAGGATATACAAAACATTTGTTGTTTATACCTTTCTTAGTTTCCTGTTTCGAATTCCGCTGACCTAAGTTACAGCTAAACAGTGTCAGGGCTATTATTAAAAGGTAATATTTCATAATTTTTATTTTGGCCTTGGAACTACAATCGTTTGGTTAGGGCTAGAATTATATAAATAAATATTTTCCTCATCTACCATTATTGAGCGAACTCCATTGGTAGCATCACCTCTTCTAAAAGAATCTGTATGTTCTTGATAATCATTAGGTGACGGGCTTCCTCCATGAATATAATCTGTTGTTATTTCACCTACATTGTTGAACTCAACAGTTTTCTCACCTGCCGTCAGATGTAAATGCGCTGAACCAGATCTCCCTGGCTCATCGCCTGCATCTTGTACAGATCCTGTTACCATATAAGCTGATTTAGCAGGATTATTACCAATGGAAACAACCCCATCATTTAAAACAGTATTTATAGTGGCCTCCGATTTTAAACTTCTGTTCGTAACCTGAACTCCATCAACTTTTATTTTTGTATTATCAGTTATAATTCTTGTTTCACCATTCGCTGCCTCATAATATTTAGCCGTAAACTTATTCTTATTCTCAGTATAAAATTTAGATACAGATTTTGTATTGTAAGTAATTCCAAAACCTTTTAGGCTTTCGATTGTTGCACCGCCATTAGCAACAGCAGCATTAAAAACCGACTGGTTCTTTTCTGAAATAACTACAGGAGTTAATGTTGTACTTCCATCTTTAATTCTATGTACTTCTTTACCGCCATAGGTATAATAAACATGATCATCAGGCGCCATTCCATCCTTATCAATAAATCTAATCGGATTATCAAATGCATAATTGTAAGGTGAGTAACAGCGCATTAATTCAGATTTCGGATCAACAGTCATCCATCGTCCAATTTGGTTATCGTACATCCTTGCTCCGTAATCTAACCATTCAAGACCGCTTCCATCGCTGAACTCTTGCCGCTGCTCTTCTTTGCCGTTGTATTTGTATTTGTTATTGGGTGTACCGAAGTTTAAACTTTTTGAGGATATCCCACTCATAACCAACCCGAACGGATAATAATGTGTTTCCTCCACTATCCTCCCCGGCTGATGCAGCACCTGGAAGTTATCGATATACAGCGGGTTGCGGCTTTCGTTGCTCACATAGATGTACACATAACCGTTAGCAGGCGCTTTTATCATGGAAGATCCAAGAAGGGTAATGGTTTGCGGGCTGCCCATAACACTTAATTGCAAATATTGGCTTTGTTGGCATATAAAGTTAAACTGCAAATCGAAAAAAAGGATGTTCAGATATGCCTTTACATTATTTGAAGGGGTTGCAGGGCCCTGTTGCTGTAGGAGGTTGTTTAGCGGTACATCGTGCTCAAAACTCTCGCCTACCGTAACGCCTGCGCCATGCAAAGAACCGGTGTAGGAAGTGTTGTTTAATATCGCTATGATAGATCCTATCAGGTTCTGAATAGGGTTTGCGCCTGTGTTATCTACCGTGGAGGAGGGTATATAATAATCCAGCTTCACCCCAACCTCATCGGTGGCCATCACCTTGAGCAGCTTGCCTACCCCAATGGGCGCTTCTTTATTTGTTATAAGCTGGCATTGGGCGCCCGTGCCCTGGCCGTTGGTAAATGCCGCAGGAGGGGTTATTAAATAGGTATTGGTATTGAGGTAGTAGGTTTCGTTTTCGGTAGCATGTTCCTGCTCAAAATCGCAGTTGGGGTAGCTTTGCTGTGGCTGCTCCTCCGCGTTAAGCAGCATCCTGATGTTTCCTAAGTGATCCCTCATCATATATTGGTAATAGAATGCGAGGTTCGTGCTATCGTAAATAACCCGTCCTTCCTCATTGGAGATAAACTGAAGCTTTACCTCTCCATCAGCGCCGGGGTATCCCTC
>Ga0116193_1001550_pt1 | contig 18768 bp, 17 predicted proteins | sample AD_UKC115_MetaG_FD_89892 | JGI IMG/M metagenome (GOLD analysis project Ga0116193, IMG submission 89892) | Active sludge microbial communities of municipal wastewater-treating anaerobic digesters from Hong Kong - AD_UKC115_MetaG | ecosystem: Engineered > Bioreactor > Anaerobic > Digestate... | reverse complement strand
TGTGGATGAGATGCTGAACAAGATCATCGAGGATCTCCCCTATCAAAACGGCGACGAGGTTGCAATTCTGGTAAATGGATTGGGCGCTACTCCATTGGAAGAACAATATGTCATGTTCCGCAGAATTTATCAAGTCCTTTCAGAAAAAGGCATTAATATTTTCCATACGTATATTGGCGAATATGCAACATCGATGGAAATGGCGGGCGCTTCGATCTCTCTGTTGAAAGTGGATGATGAATTGAAAGAACTATTGCGTTTCCCTGCTGATACGCCGTTCTTTAAACAGTTCAAATATTAATTTGGAGGTTGGTCAGCATGCTGAATGCGTGTGATATAAAAAAACTGATGCAGTGTTGGGCAGAGGTCATGGTTCATAACCGGGACTATCTGATTGAATTGGACAGCCACGTTGGAGACAGTGATCTGGGATTGACGATGGGAGATGGTTTTACAGCTGCCAGCAATGCAATCGCCGATTTAGACGAGTCGGACATCGGAAAGCTGGTTTATAACGCCGGAAAGGCGATGTCCACGGCTGTTCCTTCGACAATGGGTACGCTGATGGCCTCCGGTCTGATGGCTGTAGGTAAAACGCTGAAAGGCTGCACTGATCTGGATATGGATGGGATTGTATCTTTTTTTCAGGCATATTTTGACGGCGTACAGAGCCGAGGAAAAGCCCAGGTCGGTGATAAGACTTTCCTGGATGGACTCTTCGGAGCAGTGGAATCATTAAAGACCGATGCGGCTGCCAACTTGCCATTAAAGGAAGCAGCCGAACATGCTTCCCAGGCGGCACATCAAGGCTTCCTTAATACAAAAGGAATGTTAGCTCAATTTGGCAGAGCTGCCGGTCGCGGTGAACAATCACGGGATTTATTGGATCCCGGAGCTGCTGTTGCCGATTTACTGATGAAAGGTTTCGCAATTTTTATATCTGAGAAAGCAGATTCAATTTGATCACAGTTAAAGAAATTGCAGCGCTGATCGGAGTCTCACCTGCCACAGTATCATTGGCGCTCAACAATAAAGAAGGTGTCAGTGAAGAAACGCGCCGGAAAATTCGGAAAGTCGCGGAAGAGCACCAGTATGCTCTTCCGCAAGTCCGGAAAAATACATTGCGCGGAAGCATCCAGTTTGTCAAATATGCTGCCCATGGGATGGTTGTTGAGGAAAATCAGGGATTTATTGCATCCATTATCGACCAAATTGAAATTGAATGCCGAAGATGTTCTTATGATTTAATTATGACCGGGTGCAATCGGGATACTGCGGTTGAAACATTCCAAATGGTGGCAGCGAAGCCGTCTGACGGTGTCATTTTACTGGGATCAGAAATGAGCGAGGATCTGATTCGCATGATTTATCAGATCCATGCGCCCATTATTGTCATTGACAATCCGATGAGTTATGAACGAGTAGACAGCGTCGTCATGGCGAATGAATCTATCGCCTATGATGCAATGCAATATTTGTATCAGATTGGTCATCGCAATATTGGATATTTGCACAGCAGTGTACGAGTTGCAAATTTTGAAAAACGCCAGATTGGTTATGAAGTTGCGCTTGAAAAATTGCAACTTGACCAAACATTAAGAATTCCACTCACTCCAACACTGCAAGGCGCTTATTCGGATATGAAAGCTTATTTACAGAAGGATCATGCACAAAATGCCATTCAATCCGTTTCCGCATTTTTTGCTGATAATGATACAATCGCTATTGGCGCTATGAAGGCATTGCAGGAATTCGGCTGCAGGATTCCGGATGACATTTCAGTCATTGGTGTGGATGATATCCCTTTCAGTGCGATCAATACACCTTCTTTAACAACCATGCGAATCTCCCGATCGAGTATTGGAAAATTGGCAGTTGATACACTGTTAAAACGAATCGCTCACCCTGACAGTCCGAATTTGCATATTCAAATTTCCGGACAGTTGATCGAACGCCACAGTACGAAAAAATTGAATAGCAGCCCGAATAGTTGAATTGAATTTATCCTTTTCTTGAAACGATACATACCGCATCCTGCATTCAATATAACCATTTATTTTTAAAAGAATACCGAAAGTCTGTTATTCTATTGGTTTTACATCATATAAAACCAATAGAATAACAACAAATCATTCTCATTTTTAGACTGGCTAAATTTCGATACAGCAATTTAAAATATGGGGAGGATTCCTTGTTGATGCGATGTCGTGGCACTTCGAGTCATAACATCACAACACCTAGGAATTCCTGATTGATTCGAATGGTCAGGCTATATTTCGCATCGCTGGACAATAATTTGAAATTGGTAAAAACCTTTGAGAAAAAAGAGAAAACTCGTTATTGTTTTATTCTTACGCTCCGTATAAAAAAACAATAACAAATAATCCCTCTCATATTTCAAATTGCTGATCGCTGGATTTCAATACGGTTCATAGAATCAAATTTGTTAGTATTATTAAAGCAAAATTCATAACTGAATTTGCAGAGATCATCTTTGAAAATTTCATGGCTATGGGTTGTTTATAAAATCGAAGGGATCAAAAAATGAACATCGATCCAGAACCAGTATCTTTCCTAGATAAATTGTTTAGAAAAACGGGACGGTTTTATCCGATAATAATTCTTCTGGTCCTGCAGATACTCAGTACACCATTATTAGTCATTCTGAGCATCATCCCAGCGCATGAAAATGCTCAATTTAACTCTTTCCAATTGGAAAAACTGATATTGATTGAAATTATTGGTCTTTCTTTCCGCAATCTTCTGATGTTGATTTTATTTTATCTGTTCAATCAATCTGTCTTTCGGAGATTGGCAATTCCGACAGAAATGAAAAATGAAGATATTCATCCGGATTTGGAGAAAAAGGCATGGAAACAGGCTACAACGGCTTCAAGAAATATCATTTTATTTGAATTTTTGGGTCTGATAATCCTGGTATTAATTCCAATATTGCTATATGGATCAAAATGGTTATATCTTCGGTTTGACCAAATGCTGTATTTGAGTCTTTCTGTTTTTGCAGCAGCAATTGCGATATTATTGCTGGAAAGTATGAGCATCGATCAATTCTTTGAGCCAATACTGATGGCAGTATTGCCGGACCAATTCAATGATCAAATTTCGGGTATTAAAGGGATTCCAATTTGGCTGAAATTGACGGTTTCGTTACTGGGATTAGTCTTTATTTGTCTCCTTCTTGTAATTCCGGTTTCTTACAATCAGGCAAAAGAAATCTATCTTGATTCAACGAAATCCTTTGCTTTGATGACTGAGACTTTGCGGATTTTAATCAAAGCTGGAATTGGCGGAATTGTTGTCGGAGGATTTCTTTCCATTTCGATTGCTTCTGAGTTTACGCTTCCATTTCGAAAAATGATCCGATTGTTCAAAAAGCTCGAAAATGGCGATCTTAGCCAGCGAATCGGAGTTTCATTGCCTGATGAGTTTGGGAAATTGAATATCTATATCAACAATATGATCAATCACCTTCAGATCTTAAATTCCACGCTGGAACAAAAAGTTGCGGATCGAACTGCCGAACTCCAGCAAATGAATGCGTTATTGGAAATCGAACTGAATGAAAGACGCAAAGCAGAGGAGCAATTATCGTATTCAGCTTTGCACGATCCGCTGACGAATCTTCCAAATCGTGCATTATTCTCCGATCGCCTCAACCATACGCTGGAAAGATCCAGGAGACGTAATAATTATTCATATGCTGTCTTTTTTATGGATCTGGATCGTTTTAAGGTAGTGAATGACAATCTTGGACATGATACCGGCGATTTGTTGCTGATTGAAACAGCGCAGCGAATCAACTCATGTATTCGATCCGAAGATACTGTAGCGCGTCTGGGAGGAGATGAGTTTGTCATTCTGCTCGAGGAATCCGATGATCCCGGGTATTATGTAAAAGTAGCCGAGCGGATTCTTCATAAAATGGCATTTCCGGCTCTTTTGGATGACCATAAAGTATTTGTATCTGTCAGCCTCGGAATTGTATTGGGATCAGATAACTATACTAAAGCAGAAGATATTCTCAGAGATGCTGATATTGCGATGTATCAAGCAAAAAAAAGAGGTAGAGGACGATATGAAATTTTTAATCCTTCGATGCTCGATCATGTGATTTCCCAGCTTCAAATTGAAACTGCAATGCGCACCGCATTAGAAAACGGACAATTTGTTGTTTACTACCAACCGATCATCCAACTGGGCAAAAATCAAATCGTCGGTTTTGAAGCTCTGCTTCGCTGGAATCATCCGACAAAGGGCTTGCTGTTGCCAGCCGATTTTATTTCGATTGCCGAGGAAACCGGATTGATTGTTCCCATCGGATATTGGGTCATTCAGGAAGCTTGCAGACAACTTCGAGACTGGATTACGCAAAATCCGCATAACTCGAATTTATCAGTGAATGTGAACTTATCTCCAAAACAATTTTCCGATCAAGAATTGATTGAAAAAATCACTACGATCATTGATGACTATCAATTAAAATCTTCCCATTTAAAACTGGGAATAACAGAAACTCTGATTATTGAAAACAGGGAAACTGTCTCGATGACACTTACCAGGTTGCGAGAAATTGGTGTTCATGTTGAAATAGATGATTTCGGAACCTGCTATTCGTCGTTAGGATATCTCAATATGCTGCCTGTCGATACGTTAAAAATTGACCGCTCATTTATCCATCAAATTAAAGAGAACAATAGCGGAATAGAAATTGTCCAAACGATTCTTGCGCTGGCTCGAAGTCTTGGGATGAACGTGATTGCGGAAGGTGTTGAAACAAATACGCAGCTTGAAAGCCTAAAAACACTGGGATGTGATTATGTACAAGGCTTTCTTTTCTATGAAGCATTAGAACCGCAGGAAGCCGTAAAACTCATTCAGGTGTGATCAAATGAATGATGACAAAAACATGATCGAGATGCAAAACCACCCAAAAATTTTTCTCTTTTACTTCAAAAGATAAATCTATTTTATGAATCGCTGACGCACATTATATAGACTACGCAATAACGATGTTTCTATCTTTTCTCAATCGACTTTTTCACATTTAGAATTTCGGGGAAAAAATATCAATAAATTTAATCGGAAAATCATAGGAGAATCATATGGAAATGAAGAATATCCCTTTTGGTACTACCAATTGGGCAGAAATTGAACCAACAGAACATCATGGAGAAACTGGAACCGCTTTTTGGCGAACGCAGCAGTTTGATAATATACGCGTGCGAATAGTTGAATATACACCCGGCTACCTGGCGGATCATTGGTGCAGCAAGGGACACATTTTACTGTGTCTCGAAGACGAACTTCACACAGAATTATCGGATGGCAGGATTTTTGTTCTGAAACCCGGAATGAGTTATCAGGTAGCGGATGACACAGCTCCGCATCGCTCCTTTGCCCCGACCGGTGCAAAATTATTCATTATCGACTGAAACTGTAATTGGCTTTTGTTGTAACTGGTTCAAATCGATCTTGAAAAATCATAACCATCAGGTGCAGCAGCAGGTTTGTGCCCCCCCCTTAAAGGTGGTTATGGTTCTCATGTGACAGAGGATTGCTTCGCTATGCTCGCAATAAAAAACTTTACCTCTATAAGGTTCGCATGGCAATATGTCATTGTGAGGAGCAGCGATTCGAAAATATGGTGAGAATTAATTTTTGTTGTGTTGTTTTTGCGCTCCGCGCAAAAACAACACAACAAAAAATTTTCTCAATTGATTCGGAAAGATGGTTTTATATTTCGAATTACTGTGTGAGTAGGGCATAAGCCTAAAAAAATTTAAAGTATTAGAGATTTCTCGACTATGCGAATAAGATATTCCATTAATACCTAAAAAAAGGCAGATTCATATCAATCTATTGATATGAATCTGCCATAATGGTAAATGAATGGAGACCTTCGTAATGCGGTTTTTTTGCTTTCCATTTATCAAAGAAAGCTTAAAAAAACTCGAAAAGAATTGTCTGTGAGGTAGAGATTTATAAGAATGCTCTTCCTTAAAATTTTGACAATTGCATTTTTTCAATAAGGTAATCAGTCAATTTTTCCTGGACCACGATTGGAAGATCGATGATGCTACCTTTATCCCCATTTGTCTGGCAGAATTCTCTGACAGTATCATAGTAAAGTTGGAAAAATTCAGTTCCCACATTGAATTTATTGATACCTTTTCGGAATGCGATATTCAACTGATCCGCGGGGATTCCGCTGCCACCATGCAGAACTAAAAAGGTATCTGTTGCATTATTGATTTGTTCCAGGCGTTCTAAATCCAGCTTTGGAGTTTGTTTATATACACCATGGGCACTTCCGATCGCCACTGCCAAAGAGGTAATACCGGTTTTTTCACAGAATTCTTTTGCTGTCTCAGGGCGTGTGTAAAGGTCTAATTTCTCCTGTTCGGAATTTGCAGCAAAACCGACGTGACCTAACTCTGCCTCAACGTCAACACCGAATTCTTTAGCAACACTGACAACGTACTTTGAATTTTCGATGTTTTGCTCTAATGGTAAATTGGATCCATCATACATGACCGATGTGAATCCTGCTTTAATTGCCCGTAGAAGATAATTGATGTCACTGCAATGATCCAAATGGAGCGCAATGGGAGTGCTGCACTTTTCAGCCAAACCGTTGAACATCCCTACGAATGATTCCAGTTCAAAGGTTTTGTTTTTAAAACAATGTTCCGGATAAAGCATAACTAAAACCGGAATTTTTGTGATCTCAGCAGCCTTACAGACAGACGCTACCATATTGTAATCTGTGCAGTTGAACCCAATAACGGATGTATTCGCTTCATCAGCCATTTTTAAAATTTCACTGACTTTTACTATTGCCATATTCCCTGTTTTTCCTTTTTTTGCATGATAACGGCAGTGATTTGAAATATCGACTAATTTTTGTTAAATTCCAAATCGTTGTTAATAATCTTTCCAATTATAAGCATCAATTCAAATTATGGACTTGTTATTTGGAGAAAAAATGAAACAAAGATGTTTAGATATGTTTGCATTTCGCGCAAACATATCTCAACATCTATAAATTATCCTTATAATTTGAATTTCTGATTAACCAACCAATCGATTTAAGGTATAAATTTCTCGTTCATATTTTCTTTAATAACGTCAGAACATGAATGGAAACATCCTCTTATTCCGAATTATTGACGAAATGGAAGATCTGCTGTTTATTTCGGCGTTTTTTGAATCGATCAGATCGGGAAAATACAAATAAGGCTTCCCTCATAAAGGGAAACCTTTTATAAGTTAAAATTTGCTGTCAGTCGAAATAATTCTCACAAGTGATTTATTCTGTAGTTTATTCTCCAGTCAATTGCTTTTCCAATGTTGATACGACATCAGCATAGGCAGGGTCAGCAGCCAAATTCTTCACGCCATCCGGATCCTCATTCAGATCATACAAGAATCGTTCATTGGTCGAATTATTTCTGGTGAACATGTATTGATTGGTGATGACGCCATCCATAGAGAGTGTTGGATCGGAAAATGGAATGCTGTCTCCGAACGGATCTTCAGCCAAAGGGACGCCGCTTTCAGAAATCGTGACGACTTTTCCGGATTCGTCGATCAAGGAGCCTTCTCCAGCTAAATAAGGTATCAGACTTTTACCGGGCAAATCGCCGAAAATCATCGTTTTCAAGAAATCTTCGACGTTCGTAAGATCCAGGAGTGTCACTGCAAGATCGCGCTGTGAGGTAATATTCTGGACGGTTTGTCCGCCTGCAAAACTGGGGTGGTATATCATCATCGGTGTGCGGATGGTGTTGACATTGACAGTCTTTGTTTGCAGTGCATTCAATGCATTGGCGGTGGTAGTTGAGGTCATCAGAATAATCGTGTCGTGCAGTAAGCCTAAATCATTCATCGTGAGCAGGATGTCATAGACCAGCTTGTCGTTCTCCTGAAGGCTTTGCAGATAGGCTTTGTTAAATTCTTCTGGATCGGACGGAACATTATCCAGAAGACTGGCAAAGTTTACAACCAGGAAGAATGATTGTCCATTTTCATTTTTTACTGCGCCGGTATCCTTGAGCCATGCGATTGTATCAGAAGCGATCTCCTGATTATTCGCTGTCGTCGCATCGGTAATCGGTGTCCAATCAAAGAAGCCGAATCCATCTAAAGAAGCAAGTTCAGGTGTTGATTTTGGGAAAACGCCTTTATAAGCAGTGTAATAACCTGCTGCCAGCATCATCTGACCGATTGTCTTTTTATACTCGCCGATTTCGCCATTCAACAAACCGGTAAAAACTGTCCCGGATGCAGATGCAGGATCAACAGATTCAGCAAAATTCTTTTCAAATGTGATCCCATTTTGCTTCATCCATGCTCGTGCTGATAATTTACCGTTTTCGGATAAATCAACGTTGTAATTCTCTCCTTCCGTTAAAAGCAGCACAACATTCCGAAATGGGAGCTCAGCAAGCGGAATCGGTTCATCCAGGATCGTTACCGGAAGACCATTTTCTTCCATGGATATTCCTGTTTCTTCTCCTTCCGCATTCACGACCATGACGCTGCTTATGGTAAATACCAGCAGAAACAGTATCATTGTCAAAAAAAAGTTGTGTTTTGTCACTTGTGTTTTCATAATATTACCTTTTCTCTAAACACCTTTTGCGGTAACCGGACGGACATGACGTTTGGATGTTTTAGTCTCTGGTTTTGCGTCCCTTTTTTTCAAAAAGTTTGCCTTTTTCGTATGTTATCCGGAAAGCATGTATGTATTTCCGGTTCCTGTCTTGTCTAAACTTTAAATACCTTTTCATTTTCGTTCTTATTTTCATAAGAACTGTCGATTATTTTCAGGAGTTCCAAAGCGCTGCGAAAATTAATGGATTCGTTCCTTTCAACCCAGGTTACTGTTCCTTGCCAGGTAGCATTTCTTCTGGATAATATTTGGACGAGAAAAGTACCTTTTCCATTCTTAATTTGCGTCTTTTTTCTTTCGCCCGCTGCATCGATCTCTGTCCCTGAATTTTTCATGTCTATTGTTTCCCATTTTTGTTTGTTTTCTATAGTATAACAAGCGACAGATTACAGAATCGGTTACAAATAATAACCAATATTTTTTTTTGGATTAATATCTATATCTGTTTATCGATATTTCTCAAAGATGAATTTTGAATGCAAAACGGGAAAAAATTGGATTTGGATTAGTTTCCACACTGTAACGATAGATATGTCCATTGCCAGCATTTCGAAATATTGATGCAAGTAGCAAGTCTATATTTCGAATCACTATGTCATTATTTATCAACAGATAAAAAAAGTCTAAGTTATCTGAGCATACTTTTGATATTTATTTAACTCTATATTAACAGACAGATGATTGGATTGCGACAAAGTCACTCGATATATAGATTTGCAATCTTCCATATATTTCGAATTTATGATTTTCAAGATTGCAATAGCGAAAAACGGATTGGATTTTATTTCTCCGCAATGGCGGTATTGACAAGCTCCATGAATTCAAGATCGCTTTGGAATGATCTTGTCTTATTCTTTTCAACCCATTTCAAGTTACCTTGCCAGGTTGAATTCTGCCGATATTTTACATGGAGCAAAAAAGTTGCAAGCGTACCTTGATGCCCGGTCAACTCCTCCCAACTCATGATTTTGCCGGACTTCGTCGAAATTAGAGGAAGATTGGCTGTTTTCCTTTCTGCAAACCCTCGTGTTTGGGTTGATGCCTGTGGAAAATCGATATCATCGAAAAAGTTTTCAAGAATCAGAAAAATCTGGTCAACGCTGTTAAAAATAACTGGTTCAGAATTGTAATATGTAAAGATTCTGCCAGTTGTGATATTAAGATCGATCTTATCGATGCAAATACAGACTAAATTGGGAGAATGCTCAAAAAGCCTTGGTTCCTTATATGAATCTACCATACCGATTTTGATTCACTTTCTATCAGGTTCTGTTCTGGCACAGCGGATATTTCTTTAAATTGAAGATATACCCCGCGGATGCTTTTCGATGCGTTGAAGGATTCGCGAATCCGATTTTCCACGATGGAACAATTTTCCTGATTGATGCCACTTAGAAGCATCAGGAATTGTGTCTTACTATACCGTGTGAATAGATCACCCCGACGCAATGCATGTTTAATGGCGTGGAAGAAATCTTCTGCAGCTTTTTCAATTTTATCTTCAGCGTCAAATGGTAGGTTTTTTGAGTTTACCAGTGATCCCAGGAGCAGAAAAACAGAACTGCCATTGCGTTCAATCATACGAACCAAGAAACGGTAACTGTCAACAAAGCCCAAATAACTTGAGTAATATGCTCCGTTCAGGTTCGATTCTTCCTGGATTTTCTCTTTAATTTCAGGAAGTGTTTCAGTTTGGAATGAGATCCCATTCAACATTTTGTGATATAGAGCGATCATCTCTTTCGATGGATTGATATTTAATTCCTCCAAGAGCATCGAAGTTGTTTTTTCGTATGCTGTGAGAGCCTCCTTATATTGTTTGAGCTCATATAAACAGGAAATTCTTAATAAATGAATTTCTTCATCATAGGGGAAGATTTTTAAAGCATATTCCAGATATGGAAGGAGCGTTTTATATTCTCCTTTTTCTGCCATAAGTTTGTTATAAACACGCAGCGCTTTATGATACATCCCTTGATAGGAAACTAATAACGGAGAAACCCAGCTTTCAGTGCTGGTGTATGGGAGATAATCCCCTTTATACATGCGTAAAGCCTGCCGAGCCAGGAAAGATTTTTCTTCTGAATTCAAATCAGGATTCTCAATTTTTGATATTACGTCTTCAAAGATTTCAGAGTCGATTTCACAGGGGATCTCATTATTCCAGAAATACTTCCCTTGTGTGAACTGGATGTATTCGAAATCCGGCAGTCCTGCATCGATCAATAGTATTCGAGCTCGGTGGATCAAGGATTTTAATGAATTTCCCGGATCTGCCAGGTCTGAACTGCCAAAGAGCGCAAATAGCAATTCGGATCGTGTTGCTCCCTGTTTTCTATTTTGAATCAAATACTGAAGTAAAGTCGCCACTTTATTACTGCGATTTTGCTTCCAGCCGTGTTGACCGGAAATATCCGTTATGGAAAATTCGCCCAGTGTATGAATTATTAATCCTGAATTTTTCATTAAGAACTCTTTTTTTTGAGTGCTTCGATAACTGTTTTGATTACGAATTTTGAAATGGAAATCATATCCATTTTCTTAGTTTTATCGGCTTTCTGATGTCAATCTCCATTTTTATGCGCTGCAGCTTACGGAAGTCCTATGATAAAAAGGCAACTTTTAAGGAATAATCTTTATTAATGAATGATTTAAAAAATTCTGAGTCATCATTGCGATAAAAAGGTGCAGATGAACCAGTTCTTTCCTTTAAAACTACAGTTATAACGTCAAATTTTTATGAAAACAGACCAAAAGGCATTTTGATATGTCCCGGTTGTTGTTCTCATTTGGATGATATTTATTAGAGATTATTCTTTTGTTATAATTATAAATGATTATCATCAAATAAACATAGTATATAACCACCAATTTGAAATAAGAAAAGGATTTAAGGTTGATATGCTGGTTTTGCACGAAGCGCATAACCAGCATATCAATCAATTTTCTTTCGTTATTCGAAACGATAATCAATATTTCGAATTAATGGTATACAGCAGCTACCAATAAATCGAAATATGAAAAAGCCATTTGAGAAAACAGAGGAAATTTACAGTTGTATTGTTTCTACATTCCGTGCAGTAACACTACAATTGCAAATAATTCCTTCCATATTTCGAATTGTGCTTATTTTATTATTATCCGAATGATTATTGAAATGCGCAATGTATGATGGATCGAAACTGCAGAAAAATTCCAATTATTTTTTTTATTTTCCTTATTATTTTTCTTAATCCATTTTTCGATTTCGAAGTATCAGGATTCGCTTTAATCGAATCTGCAGGCAATAATCAATCTGGTTTGTTATCCAAAGTATTCATCCCGGAGGCGTCTGGAACAAATGTTATTCGTGATCCTGTTGTGGAGATTGATGCATCCAACACTTCTGATGGTTATCTGATGGTTCGTTACCTGGGAGAAAATCACAAAGTGAAATTGATTATCCGAACGCCCGACAAAGTGCAATTTGTCTATAACTTGACCGCAGGAGCAGGCTATGAAGTATTTAACCTTTCGGCTGGAGATGGTCGTTATACAATCGGAGTTTATGAAAATATTGAAAAAGACCAATATGCAGCAGCATTTACAACCAGTTTGGATGTTGTGTTGAAGAATGATTTTATGCCGTTTCTTTATCCAAATCAGTACGTGAATTATGATGCTAACAGTTCGCTTATTGCAATTGCTCGGGAGCTGACCATAGGAGCTGTAACCGAAATTGATCAGGTGAAAGAAATTTACACCTGGGTGATTCAGAATTTTTCTTATGATCCGGTTCTGGCAAAAAATGTAAAAAGCGGATATTTACCGGATTTGGAATCTTTCCTGAAAGTTCGAAAAGGGATTTGTTTTGATTATGCCGCCTTGATGACAGCGATGATGCGCAGTCTGGGTGTTCCGACCAAGTTGGTGGTCGGATATTCTGGAAGTATTTATCATGCCTGGATCAGTATTTATGTCAAAGAAACCGGATGGATCAATGACATCATTTTTTTTGACGGAATTTCCTGGAAACTAATGGATCCGACTTTTGCATCCAGTGGAAAATCCAGCCCTGCTATTATGAAATATATTGGTAATGGTAAGAATTATCGGGAAAAATTTGTTTATTGAATCTGATTTTAAGCGATAGGAAAATCTTATGCAGGAAATTTTACTTTTTCTACGTTCAAATCCATTTTTGAATACTGGAACATGATAGAAAACGAAGCATGGATCTGTGTTCATTGTATTTTTGGACGTAAAAAAAAACGTTGGTCCGGCAAAACTTCTTCAGACGGAATTTGTAATTATTCAGACTGAAATCAGCAATGCCGGAAGAATTGAGAGAAGAATCTATGCAAGAAACATTAGCTAACAGTTATCTGTCTTCATTTTGTCTTGAAGTGTCACTGATTCTTAAGGCTGGAATCATTATCAGTGAAGGGATTTCTATGCTCGCCGCGGATGAAAAATATCCGCCTGTAAAAAGCAGCCTGCTAAAAATTTCTGCTGATATGGAATCTGGCAACTCTATCACTGCATCAATGCGCAACTCAAATTTATTCCCAAAGTACATGTTGGATATGGTCGCAATTGGCGAAAAAACCGGACAGCTGGAAAAGGTTTTCAAATCCCTCTCTGAGTATTACAACCGTCAAGTTCAGATTACTCAAATGATTCGGGATGCAGTTTTATATCCGCTTATTCTGCTTCTGATGATGTTTTTTGTGATTATTCTATTAGTGACGCAAGTTTTTCCGATTTTTGCGGATGTTTATGCTCAAATTGGAACTGTCCTTCCGCCAACTGCTGTGATGTTGATGAATGTAGGGAGCTGGTTGAAGGAGTATTGGCCATTTGTACTGGGAGGATTAGCAGTTCTTGTAGCTGTAAGTATATTCTTGTTGCGGAAATTAGGCTGGCGTTTGTTTTCTACAGGAAAATTGGGACGAAAAATTGCACAAGCCCGTTTTTCATCTGCGATGGCTTTAGCAATGAACAGCGGTTTAAATGATGATGAAGCGCTTCAAATGGCGGAAAAACTGATCGGAAATAAAAATTCCAGCCAGAAAATAACAGAATGCCGGCAAAAAATTCAGAATGGGAAAAAATTTACCGATGCCATTATGGAAACAGGCATTCTGACTCCGTTATTCAGCAGGATGCTTTCCATCGGTTTTAAAACTGGAGTTGCCGATAATGTAATGTCTGAAATTGCGAACCGGTCAGAGGACATGGTCAACTCAGAGATCAACGCACTAATTAACAAAGTGGAACCGACACTGGTGATTATCATGTCGGTTCTGGTCGGAATGATACTAATTACTGTGATGTTGCCGTTGACAGGAATCATGTCGACGATCGGATGAAAGGCTATGATGAAAACGAAAATTTGGGGATCAGAGTTCTTTCCGGTTATAAAAAGCCATATGCTTTCGATCATCTTTTTCTCATGTATCCTGGTTTTCATTATCGTTGCCATCCGACAGACTGAAATCCGGCGAAATGCTGAAGGAATACGCTTGACAGAAGAAAGCATACAGCGCGCAGTCATCAGTTGTTATGCATTGGAGGGCAGGTACCCCCAGGATCTTCAATATATCCGGGAAAATTATGGCGTCAGTATTGATGAGGAAAAATATTTTGTCGCCTATGAGGTTTTTGCCTCGAATTTGATGCCGGAGATCACTGTGATCGAAAGAAACGCGGAAGAATATGAACCGTAATCAGCACTCTGTTGAGATCTTATCACTGTTTCTCCTTTTCTGCGTCTTTGCTGGTGCGGCATTATTGGTGATTGCCGCTGGCGCCAATGTTTACCGTCAGACTGCGGATTCTTTGGAGAATCAGTATCATCAGCGGACGCTTCTGTCTTATGTCTCCATGAAAATTCATCATTATGATACTTTTGGGAATGTTTTCATAAGCGATTTTGGCGATGGCAACGCAATAGAGCTTGAGGAAGAAATTGATGGAAAAGTTTATCATACGCTGATCTATTTGGATGGAAATTCTGTCAAAGAATTGTTCGCGAAAAAAGGGGCCCGGTTGGATCCCGAAAGCGGAATCGAAATTGCATCTGTTCAGTCGTTGGACCTAAAGCTGATTCAGAGCGGATTACTTCGCATAGCCTGTGTTGATTTAAATGGTCAGCAAAATGAAGTCTACGTCCACCTGCGGGGAAATGGAGAAGCAAGATGAATGAAAGCCGATCCGTTAAATCCAGTCTTTTCCTCATGGAACTGATCATTGCCATTTTCTTTTTCGCGCTTTGTGCTGCGATTTGTCTGCGCATTTTTGCATTGGCGTATACTATGAATCAATCCAGCAGAAATTTAGATCAGGCTGTCTATAAAGCGGAATCTATAGCCGAAATCTACAAATCTACCGGCGGGAACCTTGCTGAAACTGCTGTGATCTATGGCGGTTCCGGTGTGGTTACAGATAAGTCATTAAGTATTAGTTTCGATAAAGAATGGAAACCGGTTCTGCAGGGCAAAGATGTTTCTTTTGAGCTCGAATTGGCAATCGATGAGGTCCCTTTTCTTAAAAGCGGGTGGATCACGCTTATTAAAAAGGATGGAGAGGTCATTTTTCGCCTTCCTGTTAAGATAGCTTCAGGAGGTGTGCAGCATGGCAGGTAGAAATTCTCAAGGAATTCATGTCGGAAGTACATCGATCCTCATGGTCTTTTCTGTTTTATGTTTAACGATTTTTGCAGTTTTATCTTTCGTCACGACCAATTATGAGCGTAAATTAAGCGAAAAGACTGCAGCAGCAGTTCTGAACTTTTATGAAGCGGATAGCCATGCAGAGGAAATTCTTGCTGAAATGCAGAAAATGCTGAATGCAAACACTGAGCCTGGTCTGATCGATGAATTCTCTGCTCAATTTGAACAGGAGGATTTCCTGGTATCTTCACTCGAAGATCCAATGAATTTTTCATTTTCCTTTGAAGTTCCTATTGATGAAAAACAAGTTCTGCATATTTCAGCCACTGTTAAAAATGGTATCATCATGGTAAATTCCTGGATCATTCTATCAACAGGAAGCTGGTCGGTGGATAACCGGTTAAATGTCTGGACTGGAGAATAGATCATGAACGACTTGTTTTCATTGTTAAAAAGCGCTGTAGAAAAAAATGCATCCGATATTTTTATCGTCACCGGTTTCCCGATTTCATTTAAAATCAGCGGGCTGATTAAACCCCAGGAAGAAGAAAGGATGAATCCGGAAGCGACTGATTCCATGATCCGTGAAATTTATTCCATCGCTAATCGGGATATCACGATTTTATTTCAGAATGGTGATGATGATTTCTCGCTTTCGGTTCAAGGATTATGCAGATTTCGTGTGAGTACCTATAAACAACGAGGGTCATTATCAGCTGTCATCCGCATGGTCTCTTTTGGAATTCCGGATTATCGAAAACTGGGAATACCGGAATATGTGATGGAAATTTCAAATATCTCCAAAGGCTTGGTACTATTTACCGGTCCGGCTGGTTCAGGCAAATCCACAACATTAGCCTGCCTGATTGACCGCATTAACAACACAAGAGAAGGACACATTATCACACTTGAGGAACCGATTGAATATCTGCACAGAGACAAGAAAAGCATTATTTCGCAGCGCGAAATCGGACAGGATTCAGAGAGCTTTATCACAGCGCTGCGAGCCAGCTTAAGGCAGGCTCCGAATGTAATCCTGGTTGGTGAAATGCGCGATCATATAACGATTCAAACTGCCATGACCGCTGCGGAAACCGGCCATTTGATCATCTCCACACTGCACACTGTAGGAGCTGCGAATACAATTGATCGAATCATTGATGTGTTTCCACCGAATCAGCAGCAACAGATCAGAAATCAATTATCCATGATTCTACAAAAAGTGGTTTCCCAACAGCTAATTCCAACTGTAGATGGAAGTCTGATACCGGCTTTTGAGGTACTAACAGTGAACAATGCTGTCCGTACGATGATTCGCGAATCGAAAAGTCACCAAATCGATTCATTTATTAATTCTTCCGGTTCAGAAGGTATGGTCAGTATGGATTCAAGTATTATGAACTTATTTCACCGCAAAATCATCTCCAGAGAAACTGCATTAAAATTTGCATTAAACACTGAATTGATGTCACGCAAATTTGAAATTCAAGCGGATGAATAACACCATGTCGAAGATGTCGGATTACCGCATCCAATTACGAGAACTCCCTGACTGGGATGCGTATTTATTGGCGCAATCCGGATTGCCGGGTCCCAGAGGAAATTTGGAGTTGGCGCAAGCCGCGGCACTGGAAGGAGAAGAGAAATTATTCCTCCGTTATCTGCAATATACGCCTGAAATTGCTCCCGTCAATTCTCCGTACGAATTCCTGGCTTTTTGCGGAGTGCTTGGCCTTGGACGTCTTACAGCTGAAGGTTCAGATGAATTTCTAAAATTGATCCGATCTGCAGCTTCGGATCCGCGATGGAGGATTCGTGAGGCAGTTGCGATGGCGATGCAGCTGCTGGGGGATGCTGATATGGAAAAACTGATAACCGAACTCATTCAATGGAGTGAAGGAAATTTGTACGAAAAACGGGCAGCCGCAGCAGCAATCTGTGAGCCAAGACTTTTAATGAAACCGCAATATGCGATTGCTGCTTTACACATTCTGGAACGCATTACAGAATCAGTCGAGACAGAGAAAAACCGAAAGAATGAAGCATTCATCGCACTTCGGAAAGGTCTGGGCTATTGCTGGAGTGTGGCTGTAGCAGCGCTGCCTGACAAAGGAAAAAAATGCATGGAGCGATGGTTCTCTTCTGTTGACAAGGATATTCGTTGGATCATGCGGGAAAATCTGAAGAAAAACAGACTTATGCGCATGGATTCGAATTGGACAGACTTCTGGTTTCATTCGCTGCAATAATATGAGTAGGATTACTTATTGAAGCGTTATTTTTAAAAATAACACTTCAACGAACTTTACTGATACTCGAATTACTGTTTGCACCTTCCGGAGTATCACTTTATAATAAAACAATCATTGAATCGTTAATAGCTGGTAATTTGAAATATGGATTGACTTTTTGAATACACGATTGCTTCGAAAGGTTGTTTAAATCTCAAATTGCCGGAAATTATTATGAACCTGATCAAGAATTGAAATACCGTATTATAATCAACTGGCTTGATGAATATTACGGGATTTCTTTTTGCGCTTTACATTGTAAAGCTTTTTTTTACGACGAAAAAAGACCGGGATTGTCTAGCTGCAAATTTACTATCATTCGACCAGGAGGATGATACTTGATGTTCATCCAGTTGCTTTTTTTTGTGTTATCCATGTTACTTACAGTATGCTTTTTCTTATATGGCTTTAATCATTATTATTTATTATATGCTTCAAGAAAATACAAAAAGCCGCCTTTGTCAGATTCATTTACTGATCGGCCGAAAGTTTCAGTCCACCTGCCGGTCTACAATGAGAGCTATGTGATCCGCAGGCTGATCACAGCTTGTGCTGCAATGGCTGAAGTGTATGGAAAAGACAAAGTCGATATTAAAATTCTGGATGATTCCAATGATGAAACAATTCAAGAAGTGGATGAAATTATCCGTGAATTTCAGCAAAAGAATTTCAATATCGAGGTGCTTCGCAGAAAAAATCGGGCTGGTTTTAAAGCAGGCGCACTGCAAATCGCATTAGAAAAAACGGATGCTGAGTATACTGCAATTTTTGATGCCGATTTTATTCCTCCTTCTGATTTTTTAATTCAGACAATTCCTTATTTTATCCAGGATGATACCGTAGCCGTTGTTCAAAGCCGTTGGACACACCTGAACCGCGATTACAGTAAATTGACGAAAGCAATTGCGGTTGGAATTGATGTTCATTTTATGGTGGAACAAACAGGCCGTTATGCTTCCAACTGCCTGCAAAACTTTAATGGCACGGGCGGTGTGATTCGAAAGAAAGCAATTGTCGAAGCAGGCGGGTGGCAGTCTGACACACTGGCGGAAGATTTAGATATCAGCTACCGCATGCAGACACTGGGTTATCGCGTAGTCTTCTTAAGAGATTTGTTATCACCGGCAGA
>Ga0116193_1001549_pt1 | contig 18776 bp, 18 predicted proteins | sample AD_UKC115_MetaG_FD_89892 | JGI IMG/M metagenome (GOLD analysis project Ga0116193, IMG submission 89892) | Active sludge microbial communities of municipal wastewater-treating anaerobic digesters from Hong Kong - AD_UKC115_MetaG | ecosystem: Engineered > Bioreactor > Anaerobic > Digestate... | reverse complement strand
TTCCTGTTTTTTGCCTATCCGGCCCAGATGACCGGTGACAGGGTATGGATCTATGATTTGACAAAGAACGCACCGGTGGATGGTTTTTCCGGGGCAACTCCCCTGGCACAATTGGCTCAGGGTGCTCCTGAAAAGCTGACCTCGTTCTCCGATATGTTCCTGGGATTTATACCCGGATCTATAGGAGAAACTTCAACAGTAGCCATCCTCATTGGTGCTGCCATTCTTATATTCACAGGCATCGGAAGCTGGAAGATCATGTTATCGACCGTACTGGGCGCCTTGTCTTTAGGCGTTCTCTGTAATATTTTCGCAGTCAACAGCTACATGGAACTGGCCCCTTATATCCATTTGGTGATGGGAGGATTTGCGTTTGGCGCCGTTTTCATGGCTACCGATCCCGTAACGTCAACACATACGGAAAAGGGGAAATGGATCTATGGCTTCCTGATCGGCGCTTTCGCCGTGATGATCAGGGTCTTCAATCCGGCATACCCGGAGGGAATGATGCTGGCCATCCTCCTGATGAATGTATCAGCTCCCCTGATTGACTATTTTGTCATAGAAGGACATATCAAACGCCGGCTGAAAAGAATCGGCACAAGGGCTAAACTTTAACCGGAAATGTCATGAAAAATTTCAGTAACACCTATATTTTTATCTTCTCTGTAGTGATGGTAGTGGTCATAGCCCTGCTGTTATCGCTGGCTGCCATGCAGCTCAAGCCTTTTCAGGACAAAAACATTGAGGTGGAAAAAAAGCAGAATATCCTTGCTTCGATCAGGATCAAATCCACTCCTGACAATGCGGTGGATCTTTATGCCAAATACATTACCGATAGTTATGTGTTGAATAACAAAGGGGAGAAAAAAGATGGCGATGCTTTTACCGTGGATATGAAAAATGAAATCAGCAAGCCTGCGGAAGATCGTTCGCTTCCTGTTTTTGTCGGCACGCTCGATGACGGTTCCCAGGCCTATGTGGTCCCTCTTCGAGGGAAAGGACTCTGGGGTCCGATCTGGGGATACATGTCGTTTCAACCAGACATGAATACGATATATGGTACCGTGTTTGATCATCAGGGAGAGACCCCCGGGCTGGGGGCAGAGATTGCAACGGAATGGTTCCAGCAACCTTTCCTTGGAAAACAGATATTTGAAGATTCTGTCCAGTTCGTATCCGTTAAAGTGCTAAAAGGAGGCGCACCCAAGGATTCAAAACATGCTGTAGATGCCATTTCCGGGGGTACCATCACCTCCAAAGCGCTGGAAGCCATGCTCGATTCCTGTCTGGTGCAGTATAAAACCTATTTCCTCCAGAGTCGTCATTAATAAAAAATCCGAAAGCAATGAGCATATTTTCGTCCAAGAATTTTAAATTGCTGACAGGACCGCTGAATCTGCAGAATCCCGTGACGGTGCAGATCCTGGGTATCTGTTCGGCATTGGCCGTTACGGTGAAACTGAAACCGGCCATCGTGATGGGAATTTCGGTGACGGTGGTCACTGCCGTTTCCAACCTGGTGATTTCATGGATGCGGAATTACATCCCTCCACGTATCCGTATCATTGTTCAACTGGTGGTCGTGGCTACCATGGTGATTTTAGTTGACCAGTTCCTGAGGGCATTTGTATATGATGTCAGCAAACAGCTTTCCGTTTATGTGGGGTTGATCATCACCAACTGTATCATCATGGGCCGACTCGAAGCCTATGCCATGGGCAACAAACCCTGGCCTTCCTTTCTCGACGGACTGGGCAACGGGGCCGGGTATTCCATGATCCTGATCGCAGTGGGCTTCTTCCGGGAACTCTTGGGATCAGGTACCTTGTTGGGATATCATGTGATCCCGCAGTCGTTTTACAATGCTGGATATTCAAATAACGGGATGATGATCATGCCTACCATGGCGCTCGTTCTGGTTGGCGTTATCATTTGGATCCAACGCAGTTTTAATAAGGAACTGATCGAAAAAGAGTAATCCCATAAACAGAATTCGATTATGCAGGAAATTATTAACATATTCGTTAGATCGGTCTTCATTGACAACATGATCTTTGCCTTCTTTATCGGGATGTGCTCCTACCTGGCTGTCTCGAAAACGGTTAAGACTTCAATGGGACTGGGGATTGCCGTTATCTTCGTTCAAATCATTACGGTTCCCGTGAACTATCTTTTGTTGGAGTACGTGATGAAACCGGGCGCTTTAGCCTGGTTGGGAGAGAATTTCAGAGAGGTGGACCTTTCTTTCCTGAGTTTTATGGTTTATATCGCCACCATTGCTGCTATGGTTCAGCTGGTAGAGATGATCGTGGAGAAATTTTCTCCTGCACTTTATAATTCACTTGGAATCTTCCTCCCTCTGATCGCTGTAAATTGCGCCATCCTTGGGGGATCGCTTTTTATGGAACAGCGTGAGTACAAGAATATCGGTGAGGTGCTTTCCTGGGGCCTGGGATCAGGTGTGGGCTGGGCTCTGGCCATTGTTTTGCTGGCCGCCATCCGGGAAAGGCTCAAATACAACAACATCCCTGCCCCCCTTAGAGGCATGGGAATTGCCTTTATTATCACCGGACTGATGGGACTCGCTTTCATGAGCTTCCTCGGTATTAAAATTTAACCTGAATTAAACTAAAATAAGATGATTTTAGGAGCTTCAGTCATATTTGTAATACTCTCCAGTATTGCGGCCTTTATGGTCATTGTGTTGTTTCTGGTGGCGGCTTTGCTTTTTGCACGGGCTAAGCTCACAGCCACGGGAGAGGTGAAAGTCACCATCAATGAAGAAAAAGAAGTGGTTGTCAATCCGGGAGGTACTCTGTTGTCCACGCTTTCTGAAAAGGGAATTTTCCTGCCATCAGCTTGCGGAGGCGGAGGAACCTGTGGTCAGTGCCGCTGCCAGGTTATGGAAGGCGGCGGATTCATCCTGGCTATTGAGACCGGTCATTTTACCCGGAAGGAACAACAGTCGAACTGGAGGCTGGGATGCCAGGTAAAAGTCAGGGAAGATATGAAAATCAAAGTGCCGGAACATGTGCTGGGCATCAAAAAGTGGGAGTGCGAAGTGGTTTCCAACCGCAATGTGGCCACCTTTATCAAGGAATTTGTGGTTAAACTCCCCGAAGGGGAACATCTGAACTTCAAGTCAGGGGGTTACATCCAGATCGACGTGCCTAAAATTGATGTCGATTTTAAAGAAATGGATGTCCAGCCTGAATTCAGGGGTGAATGGGAAAAATTCGGCATGTTCGGATTGAAAATGAAGAATCCCGAACCCACCTACCGTGCCTATTCCATGGCCAACCATCCAGCCGAAGGCAATATCGTGATGCTAAACGTCAGGATTGCCACGCCGCCTTGGGACCGGGCCAATAACCGTTTTAAAGGTGTCAATCCCGGAATCTGTTCATCTTTCATTTTCTCCCGTAAACCGGGCGATAAAGTGATGGTTTCAGGGCCTTACGGAGAGTTCTTCCTCAAGAATAACGACAATGAAATGATGTTCATTGGCGGGGGTGCCGGTATGGCTCCCATGCGTTCGCACCTGTTCCATCTCTTCCAGACGGTAAAGGAATCAAGAAAAAAGGTGACATTCTGGTATGGAGCACGTTCCTGGAAAGAGGTGTTCTACTATGATCAGTTCCGGGAAATAGAGAAGAACTTTCCCAACTTTACATTTACCCTGGCGCTTTCAGAGCCACGACCGGAAGACAACTGGACCGGGCCCAAGGGATTCATCCACCAGGTTATTTACGATAATTACCTGAGTCAACACAATGAGCCTGAAGAGATAGACTACTACCTCTGCGGTCCCCCGCTGATGAACGACGCTGTGCAGAAAATGCTGTACGATCTGGGCGTTCCCACTGAAAATATTTTATTTGACGATTTTGGCGGATGATCTCCGTTCCGATAACAAAGGGAAGCTACCTCAGAAAGGCGGCTTCTTTTTTATTTTTTACATCCTGTTAATATTTTTCTATGTTGAGAGAATTGTTCAATGCCGTGATTAACTGGTACATGGCGCATATCAATTACGGCACCGTAACCCTGCTGATGGCCATCGAAAGTTCGTTTATTCCTTTCCCTTCCGAAGTGATCATTCCTCCTGCAGCATGGAAAGCCGCTCAGGGCGACCTGAATATTTTCCTGGTGGTGCTTTTTTCTACTTTGGGTGCGTTGCTGGGGGCATTGTTCAATTACTATTTTGCCCTCTTTCTGGGACGTACGGTAGTATATCGCTTTGCCGATTCACGCCTGGCCCGCATGATGTTGTTAAGCCGGGATGGAGTTGAAAAGGCGGAAGCCTATTTTGTACGCCACGGTAAAACCTCCACACTGATCGGACGCCTTGTACCGGCTATCCGCCAGCTTATATCCCTTCCGGCAGGACTGGCACGCATGAACCTGAAAGACTTTATTCTCTTCAGCCTCATCGGATCCGGTATCTGGAATGTGATCCTGGCAGCACTCGGCTACTTCCTTTATACCCAGAAAGAACTGCTCGACAAGTACTATTCCGAACTCTCCTGGCTTTTTCTTATCCTGGGTGTTGGTTTTGTGATTTACCTGATTTACCGGTTTAAAAAGAAACACGAATAGAATTACCGTATAACTTTGCTTTTCATTTTATTCCAGTCATGAAAGGAACCATCTTTGACCGTAAGATCAGATCTGCATCCCCTTGCATCCTGTTTCCGGCTTTGTATGTCGTAGCCTGGATGCTGATTTTTCCGGGTTGTACCCAAACAGCCCGGTATGTGTATAATGAAGGACAGGTATACGGAACGGTTTATCATATCGTGTATGAAATTTCCGGAGGAAAGGATATTAAACCGGAAATTGAAAAGGAGTTTGAAAAACTGACCCTGCTATTTTCAACCTTCAATCCGGAATCACAGATTTCCAGGGTCAATAACAATCAGCCGGTTGAATTGGACAGCCTGTTTGTCAACTGTTTTAACCGTTCGATGGAGATTTCGGAACTTTCGGGCGGGGCCTTTGATATCACGGTAGCCCCCCTGGTGAATGCCTGGGGTTTTGGTTTTAAAAACCGGCAAAAGATCACCCCATCCCTCATTGACTCTATTCTTCAGTTAGTAGGTTATCAAAAGGTAAAACTGGACAAGGGGCAGATTGTCAAGGAAAATACCGGGATTATGCTCGATATGAGCGCCATTGCCAAAGGGTATACCTGCGATATTATCGGAAAATTCCTGGCTGGGAAGGGCTGTAAAAATTTTATGGTCGAAATCGGAGGAGAAGTGGTGGCAAAGGGAGTCAATGCAAAAGGAAATCCATGGAGTATCGGGATCAGCAAGCCGGATGAAACGGCATTTTATGGCAGTGAAGACATTCAAACGGTGCTGAAACTTTCGGGAAGGGCATTGGCCACCTCGGGGAATTACCGAAATTTCTATGTGGAGAACGGGAAAAAGTTCGCCCATGAGATCGATCCCCACACCGGGTACCCGGCTGAACAAAACCTGCTCAGTACTACAGTGCTGGCTGACGATTGCATGACAGCCGACGCGCTTGCCACTGCTTTCATGGTGCTCGGGCTTGAAAAAAGTGTGGAGTTGCTGAAAAAGATCCCCGGGATTGAGGTCTATTTTATTTACTCCGATGACACAGGTTTCAATAAAGTTTACATGTCCGATCATTTCAGAGATTACCTCTCGGAATAGCTACAGCGGCTGACAGCTTTGGCCATCCTGTTTTTTCAGGAGGGTAACATTACGGAAATTCGCTGTCTTCTTTGCTTTTAGCTGCTCTATCCGGTCATCGCTCTGCGCACAGTTCACACCCTGCTTGTTCAATTGTCTGTTTCCGTGAATATGGGTATTGGGAAATTTTCCACCCCTTTTTAGCAGTATGGTTATGCCTAATCCGATAAATGCCAATGCTAAAATTACCAAAGCAGGCAGTAATGTTTTTAAAAATTCGTTCATCACACTCTCCGATTATGCTGCAAATTTACTCCGGTTTTATTCATATTGTTTCTTTTAAAAACCGGCAGCTTTTAAAAATGTTGAATCTGACCCAAAAAATATTTGCGATGTGTATGGAATGACCAGCATTTCGTAATTTTATCGGATAAATCAGAATTGCCATGGAAAAACATGTAAATGTAATTGCTGCACTGCAGATCGGATTCGGTATTTTCGGAATGGTGATGGGAATTGCCATTCTTGTTATTCTTAGCACAATTGGGGTGCTTGTCAGTGACAAAGATGCCAACCTGATTTTACCGCTGATCGGAAACATCATTGCCGCTTTTTTCTTTCTGCTGAGCATTCCTGGCATCATTGCCGGCATCGGGCTGATGAAGCATAAAGAATGGGCACGAATTCTAACGCTGATACTTTCGGTGATCAACCTGCTGAACTTTCCCCTGGGAACGGCCTTGGGCGTATATTGCATCTGGGCGCTCGTACAGGACGAAACCGTGGCACTTTTCAGCCAGGCACCCACGCATGTAATGATTTAGGATGTCAGGCCGTTCAAGGATAAGATGCTCCTGAATTACGAGATAACGGTAGAAGGCCGGGTACAGGGAGTAGGGTACCGGTACTTCGTCCGATCCAAGGCTCAGGAGTTGCATCTCGCAGGTTATGTCAGAAACAGCGGGGGAGGCAGGGTCATCATCATGGCGGAAGGGGAAAAGGACGAACTGGATACCTTGGTGGATTACCTTTGGATCGGTCCGCCGCTGGCCAGGGTCAGAAATGTGGAGATTTCAAAAGCTCCTTACACCGGCAGTTACCTCAATTTTTCCATTAAGGTCTGAATTCCCACAATATCTATTGTACTATGGAAAACTATCATATGACACCCGAGCAGTTCAGGACCGAGGGCAGGAAGCTGATCGACTGGATTGCTGCTTACTATGAACAGGTGGAAAAATTTCCTGTTCTGTCGCAGGTAAAACCCGGCGAAATTTTTAACGCTCTTCCTGAGGTACCCCCGGTTTCCGGAGAATCGTTCGACCACATGATGGAAGATGTGGACCGCCTTATTTTACCCGGTATTACCCACTGGCAGTCGCCCAATTTCTATGCCTATTTCCCGGCCAATGCATCGTTCCCTGCCATCCTGGGAGATCTGTTGTCGTCGGGACTGGGGGTTCAGGGCATGCTCTGGACTACCAGTCCGTCGGCCACCGAGTTGGAAACCAGGGTTATGGAATGGCTGGCAGGCATGCTGGGTCTTCCTCCCTGTTTCAGTTACCTTGCCGACGGAGGCGGGGTGATCCAGGATACGGCTTCTTCCTCTGCACTGGCTGCAGTCATTGCCGCGAGGGAAAGAATAACCGGGATGCGTTCAAACCAAGAAGGGATTACCGGCCGATTAACCGCTTATGTTTCCACCCAAACCCACTCTTCGGTCGAAAAGGCCATAAAAATTGCTGGTATCGGCAGGGCAAACCTCCGGATCATCGGTACCGATCCGCTGTATGCCATGTTGCCCGAAAAGCTGGAAGAAAAAATTGAGGCGGACAGGGCCGCGGGATTCACCCCCTTCTTTGTATGCGCTACCATCGGTACCACTTCTTCCAACGGAATGGATCCCATCCGACGGATCGGCGAGATATGCAAAAAGGAAAATCTGTGGCTCCACGTCGACGGCGCCATGTCGGGAGCAGCCCTTTTATGTCCTGAATTCAGACACTTTTCCGATGGGCTGGAACTGGCCGACAGTTTCTGCTTTAATCCGCATAAATGGCTGTTTACCAATTTTGACTGTGATTGCTTCTGGGTGGCCGACAGGCGACATCTGACCAATACTTTCTCTATCCTGCCTGAGTATTTGCGTAACCAAGCCAGCGAATCGGGCGAAGTGTTCGATTACCGTGACTGGCATATTCAACTGGGAAGAAGGTTCCGCTCGCTTAAACTCTGGTTTGTGATCCGTCATTACGGAGAAGAGGGATTGCGGAACTTGATCCGGTATCACGTCAGAATGGCGGGAGAATTTGCCTCCTGGATCAGGGAGTCGGAGGATTTTGAGTTGGTAACTGAACCTCCGCTGAATCTGGTCTGCTTCCGATACCGGGGAACCGATGAGGAAAACTTGGCCTTGATGGATGGGATCAACCGCGGGGGTGAAATCTATTTTACCCATACCAGATTGGGCGGGAAAGTGGTATTGCGTTTCTGCATCGCCCAGACACACACTGAAGAAAGGCATGTCATCCGGGCCTGGGAAATAATCAAGTCTGCTGCTGCCCAGTTAAAAACAGAATAAAAGTTATTCGTACTTTTAAAAAATTCATTACCTTTACTTATACAACTAAATGATAAAACGATGAAAAAATTTTCAAATCTGGAAGTATGGTTTGCTACGGGAAGTCAGGATTTATATGGCGAAAAGACATTGCAACAGGTGGATAAGGATTCCATGGAAATCGCAAATTCTCTGAACAGCTGTGAAAAGATACCTGTGAAAGTGGTATTCAAACCGGTACTGATTACCTCTGAATCAATCCTGAAACTTTGTATAGAAGCCAATTCTGCTTCCAATTGCGTGGGAGTGATAACCTGGATGCACACTTTTTCTCCGGCCAAGATGTGGATAGCCGGGCTTCGCATTCTGAACAAACCCCTGCTACACTTGCATACCCAGTTCAACCGTGATATTCCCTTTGCCGATATTGACATGGATTTCATGAATCTGAATCAATCTGCGCACGGAGGGAGGGAGTACGGATTTATTGTGAGCCGGCTCAGGAAGAACCGCAAAGTTCTGGTGGGACATTGGAAAGACGAAGATATCCGCAAAAAGGTAGGGATTTGGGCAAGGGTAGCTGTTGCCTGGCACGACTGGCAGAATGGCCGGGTAGCCCGATTCGGTGATAATATGCGGGAAGTGGCAGTGACTGAAGGGGATAAAGTGGAAGCTCAGATCCGTTTTGGCTTTTCTGTCAGCGGATTTGGGATCGGCGACCTGGTAAAATCGATCAAAGAGGTTTCGGAAGCCGACGTGGCCAACCTGGTCGATGAATATTTGACCCTTTTTGATGTGGATAAAGACGGGCTGCCAGGGGGTGAATTTCACACCAATGTGCGGGTGCAGGCCCGTTATGAACTGGGGATAAAGGCATTTCTCGAAGCAGGATGTTTTACTGCTTTCACCACCACTTTTGAAGATTTGCATGGACTCGAGCAACTTCCCGGTTTGGCGGTTCAGCGCCTGATGGCCCAGGGATACGGATTCGGGGCCGAAGGCGACTGGAAACACGCCGCACTGGTCCGTGCACTGAAAGTAATGGGAGCCGGATTACCGGGGGGAACTTCGTTCATGGAAGATTACACCTATCATCTCGATCCTGCCGGCATGAAAGTACTGGGAGCGCATATGCTGGAAATCTGCCCTTCTATTGCGGCTAATAAACCCCGGTTGGAAGTGCATCCGCTCGGAATCGGCGGGAAAGCCGATCCGGCACGTCTGGTTTTCAATGTGCCAGACGGGCCCGCCATAAATGCTTCGGTAATCGATTTGGGTAATCGCTTCAGGTTGATCGTGAATGCGGTCGATGTGGTGACCCCTGATGCAGATTTTCCCAATCTGCCGGTTGCCCGCGCTATGTGGAAACCCAAACCTGATCTTCAGGTCGGGGCAGCCGCCTGGATACTTGCCGGTGGCGCTCATCATACCGCTTTTAGCCAGGCTGTTAACAAGGAATTTCTTGAAGATTTTGCCGAGATGGCTGATATTGAGTTTTTACTGATAGATGACGACACACAGATTTCTGAATTCAAAAAGGAACTCAGGTGGAATGAGGTATATTACCTGCTGAATAAAAGCCTGAGGTAAATAGAGAAGGGACGCGGTCAGCGTCCCTTCTCTATTTTATCCAACTCATCCAGACATCTCTTGACAGCGACCTTATCATAAAAGCGCGGATGGGAAAAATTCAGGAATTTAAGTATGCGGAATGCATTGAAGAGCTGAAAAAAACGGGTATTGAAAATCTCTGCCCGGCCGCAATTCATGCTTAATTGCAAGATATCCTCTGTCAATCCCTCCTCTGATATAAATGCGCAAACTGGCTCAGGCAGTGATTTGACCAATCCGGACAGGTTTTCCCCCATAGACCTGTAAAAAAGCTCTCTTTCTGAAAACAGAAATTTCAGATCGGTAAATGCCTGCAGATTGAAAGTTACTTCCAGTTCATCGGAGCCCTCCATCCATTTTTTCATTGCAGGGCCGGTCCCGAAAGGAACCCGTTGCGATACCCTGGCCGACGGATAGACACAGGTTGATTCGATCTCACCCACATGACCGGACTGGGTCAGCGTCTGAAGAAAGTAAAAATCCTCACCCGCCTTCCTTCGCGTCATGCCTCCCCTTTTCATATAAGCTGCAGCTCTGACGGCAAAAGCCGATCCGATGGTATACAGGGCATGGGGATATCCCGCATAGTCCAGGGCGTGCTTGTAATAGTACATGTATTGCTCATACAAACGGATCCCCTTTACCTGCCTGTCGGGCATTCCTTCAGTCCGGTGGCTGAACCGGATGGTGGCTCCGGCATCCTCAGGATGAGTGTTAAAATATGCTTCAAGGGCGACCAGGTAGTTGGATTCAACGACCGTGTCGGCATCGAGCGAAACAATAATCCCATCCGGATTGTTCAGCTGGTTGAAGCGATATAACGCTTCGTCCATGCCGGCTTTCCTGGCCAGACCGACTCCCGCCCATTTCGCGGGAAACCTGACCGGACCGATCGGAAAAATGCGGAGCTTGTTCATACGGTTTTGCTCCAGCCATCCCTTCACAGAAGAGAGGGTCTGCAGGTTAAAATCAGAAACTTCCGTTGAACAGCTTTCCGATTCATTGACCAGGAGCATCACTTCCGTAATACCCTCCACCGGTTGACATTCCTGCAAGGAACGGAGCGTCTCCAGAATATCGGGTTCCATGAGGCAGGGGATGACCACAATCATGCCGGTACTGCAATCTACCGGTTCAGTGACATAGGCTCTGAAACTGTTCGATTTACTGAAATATGAATTGGCAAACATATCTCTGATACTGATGAATAAAATAAAAAAATCCGGGCATAAACCCGGATTCAGTAAGGGAAACCGATGATTCTCTATTTTTTGGGATTTGCAGCCTGGTATCTTTTGTTCATCTGCTGCAAAACTTCATTGGTAATATTGCTGGCCTCAGGACCGACAAGCACATCGGCCGAGTTCAGGATATAATCAAATTTCTTGCCTATGTTGTAAATCTTCAGGTAATTGATCAGGCTGTCGATCAACTGTTTCTGATTTGCCTGCTGCAGCTCGGCCAGTTTAGCCGACAACTCCTGATCCAGTCTGTTGATCTCCTGTTCTTTATTGACCAGTCTGTCCCGTTCCTGGATGGCCCGTTGCTCTGTTAAAAAGCCTCCGCGCTGGAGTTTCTGCTGAAACTCACCGGCTTCACGTTCAAAAGCACTTCTTTTTGCCCCGTATTCGTTGGTGAAAGCCTCCTGTTTCTTGGTGAATTCTTCATGAAGAAACTGAGCAAGATCATAATTCAGGATCAGTGAATCAGCTTTGACGTACGCAATCTTTGCTGCACCCATTTCCCCTGCCTGCTGGGCGTCAGAGGAGCTGTTCCTGCTTCTTCCTGTACCGGTAAAATGCAACACGTATAAAATGACAACAGCTACTGACAACACAATGGCCACAATTAATGAAGTACCTTTCATCTTGATCATTTTTTTCAGATGACAAAGATAATTTTTTCAGTTATATACGCGAATAGAACTCATTTTTTTTTAATAATCAGATATACAGTAAGTTATTGCAAAAACATGCATAAAATCATAATTATGGTCTGATAAACATCATTGAATTAGGAATACGCTCATTGTATTTTTAACCATTCAATTGTGAAGTCTTAAAAACAATTATTATCATAAGAAATGATTAATAGATTAATAGCCAATATCTTGCCATATATGCCACCTCGTTTGGTATGGATATTTTCCTGTCGTTATATTGCCGGAAAGACTGTTGAAGATGGGATAAGGGTTTCAAAAGAGCTGGGTGCATCCGGTTCGGAGGTGACCATCGATCTGCTGGGAGAATTTATCAGGACGCTGGAAGAAGCAGAGGTGAACAAACAGAAATATATAGAGATCATTGACCGTTTTACATCGGAAGGCATTAAGGGTAATTTTTCGGTCAAGCCTACCATGTTTGGATTGTTGATCGATAAGGAAGTGTGTTATCGGTATATTCGGGAAATTCTGCTTCATGCCAGCGCTAAAAACAGTTTTATTCGGGTGGATATGGAAGATTCCCAGTGTGTGGATATGGAAATTGATCTCTACCGGAAACTGAAAGCGGAGTTCCCGCACCATGTCGGTTTGGTGTTACAGGCCTATCTTCACCGTTCAATGGCCGACCTGGAAGCCATGATGGACATACATACCCAAGAGTTCCCCCTCAATTTCAGACTTTGCAAAGGAATTTATATCGAACCGGCAGCTATTGCCTACAAAGGGCACCAGGAAATCCGCGACAATTACCTGCTTCTTCTCGAATATATGTTAAAGAACGGGATATATGCCGGGATTGCCACCCATGATAAATACCTCGTGGAGGCAGCTTACCAGCTGATTGAAAAATACCGGGTCCCGCACGATAAATATGAATTTCAGATGTTATATGGGGTAACGCCGGAATTGAGGAGCAGAATCATCAAAAGAGGGCATCTGATGAGAGTATACGTACCTTTCGGAAAGGATTGGTTTGGTTATGCCACCCGGAGACTGAAGGAGAATCCAAAAATGGCGGCACATATAATCAAAGCGCTTTTTGTAAGAGGATAAATGGCCACGGAAGAGGTCTTTTATGACAACCTCTTTTGTTATTTCAGTGCCAGGATCAATTCATCCAGGCTTCTTTTGGGGACATGATGGACACTGTTTTCATCCCGCCAGTATTTGACATCGTTTCCTCTCATTTCTTCAATCACCACTTTTTCGGCCGGTTTTCCCAGTGCGAGTATCCACAGGATTTCCATGTGTTCGGGAATCTCCAGCAAACGGGTCACCTTCATCTTGTTAAACGATCCGATGATGCATCCGCCATATCCCTCTTCCACCGCTCCCAGCAGGATGGATTGAACGGCAAGGCCATCATCGCAGTACCGGTTTTTACTGACCGACTTGTCTTGCAAAACGGCAATGTATGCTGCAGGACGCTCCCCTTCACCGGGACCTTCCCAATCCGGCAAGTACCCTGCCCAGGCCAGACAGGGGAAAAGTTCCGATTTCAGTGCGTTATCGGTAATCCCTATGTATTTCAGCGGTTGCATGTTCCTGCCTGATGCAGTATACCGTGCCAGCCCGATCCACTTTTTTAACTGCTCCCCGGTTACCGGTTCTGCTTCATGAAAGCGGCGATAGCTCCGGTTCTTCAAAATCAGCTCAGATAGATTCATTGCTAAAAGGTGTTTTAAGTTTTATTCACAGAGCAAAGGTAAGAATAGTTAAAAAATAATCTACTTTTGAAGAACAGAACAGAACAGGAATCCAGCCCTAACAAGCAGGATATCTTCGGACTGATTAAACCATTAACCCGTTGAGTGATATGCCAGATTTCAAATTTCTGATCAGGCAGGATTCAAGTGTACTGAAATTCAAGCAGTTGATAGATGCGGTGGAAGATGCCATCAGCAATAATCAGTTGAACCCCGGCGACATGCTCCCTTCTGTGAACCAGTTGATGAAGGAGTGTCAGTTGTCGAGAGATACGGTTTTCAAAGCATATAATGACCTGAAGCAACGCGGCGTGGTGGAAGCCGTACCCAACAGGGGGTATTTTGTGGCAAGGAAAATCACCCGGGTGCTTCTGTTCCTGGATACATTTAAGGCTTACAAAGAGGTCCTGTACCATGCTTTCCGCGAACATCTGAGAAAAGATATCAAAGTGGATCTCCATTTCCACCATTACAATATCCGGGTATTTGAGACCATCATTAAGGAGAGCATCGGGAAGTACAGCAGTTATGTGATCATGAACTTCAACCATCCGAAGGTGCAGGCGATAACTGGAAAAATTCCGCCGGATAAACTGCTGGTAATTGACTGGAAGATCAATTCGGCACCGAATGCTTCCTATGTGGCGCAGGATTTTGGAGAACCGGTTTTCCACTGTCTGAAAGAAAACCTGGACAAGATCAGACCTTATAAGCGCTTTATTTTTTATTATCCGCCATTTACCTATCATCCGAGAGAAGCCATCGACCATTTTCTGAAATTTGTCCGGGAATATCAGATACCCTTTAAAGTGATTGAGGATCCTAAAACATTCAGGGTTGAAAAGGGCGATCTCTTTTTTCTCGTGAGTGACCGGACGCTTGCCCGGTTTCTCGATCAGTGCAGTGAAAAAGAGCTGGCGATCGGGAAGGATGCCGGGGTTATTTCCTATAACGAAACCCCGATGAAAAAATATGTCAAAAACGGAATCACCGTCATCTCCACCGATTTTGAGCTGATGGGACAAAAGGCGGCTGAATTTGTCAACACAGGCCAACCGGTCCGGTTTATGGTTCCGACCAGTCTGAAACTCCGTTCCTCTTTATAAACAGCTTGTAAAACGCAGATTGTTTTTTGGAATGGTTAGAATATGGGATGTGTGTATAAAACATACCAGAACAGTTTGAGAATTATTTATTATTAAAATACAGATAATTATGTACTTATTGGGTTTCGATATCGGTAGTTCCTCGGTAAAGGCTTCCCTTGTTTTGGGTGAATCGGGTGAATGTATCGCTTCGGCATTTTATCCCCGTCAGGAGATGCAGATTACAGCTCTTCAACCGGGTTGGGCGGAACAGGAGCCAGAACTTTGGTGGAAGAATCTGAAACTGGCACTGGCCGATGTATTGACGGTTTCCGGGATCAAGCCAGAAGCTGTGGGAGCCATCGGCATCTCTTACCAGATGCATGGATTGATAATGGTCGACAGGAACAGGCAGCTGATCCGTCCCTCCATCATTTGGTGTGACAGCCGGGCTGCCCGCCTGGGTGAAAAGGCCTTTGCAGAGATCGGTGGGGAACGCTGCCTTTCCCATCTGCTGAATTCACCCGGGAATTTTACCGCGTCCAAACTGAAGTGGGTCATGGAAAATGAACCCGGCAACTTTGATCGTTTGGATAAGATCATGCTGCCGGGCGATTATGTGGCCCTGAAACTGACCGGAGAAATCTGCACCACCGTTACCGGTTTGTCTGAGGGTATCCTCTGGGATTTCAGGGAAAACAGCCCGGCCCGGCTCTTGCTGGATCATTACGGTTTTGACTCTTCAGTGATCCCGAAGCTGGTGCCGGTTTTCGGAGAACAGGGCCGGCTGAGCCGGGAAGCCGCTGCTGAAACGGGTCTTGCGGAAGGAACGCCGGTCTGTTACCGGGCAGGGGATCAGCCCAACAATGCCTTATCGCTCAATGTGCTTAACCCCGGGGAGGTGGCTACCACTGCAGGAACCTCTGGAGTAGTATATGGAGTGAGTGAAGAGATACTTTTTGATCCGGCATCCCGGGTAAACACTTTCGCCCATGTAAACCATACCGCTGAAAAACCCAGGATGGGGGTTCTGCTTTGTATCAACGGAACCGGGATACTGAACTCCTGGATGAAAAAGGTTGCAGGGGAAAACCTGACTTATGATGATATGAACAGACTGGCAGGTGAAATTGCCATTGGGTCGGAAGGCCTCTCCATTCTCCCTTTCGGGAACGGTGCCGAGAGGGTGTTGAAAAACAGGGAGACCGGTGCCGGTATTTACGGGCTTAATTTTAACATTCACCGGACGGCTCACCTTTTCAGAGCCGCCCAGGAAGGAATTGTTTTTTCTCTGAAATACGGGATGGACATTATGGAAAACACCGGTATTCACCCTTCCGTGATCAGGGCCGGGAAAGCAAATATGTTCCTGAGTCCTGTTTTCAGGGAGACCCTTGCCGGAATTTCCGGAGCGGTCATTGAACTTTACAATACCGACGGTTCCATCGGGGCAGCACGGGGGGCCGGGATTGGATCGGGCTTTTACCCTTCCTTCGGCGATGCATTCAGAAATCTGAAAAAATTGGAAACCATTGACCCCGACCATTCTAAAACCGCCCGATATCAGGAAGCTTACCAAAGATGGCTGGATCACCTTAAAGGTATTGTTTAATGGGTATTAATATTTATGTTCAATAATTAAATGGATTAGTTATGGAGTATTTTGTTGGAAATAAGGAATTCTTTCCTGGCATTGGAAAGATCAGGTTTGAAGGACCCGGTTCACACAATCCGCTCGCCTTCAAATGGTATGATGAAAATAAGGTGGTTGCGGGGAAGACCATGAAAGAACACCTGCGTTTTGCCGTGGCCTACTGGCATACCCTTTGCGGAACCGGTGAGGACCCATTCGGCCCCGGTACAAAAATCTTCCCCTGGGATGCGGAGGCCTCTCTGATGGATAAAAACAAGTCCCGGATGGATGCCGCTTTTGAGTTCATTACCAAGATGGGGATTCCCTATTACTGTTTCCATGATACCGATGTGGTTGGGTCCGGATCGGTATTTGAGATTGAAAAAAGGCTTGCCACTATGGTGGAGTTTGCCAGGGAACGTCAGAAGGCGACCGGTGTCAAACTGCTGTGGGGGACAGCTAATGTCTTTTCCAATCCGAGGTATATGAACGGTGCCTCCACCAATCCTGATTTCAAGGTGGTGGCCAATGCAGCCGTGCAAATCAAAAACGCCATTGATGCGACCATTGCCCTGGGCGGAACAGGATATGTTTTCTGGGGAGGGCGTGAAGGTTACATGAGCCTCCACAACACCAATACAAAACGGGAGCTGGAACATATGGCAATGTTTCTCTCCATGGCTCGCGACTATGGCCGGAAACAGGGATTCAAAGGCACCTTCTTCGTGGAACCCAAACCGATGGAACCCACCAAGCACCAGTATGATTTTGATGCTGCCACTGTGATCGGATTCCTTCGTAAAAACAGATTGGATAAGGATTTCAAAATCAACGTGGAGGTCAACCATGCTACTCTGGCAGGGCATTCATTTGCCCATGAACTCAGGGTGTCTGCCGATGCCGGATTGCTGGGATCGATCGATGCAAACAAGGGTGATTACCAGAACGGATGGGATACCGATGAATTCCCGACCAATATTTACGAAATATCGGAAGCCATGCTGGAGATCATGCAGGCTGGTGGTTTCACCGACGGGGGTATTAACTTCGATGCCAAAACCCGCCGTAACTCTACAGATCTTGAAGATATCTTCATTGCCCATGTGTCTGGGATGGATGTTTTTGCCCGCGCATTGCTTGTGGCCGACAGGATATTGAACGAGTCGGATTACCTGAAACGGCGCTCCCAACGGTATGCTTCGTTCGATGCAGGTCCTGGCGCCGATTTTGAATCCGGTAAAATGACCCTTCCTGAACTCTGTGCAGCGGCCGCTAAGTTGGGCGAACCCGCCCAGATCAGCGGCAAGCAGGAGTTGCTGGAACAATTGATTGCCAGTTATATCTGATAATTCACCCCGGCAAGGGGAGGACTCCCGGTTCTCCCCTTGCCGGTTAACCATTCATCAAACAATTTACCTATGTCATACGTTGAACCTTCTTCATCACAGGCATCAGGATCCTTTCAGAAAGGGAATCCGCTATACATCGTGTTGCTTACTCTTGTCGCCACCCTGGGCGGACTTCTTTTCGGATATGATACAGCTGTGGTTAACGGAGCCGAAAAATCACTGGTTGAGTTTTTCATTTACCGTGTTCAGGACGGGGGATATCATTATGTTTCCGACATCGTGTCTGTTATTAACCAGTATCAGTTGTTGCTTTCCGTTGTCCTATTCCTGATCTTCGGCATCATTACCGGTCAGATTGTCAAACTACTCGGCCGAAAAAAAGGGCTGGTAATCGGCGGCTTCATTTTGTTACTGGTGTTGCTCTGGGTGGTCAGGTTTGTCAGCCGTCCTGTTCCTGTTGATCCTGCTGAGCTGAAAGACACGGTCGATGCCGTCAAAGGCTTTGTATTGGCAGCTGCCCTGGTCGGTTGCATCATCGGCGGATCCCTGGCCGGATTTGTCTCCCGTTCACTAGGACGCAGAAATGGCCTGTTCGTAGCGGCTGTTGCCTTCTTCATTTCTGCCATCGGTACCTGGAAACCTGAAACATTCAACTTTTTCGGGGTATTGCCTGTTTATTCATTCGTGGTGTACCGTATTGTCGGAGGAATCGGGGTCGGACTGGCTTCCATGATTTCCCCCATGTATATAGCGGAGATCGCTCCGGCTGAATCACGCGGCAAGCTGGTATCTTTCAACCAGTTCGCCATTATCTTCGGTATGCTGGTCATTTACTTTGTCAACTACTTCATCGCGCGGCAGGGTGATGAGCAGTGGCTGATCAACCAGGGCTGGCGCTGGATGTTCTTTTCCGGGGCCATTCCTGCCGGGATTTTCATTATCCTTCTTTTTTTCATTCCTGAAACTCCCCGGTTCCTGGTCCTAAAAGGGAAAGAGGATAAAGCACTGAAGGTGCTCCAAAAGATTTCAGGTGAAAAGCAGGCCCCCCAGATTCTTGCGGAAATCAAGGAAACTCTTGTGGAACACAATGCACCCTGGTTGTCATACGGTTTCCTTGTCATATTCATCGGGATCATGCTGTCGATCTTCCAGCAATTTGTGGGGATCAATGTGGTACTTTACTATGCCGGGAATATTTTCCGCAATATGGGTGCTTCCACCAAC
>Ga0116193_1001548_pt1 | contig 18781 bp, 18 predicted proteins | sample AD_UKC115_MetaG_FD_89892 | JGI IMG/M metagenome (GOLD analysis project Ga0116193, IMG submission 89892) | Active sludge microbial communities of municipal wastewater-treating anaerobic digesters from Hong Kong - AD_UKC115_MetaG | ecosystem: Engineered > Bioreactor > Anaerobic > Digestate... | reverse complement strand
GACAAGATCCAAAACAGGCGTGACAAGTCCTGCTGCCGGAGGATTCCAAAGCCGGTTACGCAAGGTTTTCCAAGAAAGGCAGCCTTCCCAGCCGACCAGTGACAAGCAAACCCGACCCACAAATCCTGGCCGGGAGGAGGAGGTTTTCACTGCGGACGCAGCAGCAGCCAGCCCGATCCAGGTCAGTGGGGAACAGCCGCAGGTGCAGGAGACCGGGGCTTTTTCCCAACCACAAGCTGAGGCTGACCTGGCACAGTTACCGGTCAGCAACTCGGAGGGAGAACTGGTGGGAAATCAGGTTGATTCCCAGTCCGGGCAGCAAGCTGCAGTAACTGCAGGGCCACCAGGGGAAACGGTCCCTTCCAACCTGGCGATGGCTATATTGCCTCCCCAGGAAGTTGAAGCAGGTACAGTACCGGCGCCACCAGTCAGGCAGCCCCTGACACCGCCGCAAGGAAGCCAGAATCCTCCCCCTGAAGGCGAAAACCCGACGGGAATTACTGTCCAGGATGCAGCGGCAAAATCCGGAACCCTGCCGCCGGTCCAAATACCTACGGAGAAACCGGACCGGTCCCGGGAAAGCGGGAAGAGAGAATTGCCAGTCGTAGTTACCGGTAAATCAGCCGGAGAAGATACCAAAAGCGCCGCTCCGGGGCTGGATCTTAAGAGATTAATGACTATGGAATCCCAGCGCTGGCAGGGGCACAAGGCTGATGGGGCTGAAGTTACCGGGAGCAACCTTCCCCGGGAGGAAGGGACTGAGAACAACATGTTTTCATCAGGTTTACGTACTCCAAGCGATCTGCAACGGCCGAGCCTGGAGCTTCTTACTCAGGGTAGTGATCGGAACCTGCCGGTTAATCCCCGGGAAGTGCTGGAACAAATCGTTCAAAAGGCTGAGCTGTTGCTGAAAAGCAATGCATCGGAAATGAAGATTGATCTCAAGCCGGAATTTCTGGGGAAAATGACCATCCGCATTGCGGTAGAGGAGGGGGTATTGACCGCTCGCTTTACCGCGGAAAGCCAGCAGGTGCGACAGATGCTGGAGGCCAATATGAGCAGCCTGCGCCAAACGCTGGAAGCCCAGGGGGTCAGAGTGGAGAAGACTGAGGTGAATGTATATCTTGACAACCATGGCAACGGAGAACCAAATGGCCGACAGGAATGGCAACAACCTTCACATGGAAGCCGGATATCAATCGGAGCGGAAGACCTTTTCAGCGGTGATACATTTCTCCCGGATTTCGAGGAGGAGTTTTCCCCGGTAAACCGTTTCTACACGGACAGCACCATGGAGTTTTTGGTTTAGGAGGTGAAATGATTGACCGTTAGCCAAATCCCAGCCTATTCGGTTCCCTGGCTGCAGGAAGCTCAGCAGCAGGGTAATCAAACCACTGAAAACAAGGGTATACTGGGGAAGGATGATTTTCTGAAGTTACTGGTGGCCGAACTTAAATACCAGGACCCCATGGAGCCCATGAAGGACCGTGAGTTTATCTCGCAGATGGCAAATTTCAGCTCGCTGGAGCAGATGAAAAATCTTAATACCGGCTTCGAAAATCTTAGTACCACTCTGAATACCCAGCTAATGCCCCTGATGACCTTGCAGCAGGCCAGTGCCATGATTGGCCGTCAGGTTAGTTATCTGGGTGCAGTCGATGAAGCAGGTGAACGCCCGCAGCTAGTGGGGACCATTGAAGCGGTGGTACTCAAAGATGGCCGCCCCTGGTACGTCATTGATGGCATAAAAATTGATTCTGTGAATGTGCTGGAAATGGGTCCCGTCTACGGTGATGCGATGCTGGCCGAAATCCTGGGTAAGCTTGACCAGTTATTAAGCTTGCTTACCACTGACAAAGAAGGTGCCGACAGTGACCAATAAGATCTGGATACCCCCGCAAACAATTATTGGCAATCAGCCTGGCATAGCTAAAAGCACAGAAACAAAGAAAGAGACCGGTGCTTTTCAGCAGGTACTGCAGCAAAAAATACAGGGAGAACTGAAATTCTCCCAGCATGCCCGGCAGCGCTTGCAATCCCGCAACATTCAACTGCAACCGGCCGATATGGAAAGGATCGAGAGTGCGGTGGGCAAAGCGCGGGAAAAAGGAGCTCGGGATTCGTTAATCCTTATGGACAACCTGGCCCTGGTGGTCAGCATCAAAAACAATACCGTGATTACAGCTGTAGATGGTGCCAACTTGAGGGAGAACGTTTTTACCAACATTGACAGCGCAGTAATTGTCTAGGGCTGGACCTCGCGGGAGGAAGCCCGGGGTGTGGAACGAGTGAAACATCCCTGCTGGTGATAACAGCGAATCCTTTTATTCCGGGAAAGCTGTTGCACCAAATTCCGATTGTTGGGAGGTCGAAAAGTTATGATGCGATCCATGTATTCTGGTGTTTCTGGTTTAAAGAACCACCAGACACGAATGGACGTGATAGGCAACAACATTGCCAACGTAAATACGGCCGGCTTTAAGAAGAGCCGGGTGGTGTTCAAGGATTCGCTCTACCAGTCCATCCGGGGAGCGGCACGGGCTACCGGCGCCAGGGGGGGGACCAACCCTATGGCGGTTGGCCTGGGTATGACCCTGAGCAGCATAGACCAGATTCACACCCCGTCCCCTACAACCGTAACCAATAAAATGACTGACCTGGCCATTAACGGCAATGGCTACTTCATCGTTGACAACGGAGGTGAAACCTTCTACACTCGCGCCGGAGCTTTCGATTTCGATGTCAACGGCAATCTGGTAGCTGCCAACGGTTATAGAGTACGGGGTTGGGTTACTGATAAGACTATTGACCCTAACACCGGCAAATGGATGATTGATGCCAGCGGAGACACGGTTCCTATTAACATTTGGAATTTCAAGACATCTCCGCCTCGCGCGACTACGGAAATGCTCTTTGCGGGCAACCTGGACTCCAATCTGCCGGCTACCGGGATTGATCCTACTACCGATACGGACCATCCAGATGAAGACGAATCGGTGGTAAGATACAAGGAGTATTTTGATTCCCTGGGGAACAAGCAAACCTTGTATTTCCGGTTTTTCAAGACCAGTGTTGATGCGGGTCCGCCGCCGGTGAGTCATTGGGCCTGCGATATTTCTCTCTCCCGTGACTTTGAAAACAGCACTGATCCGCCTTATAGCTTTGAGGCGGTGGACGTAGCTGCCGGGGGAACCCCGACCGGAGGAACTACTATGATCCGCGCCTATAACATTGATTTTAATGAGTTGGGGAGCATTAATGACCCGGATAATGCCACCATCACCATTGGTATTGATCGTTCCGCCGCAGGTGCCGATGATCTATCTATTACCATAGACTTTGCCGCTTTGACCCAACTCAACGATGAATCAGACGCGCGGGTAGACCGCCAGGATGGCTATACCCAGGGGAGTCTGAGTTCCATAACCGTAGACTCCAATGGAGTTATCCAGGGGGTGTATGACAATGGTACCACCAATGATCTGGCCCGGGTGGCTATTGCTACCTTCGAAAACCCGGCCGGTCTTCTGCAAAAGGGAGGCAGCCTGTTTCAGGTATCCAACAACTCCGGAGATCCCCGGGTAGGGGCTCCGGGCGAACAAGGAATGGGTGAGGTGCTTCCCGGTAACCTGGAAATGTCCAATGTGGACTTATCCGAGGAATTTACCGATATGATTGTTACCCAGAGAGGATTCCAGGCAAATTCCCGGATAATAACTACTTCTGACGAGATGTTACAGGAACTGGTGAACTTGAAGCGGTAGGCAAGGCTAACGGTCCGGGGAATTCCCCGGACCGGGAGCCTATCCTAGTTGGGAAGGCCTGATATCAGGAGGGGCTATGATTAACCTGACCCGGCTTAATGGGGAAAAAATAGCCATTAATCTAGAATTGATTGAATACATGGAGGAAACCCCGGATACAGTAATCACGCTTACTACCGGGAAAAAGTTTATTGTCAAAGAACCGGTGAAGAAAATCCAGGAGCAGGTAATCGCTTTTCGCAAGCGTATCCATACCGATTTAAAAAAATAAGTTCCAGTTAGGGGGAGTTATCTTGGCCGAGGAGAAGTCCAGCGCGGACGTCAAAGAAAAATCAGGGTTCGATTTCAAAATTATTTTACTTGGCTTATTCTTATTTCTGGCGGTTATGGGGGCCACCTATTTCATCCTGCGCAGCTTGATCTCCCCCCTGCTCCCCCCGGAACCGAAAAATAAGGCAGTGGAGGTTCAAGCTGGTAATCTGGTTTCAGTTGGAGAATTAACGACAAATATCAACGATGTAGGAGGAACACGTTTCCTGAAAGTAGAAGTATTTGTAGAAGTTGCAGATAAAAAGCATCAGAATAAGGTGACGGAATTCATACCGGTTATTCGCGATAGCATTCTGACTATCCTGTCTTCGCAAACCATGGCTGATTTGGATGTTCACAACCGTGATCATCTTAAGGCGGTTATCAAAAAGGATCTAAATAAAAAAATTGGTGGCGAAATAATCACCAATGTCTATTTCTCCAATTTCATAATGCAGTGATAACTTGTTAAAAGGGGGACGAGACGTGGCTGAGGTTCTCTCCCAAAACGAAATAGATGCACTTCTATCAGCATTAAGCAGCGGCTCAGTAGATGCTGATGAGCTGAAAGAGGAAGAGAGTCGGAAAAAGATAAGGGTTTATGACTTCAGACGACCCAACAAATTTTCCAAGGACCAGATACATACCCTACAGGTTATCTATGAAAATTATACCCGCTCGCTGGGGACTTATCTTTCCGCTCAGTTACGTGCACCAGTGCAGATGGAAGTGCTTTCCGTCGAACAGTTGACTTATGAGGAATTTGTTCGTTCCATACCCAATCCAACCATTTTAAATATTTTTTCGCTCTATCCCCTGGAAGGTAACGCTATCATGGAGATTAATCCCAATCTTGGTTTTGCTTTTTTGGATCGCTTGCTGGGTGGACCGGGTTATTCTCCTTCCCGAGTCAGGCCTTTAACTGAAATCGAGCAGACGGTTATGGAAAGATTGGCGCAACGCATGTTGGACTATTTTCAGGAACCTTGGGATTCGATTATCGAATTGGAGCCCTCGCTGGAGAGAGTAGAAAACAACCCCCAGTTTACCCAACTGGTATCCCCCAGCGAAATCATGATTATCGTTTCCATCGAAACACAGATGGGCGAGGTACTGGGCATGCTCAATATCTGTATTCCTTTCCTAATGCTGGAGCCTATCCTTGATAAACTTAGTGTTCATTATTATTACTCATCTTCCAGTCCCAAGAGTAATGCGGAGAATACCAGGGCCATAAGACAGAAACTTGAAAATACTCTGGTTCCGGTCAAAGTGATCCTGGGTAAAACCTGTATTACCGTAAGGGAGTTGCTGGAGCTATCCGGGGGAGATGTAATACCCTTGGACAGACGAGTCAAAGATGACCTGGAAGTGATGATTGGCCAGCGAACCAAATTTTTGGGCAAACCCGGTGTCCATGATAATCGGTTCGCTATTCAAATTTCCCGGGTTTTGGAGGAGGGAAATGACGATGAATGATGGTATCTTATCACAGGAAGAAATCGATGCTTTACTCAAGGGTGAAAACATCGCTGAGGATACAACAGGTAGCAATCCGTCCCCCGTACAACTCTCGGAGTTTGAATGTGATACTCTGGGGGAGATCGGCAATATCAGCATGGGAACTGCAGCCACTACCCTGTCCACGCTGCTGCGCCAAAGGGTTGCGATTACTACACCGGATGTTTCCGTAACCAGCGGCCAACAATTACGAGATGACTACCCGATTCCTTATGTGGTAGTAGAGGTCCAATATACCGAGGGCCTGCGGGGGGCTAATATTCTGGTTATCAAGGAGGAGGATGCCTGCATCATAGCTAACCTGATGATGGGTGGCGACGGTACTCTGGAAAAACGTAACCTGGATGAAATCCAACTTAGCGCCGTGGGGGAAGCCATGAACCAGATGATGGGGTCGGCCACCACCAGTCTCTCGTCCATGTTTAACCGACGTATCGATATCGCTCCTCCCCGCTTGACTTTGGTTGATCTGGGTAAAGAAGAGCTGGAGGTTGCCACCAATTATGATTTCTGGGTTCGCATCAAATTCAAAATGGAAATAGGAAATCTGGTTAATAGTGAAATCATGCAGATCATACCTCTGGAAGCGGTAAGGAACATGATTGATATTCTGATGGGCAATACGGCGGAAGAGGCCTCTTTGGAGGGCTTACTGGAAGCAGAATCGGCTGCGGAACCTTCGCGGGAGGTTAGAGAGGCAGTACCGCCCATTTCCCGGCCGGAAAGCCCCCCGCCAGTGCAGCAGCCTTACCAGGAAACTTATTACCAGGATGCGCCCACTACTGTCAAAAAGGGAGAACAATTTGCCGTTCAACCGGTGCAATTTGCCCCCTTAAGGGACGTGGGCATGAGTGGAACACCTTCAAACATTAGCCTGATAATGGATGTGCCTCTGGATATTACCGTGGAACTGGGCAAGAGCCGTAAGACTATCAAGGAAATCTTGGAGCTTCACCAGGGAGCCATAATTCAGTTGGATAAACTGGCCGGTGAGCCGGTTGACATGCTGGTCAACGGCAAATTGATTGCCAAAGGGGAAGTCGTAGTAATTGACGAAAGCTATGGGATTCGCATAACAGCTATTATAAGTCCCATGGATAGAATGAATAAACTGCAATAAGGGTTAGGAGGTTCAGGATGGGTAAGACGGTTCTTATAGTGGATGATGCTGCGTTCATGCGCATGATGATCAAAGATATCTTGAGCAAGAATGGTTACAGCGTGGTAGGGGAAGCAGAAAATGGTCTGGTGGCTATCGACAAGTATAAAGATTTGAAACCGGACCTGGTTACCATGGATATCACTATGCCGGACATGGATGGAATTGCTGCTGTGAAAGCGATTAAGTCTTTTGATTCATCAGCCCGCATTATTATGTGCAGTGCTATGGGACAACAGGCCATGGTTATTGATGCCATTCAGGCCGGCGCCAAAGATTTTATCGTTAAACCATTTCAGCCGGAAAGGGTTCTGGAAGCGGTAAGCAAGGCCCTGGATTAAAAGTATGGATGTGGGAAAATTTTATGGGTTTGAGGTATAAAAAAAGGCTTTTTATTCTGCTTTTGCTACTGGCTACCATACATATTTTCTCTATGAATGCATGGGCAGTTGAAAATTTCAGTGATTTGGACCAGGCCTTGAATCAAGAGCAGGCAACCAGGGACCGGGGGGCCAGCATCTGGGTTGAATTCTTGCAGCTTATTCTCGTTCTTCTCTTAATCCTGGGAGCAGCGTGGTCCATTATTCGCTTGGTAGGCAGAAAAACTGTAAATCGAGTACAGGGGACCTGGCTGCATGTCGTGGATGAGGTTGTGCTGGGGCAGAACCGGGGAATTGTCCTCTGCGAGGCTGGCGGAAAGGTCTATGCACTGGGAGTGACTGATCACAGTATTACCGTTCTCTTTCAGGTTGACAATTCCAAACTGATTGAGGAAATAGGACAGGGTACTTACCACCTCCAGGCGACGGTAGCAGAGACCCCTGACTTAAAAAAGATTTTGACCGGCTTTTTCAAGAAAGCTAATAATGATTCTTCGCAAGATTTTCAGTCGCTTATTAAGGAACAGGTTAACCGCCTGGACGAGATAGCATCCCGGCAAGAACCGAAAGTTTCCGGTCAAGAAAGTAGTGATCATGGGAATGATTAAACGGTCCCATGCCATATTGATAATATGTCTAATCGCAATGGGCTTGGTCCTGGCGGTTTTACCCGACCTGGCTATGGCTGAACCCTTTCAACTGCCGAATGTATCCTTGCAGATCGGTGGAGAAGGAGACAACCCCCAGCAGAACCTTTCCACAGTTCTGCAGTTAATATTAATCCTTACTATCCTTACTTTAGCTCCAGCGATACTTATACTATTAACTTCTTTTGTGCGCATCGTGGTGGTTTTGGGATTTATCCGCACGTCATTGGCTACGCAGCAGATGCCTCCGAATCAGGTGTTGATAGGTCTGGCCTTGTTTCTAACTTTTTTTGTTATGGCGCCAACTTTGCAAGAGGTTAATTCACAGGGGCTACAACCCTATTTGAAGGGGCAAGTCAACGAGCAGGTGGCTTTTGAAAAAGGGATGGAGCCCTTGCGCCAATTTATGTTTAAACAGACCCGGGAAAAGGATTTGGCTCTTTTTGTTAAATTATCCAAAATGGAGCGCCCGCGGAATTTTGGTGACATTCCGAATTACGTCTTAATCCCGGCATTTGTAATTAGCGAACTAAAGACGGCCTTTCAAATTGGTTTCATTATTTTTATACCTTTTCTAGTTATTGATATGGTGGTTGCCAGTGCTTTAATGTCCATGGGCATGATGATGCTTCCACCCATGATGATTTCCTTGCCCTTTAAGATACTGTTGTTTGTACTGGTCGATGGCTGGAACCTGGTAGTCCAGTCCTTGATTATGAGCTTTCATTGATTGCTGCCAAAACTTTGTTTGGATACATAAATGCGCCGGAACCGTCGACGGAATACATATGCATCCCAACGGGAACATTTGTCTATTGGCAGCGGAATCTTGATTAGGTAAAGTTCGGATAGGCCTCAGGCGGTTTGTATTGCCTTCTTATTATGAAAATAATTTTATCTGGGAGGGTTAAAGTTGTTCGAAGATCTGGTAATGGGTATCGCCAGCGAAGCTGTATTGACCGTACTTCTAGTTTCAGCACCAATACTTGGCGCTGCACTGTTAACCGGTCTCTTAATCAGTATCTTGCAAGCTACTACGCAATTGCAGGAAATGACTCTGGTCTTTGTCCCTAAAATAGTCATTGTTCTCCTGGTAACAGTTATATTTGGTCCGTGGATGCTGAATGTTTTGACCGGGTTCATGCACAATCTTTATGCTTCCATACCGTCCATGTTAGCCCTGTGAACGGGGGTAAGAGATAGTGCCCATTCCGATTCCAATGGATGGCTTTTTGCTAATCATGGGAAGGCTCTCCGGCCTGTTCCTGAGTGCTCCCATTTTTAGCAGCAGAATGATTCCCGGCCGGGTTAAAGTCCTGGTTATCATTCTATTGGCGGGCATTTTTTCTCGTTTTTTACCAATAGGTTTTGCTCAAAATCTGGCTACCCCGGCCCAATTCATAGGCGCGATTGTAGTGGAGGTCCTGGTAGGCTATACTATCGGTTTTGTGGTCTACGTTGCCATGGCGGCTATTCAACTGGCCGGGCAACTCATGGACATGCAGATGGGATTTGCTATTGTCAACGTGGTGGACCCCCAATCGGGTACCCAGATCCCCCTGATGGGCAACCTGACCCAGACCGTGGCTCTCCTTATCTATCTGGCCATTGACGGGCACCATTACTTGCTGGAGGCTCTGGCAGAAAGCTACCGGATTATACCTGTACTGGGTATGAACTTAAACCTCCATTTCCTTGATTTGCTCACTGAGATTACGGTCTATATGTTTGTCATTGCAGTTAAAATTGCTGCACCCCTGGTCATTGCTATTATGACTGCTGATATTGCCATGGGCTTTATAGCCCGTACCGTTCCCCAGATGAACGTGTTTATTGTGGGGTTGCCTTTAAAGATCCTTATGGGATTGGCTGCCTTGCTCATTATGTTGCCGGTCTATATATGGGTTTTTAATATTCTGTTTGCGCGCTTCTTTACTTATTTGGATCAAATTTTATATACGCTGGGGCATTGACATTATGGATGAAAGATATCTTTATCCGGGTTTCAACCTGCAGCTGTTTGCCGAGGGGGACTCGGGAGAAAAAACTGAACAGGCTACCCCACGCCGACGGGAGGAGGCCCGCAAAAAAGGGCAGGTCTTTAAGAGCAGCGATCTAAACTCAGCGGTGATTTTGTTGGTGGGCTCCGTGGTTCTCTTTGTAACTCTATCTTTAACCATAGACAATTTCAGAGCCTTTACCGAACTATATCTGCTGGACCGAACCCTGATCGATTTTGACAACGCCTATATTTATAAACTTTTTGTGGAAACCCTTTACCTGATGGGTAAAATACTCTTTCCCATTTTTATTGCCACTTTCATCGCGGCACTACTTATAAGTTATATGCAGGTGGGCTTTATTTTCTCCGCCGAGACGCTCAACCCGAAGTTGGAAAGGATTAACCCTATTGAAGGTTTCAAACGGGTTTTTTCCAAGCGTGCCCTGGTTGAACTGTCCAAATCGTTGTTTAAGGTAGTAGTTACCGGCTACATAGTCTACTCGGTGCTGAGAAAATACTTTTACCTTTTCCCGCGCTTTGTGGACATGGAACTGGTTGCTTCCATTAAGGCGTTCAGCATCGTGCTCTTCGAAATGGCACTGAAAGTGGGAATCGCTTTTCTGGTTATTGGCGTGTTGGATTACTTTTACCAGTGGTATGAATATGAAAAGTCTTTAAAGATGAGCAAATATGATGTCAAACAGGAATTCAAACAGGTAGAGGGGGATCCACTGATTCGTTCGCGGCAAAGGCAAATACAGAGGGAATATGCCATGCGGCGTATGATGGCCGAAGTCCCCAAAGCCGACGTGGTGATTACCAACCCCACACACTTTGCAGTCGCTCTCAAATATGACCTGGAGGCCATGGATGCACCTCAAGTAGTAGCAAGGGGCCAGGACTTTGTGGCGCTGCGCATCAGGGAAATTGCCCGTGAGAACGGGGTAACTATTGTAGAAAATCCCCCCCTGGCGCGTACGCTTTTTTATAGTTTGGATATCGGGGATTTCATCCCGGAAGAACTGTACCAGGCGGTGGCCGAGGTATTGGCCTTCGTTTATCGGCAAAAGCGCAAGGTACTTTAAAAATCTGCTGATCATTACTTGGCTGTGACGGGAGGGTAGTTAATGCAGGAAAGGGCTTCCTGGCTGGGGAAAATGATGGATCATAGTGACCTGCTCGTTGCCATCCTGGTGATTTCTATCATCATGATGATGATTATTCCTATGAGCCCGGTGGTTCTCGATATTCTGCTTACCTTTAATATCAGCTTTGCCCTGATTATCCTGATGGTTTCCATGTTCAATACCGATCCGCTGGAATTCTCCATTTTTCCGGCTCTGTTGCTGGTAACCACCCTGTTCCGATTGTCCCTTAACATCTCCTCTACCCGCCTGATTCTGCTTAATGCCCAGGCCGGAGAGGTCATTGCTTCTTTTGGCAGTTTTGTTATCGGTGGAAATACGGTAGTGGGTATGATCATTTTCCTCATTATTGTCGTCATCCAGTTCATTGTCATTACCCGTGGAGCCGAACGGGTCTCCGAGGTAGCAGCCCGATTTACCCTTGATGCCATGCCGGGCAAACAGATGGCGATTGATGCAGACCTCAATGCCGGCTTGATTAATGAACAGGAGGCGCGGGGGCGGCGCCAAAAGATCCAGCAGGAAGCTGACTTTTATGGAGCCATGGACGGGGCCAGCAAGTTTGTCAAAGGAGATGCCATTGCCGGAATCATCATCATTATTATCAATATCATCGGCGGTTTTATCATAGGTATGGCTCAGAGGGGAATGGCTGCCCAGGAAGCCATGCAGGTGTATACGATACTTACGGTGGGAGACGGACTTGTGACCCAAATACCAGCCCTGCTTATCTCAACGGCTACGGGAATTGTGGTTACCCGCAGTGCTACCAGGAGCAGTATGGGCCGGGATTTAACCAGCCAGCTTTTTAGCTTTCCCAAAGCGCTGGGATTGGCAGCGGTAATATTGGCTGTCCTGGGGACAATTGGCTTGCCCAGACTCCCCATGTATTCCCTGGCAGCCTTTTTTGCGCTGTTGTACTTTACCTCACGTTCCTCGACAGCGGAACTGGAAGAGGAAGAGGAACAGGAACTGGCGGAAGAAGCGGAGGAGATTAAGAAGCCGGAAAATGTTGTCGAATTGCTGCAGGTGGAAAAGATGGAGCTGGAATTGGGATATGCGCTTATACCACTGGTGGATACGGATCAAGGGGGCGACTTACTGGACCGTATTGTCATGATCCGCAGGCAGTGCGCTATAGAACTGGGTTTTGTAGTTCCGCCTATTCGTATCCGGGATAATATGCAGCTTAAACCCAGCACCTATCTTATCAAGATTAAAGGGGTAGAAATTGCTGCCGGAGAGCTTTTGCTGGACAACTACCTGGCCATCGGACCGGATATCGAAAACGATCTGGAATTGTCTGGCATTGATACGGTAGAACCAGCCTTCAACCTTCCCGCCAAATGGATTGAAATGGGTGACAAGGACCGGGCCGAGAGCAGTGGTTATACCGTGGTGGATCCGCCTTCAGTGCTGGCCACGCATTTGACTTCGGTAATAAAGGCGCATGCCCACGAATTGCTGGGACGGCAGGAGATTCAAAATACCATAAACTTCATTAAAGAACAGAATGCTGCGGTGGTGGATGAACTGCTGCCCGATCTAATGTCTATCGGTGATGTTCAGCGAGTATTGGCTAATCTTTTAAAAGAACAGGTTTCCATCCGCGATATGGTTTCCATCCTGGAAACATTGGCCGACTATGCTAAAATTACCAAAGATAGTGATGTACTAACTGAATACGTTCGTCAGGCTCTTAAGCGACAGATCAGCCGGCAATATGCCAATGAAGAGCAACGTATAGTGGCTCTTACTCTTGATCCGGGACTGGAGGAGCAGTTACGGGAGTCGATCCAACAGAGTGACTTTGGGTCCTATCTGGCCATTGATCCAGATATGGCCCAGCGAATGCTGGATGGACTAAGCTTGCAGTACCAGGAGCTGATGAAAAAGGGGATTACACCGGTAGTACTCTGTGCGCCCATTTTGCGAATTTACTTCAAACGTTTGGTAGAGCGCTTTATTTCATCACTGGTAGTACTTTCTTATAATGAAATCGATAATAACATAGGTATCGAAGTTGTTGGGATGGTGTCAGCATGAAAATAAAGAAGTACGTGGCTCGTGATTTTCGCACGGCAATCCGCAAAGCCAAAGAGGAGATGGGCCGGGATGCGATTATTTTGCAAACCAGGCAGATCCGGCGCAGCGGTTTGCTGGGCTGGATTTACCCTCCCCAGGTTGAAGTGACCGTAGCACTTGATGATACTCTGCAGGTTCAAACCGATCGAAATCGGCCGCGCGAGACTCCGGCAAAGGCTCAGAATAATAATGATCCGGTTGCTGCCACGGCGGACGGACAGGTGCTGGTTCAGGAGCTGCAAAAAATGAATGGGCTGATTGGTGATCTGCGTTCCCGCCTGAACGAAATCGATGCCATGCAAGGTCTTTCCCCCGAGGTACAGCAATTCTATGATATACTCGTTCATAATCACGTTAACCGGCAGATTGCACTTAACATAGTAAATAACGTTGCTTCCCGTCTGCCCCGTGATGGGACCACAGATGCCGCCTGGGCCTGGGATGTATGCTTGCATACCTTGCAGCAATATCTTTCTGAGGCCCGGCCGATAAAAATTGATCGTGAGCGCAAGGGGGCAGTAGTGTTTCTGGTTGGACCCACGGGGGTGGGGAAAACGACTACCATTGCCAAGCTCGCCGCCAATATGAGCTTCGTGGATCGCAAGGAAGTCGCCTTAATAACACTGGATACTTACCGGATTTCCGCCGCCGAACAACTGAGAACCTTTGCAGAAATTATAGGTATTCCCATTACAGTCGTCTTTGATCCCGCTGATCTACCCGAGGCTATTAATAAATACAAAAACCGGGATGTCATTTTTGTGGATACAGCGGGGCGCAGCCCGTATAACGGGAGCCAGATGGACGAGTTGCGGGAATATATTGACATTGGCCGTCCAGACGAAACTCTGTTGGTACTAAGTATTACTACCGACAGTACCGCTCTGGTTCAGATTTACCAGCAGTTTGAGAAAATTGGGGTTGATAAACTTATTTTCACCAAACTCGACGAGACCTTTCACTACGGGCCGATACTTAATATTGCTTATGAAGTAAGAAAACCCATTGCCTATATAACAACCGGACAGAACGTACCCGATGACATTGAGGTCCCCGATACGCTAAAGTTAGCGCGGATGATTTTAAAAGGGGTCGAGAGCCATGAGTGATCAGGCGGATAGACTTCGGGAAATGGCATTACATGTTAAACAACAGATCGAAAATGAACTGGCAGCTGAAATCAGGCCGTCCCGGGTCATAGTGGTGAGCAGCGGAAAAGGTGGAGTAGGTAAGAGTACCTTGGCTCTGAATCTTTCTTTGAGCCTATGTGCTTTGGGAAAGAGGGTAATTCTGCTGGATGCAGATATGGGACTCGCCAATATTGATATTATGCTGGGGCTGGTTCCTAAATACAATATTCACCATATGATACAAGGCGAGAAAACACTTGAGGACATCACTATTGCCGGCCCCCGCGATTTGAAAATCATTCCGGGGGGCTCGGGCATATCCGAACTGGCCAATCTGGATAGCGTTGATTTGAAGAAAATCATAATGGAACTGGGTAAACTGGACGCACTCTACGATTACCTGGTAATAGATACTGGTGCGGGAATATCAAGGAACGTAATTACTTTTCTTCTGGCAGCGGACGATATGATAATCGTGACCACCCCGGAGCCCACCGCGGTCACAGATGCCTATGGCACCGTGAAGACCATTGCCAACCAGCCGGGACAGCGCAACATTTATCTGGTAATTAACCGGATTGCTGATGCCAACGAGGGTATGCAGGTAGCGGATAAATTTCGCCTGGTATGCGAGAAGTTTTTGAATGTGGATATCAAGATGCTGGGTATGGTTTACAACGAGCCCCTGGTAGGGGAGGGAATCAAGAAACAACAGGCGTTTATAGATCTTTATCCTCGCAGTACCGCAGCGCGGAACATTCATATGCTGGCTGCCAATTTGATAAATCTCCACACAAGTGACGATATTCCCGCCGACTTCTCCAGTGGGGGGATACGAAAATTTTTCCGGAAAATTGCTGGTTTGATGCAGCAATAGGGAATACGGGAGGTTGGAATGAGACCGGAGGACATACGCATAAACCAGTTGGTGGAAATTGAATTACAGTCTGGTGAGCGCCTGCCCAGTCGGATAGAAGAGACCACGGCAAAATATCTCCACATTTCCATGCCTATTCGCCAGGCGGCTCTGCTTCCTCTGGCGGTGGGGGAGGATATCAGGCTCGTTTTTCGTTTTAAACACTCCACTTTTGCCTGCTCCTGCCAGGTGAAGGGCAGACGGAGGGAACCAATTCCTTGTCTGATAGTTAACCGGCCCCAATTCCTGGAGCGAATTAACCAGAAACGGGAATATGTACGTCTGGCGGTAAACCTTCCCCTGCAGTTTCGACTCATTAAGGAGGGTGAAGAAAGTGAGGAAAGACCTGTTTTAGAGGGAGTCACTTTCGATATTAGTGCCGGGGGTATGCTCTTTACAACTAATTATTCTCTGCAAGCCGGACAGGAAATTGAGGTGCAACTGGATTTACCGGATTTGGAATCAGTCTTTACTATAGGACGCGTAGTTCGTGTTTTCGAACCTCACTTAAGGGGTGAAACCCGACGGATAGCAGTAGAATTTACAAACATTTCGGATGTGCAAAAAGATAGAATTTTTAAATATATTTTTAGCAAACAGCGTGAGTGGATCAAGCGAGGCATTGTGTACTAGGAGGGAAGGGGAAAATGGCGCAAATAAGGGTTTTAGTTATTGATGATTCCGCTTTCATGCGAAAGGTGATTTCCGATATCATAAATGGCGATCCTGATTTAAAAGTTGTGGGCACTGCCCGGGACGGGCAAGACGGTCTGGTAAAGATAAGAGAATTGCAGCCAGATGTAGTAACTCTGGATATTGAGATGCCCCGCCTTGATGGCTTGGGTGCACTGGAGCAAATAATGCGGGAAAACCCGGTCCCGGTAATCATGCTAAGCAGCCTCACCAAAGTAGGCGCCGAGCAAACCTTGCGCGCCCTCCAGCTAGGTGCGGTTGACTTTATAACCAAGCCGTCCGGTCAGATTTCTCTGGATATAGAGGAAATTAAGGACGAAATTGTCAGAAAAGTTAAAACCGCAGCAGGTACCAGGAAAAAGTTGCAGAAACTTATTACTATACCGGAGATTGAGCCGGTAAAAACGGTGCCCAGGACCAAAGTGGTTCAGCCCGCAGGTGAATTGCAAAAGCTTTTATTAATCGGTACCTCTACTGGAGGACCCAAGGCTCTTTATCAGGTTATTCCTCGCATTCATGCCCATCTCAATGCGGCAGTTCTGGTCGTTCAGCACATGCCGGCGGGTTTTACCAGGTCGCTGGCGGAAAGGCTGGATGCTCTTTCAGGGATCCGTGTAAAAGAGGCGGAGGCAGATGAACCTATTGAGAATGGGTGTGTTTATATAGCTCCCGGGGACTATCATTTGCTGGTAGCCAAGACCAATCGGGGGGCATCTGCAGGACTCCATGTCCATTTGAATCAGTCCCCACCGCGAGGAGGTTTACGTCCGGCCTTCGACGTTTTATTGGAGTCCGTGGCGCAAGAATTCTGGGGGCAGGTGGTGTGTGTTATTATGACCGGAATGGGCCATGATGGTGCGGAAGGAATAAAGAACTTAAAAAAGATGGGCGCACGGATAATTGCCGAAGACCAGTCCACCTGCATTGTATTTGGCATGCCCAAGGCAGCCATTGAGACAGGATTGGTAGACAAAGTTGTTCCGCTCACTCGGATAGGTGATGAAGCGTTACGAATGCTTTGAGCTATAACGGTACAAGAGGAATTAAGGATTAGGAGCTGGTATCTATGAAAATGGATATGTCCCAGTACCTGGATGTTTTTCTGGGGGAAAGCAGGGAGCACCTGGCGTCATTGAACCAGAGACTTCTTGAACTGGAAAAGGATGCTCACAATGTGGCAGCCCTTAACGAAATCTTTCGGGCCGCCCACACATTAAAAGGTATGTCGTCAACCATGGGATTTTACGATTTGGCCGATTTAACGCATCATATGGAAGATGTCCTCACTGATCTTAAAGAAGGGGTACTAAAAGTCGATCCGGTTGTAGTTGACACTGTTTTCCAGTGTTTTGACCGCATCCAACTAATTATTGATAAAATCGAGAACGAAGGTTCCGGAGAGATGGACAACAGCGATCTTATTGCGATTCTGTCGGGCATTAAGACGGGGGATTACGAGTCTGCAGCTCTCTCTGAACCAAGGTATGATGGAAAAGCGGAAGCAGAATTATGGGAGGGTTCCGGTCAGGAACCCGGTCTTTTTACCGAATATGACTTAACCGTTTTAAAAGAAGCGGTGGGTGCAAATTATCACGTCCTGGATATCCATATAAGCATTGAACCGGACTGTTTGATGAAGTCAGTGCGGGCCTTTATGGTGTTTAAGGCGGTGGAAGAGGATGGCGAGGTTATTAAATCAATTCCATCGGCCCAGGATTTGGAAGATGGCAAATTCAACGGTGGCTTTCGGGTGATTATCATTAGCCGGGGTGGGAGCGAAGAAATCCAGCACAGGTTGGAAAAGATCAGCGAAGTTATTATCGAAAGAATTAGCGAAATAGACGTAAACTCCCTGGTAGTCAGTCAACCGGATGCATCAGGGCAGCTCGATACTTATATCGCTCAGGCAGAAGATAATGAGGATCACAAACGGACCCACAAGGTTAAACAAACGGTCCGGGTGGACATCGAAAGATTAGATAATCTTATGAACCTGGTGGGCGAACTGGTTATGCACAAGGGACGGCTGGAGCAAATAGGCGCCAGCCAAAAGATAGCAGAGTTGAATGAAACTTTGGAGCAGCTGGACCGGGTTACCACCGACCTTCAGTCAGTGGTGATGAAGGTGAGGATGGTTCCCGTTGAACAGGTTTTCAACCGTTTTCCACGTATGGTAAGGGATTTGGCCAAGGATTTAAACAAGGAAGTTGAATTTGTCATTGAAGGTAAGGAAACCGAGCTGGATCGCACGGTGATAGATGAAGTCGGTGATCCCTTGATTCATCTTTTACGTAATGCCATAGATCACGGTCTGGAAACTGCGGAAGAACGCTTGAGACAGGGCAAGCCACGACAGGGAACTGTACTCCTTAGGGCCCGACACGAGGGGAACAACGTCTATATAGAAGTAGAAGATGACGGGGCCGGGATTGACAGTAAACGGGTTACGGCCAGGGCGGTGGAAAAGGGCCTTATCAGCCCCAAAGAGGCGGAACTGCTTACTCCGGAGGAGGCGGTTGACCTTCTGTTCCAGTCAGGTTTTAGTACCGCTGAGAACATTACCGACATTTCCGGCCGGGGCGTAGGCCTGGACGTGGTCAAGAGTAAAATAGAGGCTTTGAACGGGGAAATTTTTGTGGATACCAAAGTGGGGAAGGGAACCAAGTTTCGCATCAAACTTCCCCTCACCCTGGCCATTATTCAGGCCCTGCTCGTTGCTATTCGCAACGAAACCTATGCTGTTCCGTTGAGTTCTGTTGACGAGACCACCATGATTAAAAGCAGCGACATCAAGATGGTGCAGGATCAGGAAGTGATTATTATGCGCGGCAATGTCCTGCCCCTTTACCGACTGGCTTCACTTCTTGACGTCCCAGGTGAGACCAATAAAGAAGAAATGTATGTTGTCGTAGTCCGTAAGGCAGAAAAACAAGTTGGACTGGTAGTAGATGCCTTGATTGGACAGCAGGAAATCGTCATTAAATCACTGGGCAAGTTGTTGGCGGGAATACCTGGAATAGCGGGGGCTAT
>Ga0116193_1001547_pt1 | contig 18781 bp, 16 predicted proteins | sample AD_UKC115_MetaG_FD_89892 | JGI IMG/M metagenome (GOLD analysis project Ga0116193, IMG submission 89892) | Active sludge microbial communities of municipal wastewater-treating anaerobic digesters from Hong Kong - AD_UKC115_MetaG | ecosystem: Engineered > Bioreactor > Anaerobic > Digestate... | reverse complement strand
GGTGGTCGTCTCGGGATTCTGACCCGGCATCATGATGCCGATCTTCATGCGCAGCTGGTTGATGAAGATCACCAGGCAGTTCGACTTCTTGATGTTCGCGGTGAGCTTGCGCAGGGCCTGGCTCATCAGGCGCGCCTGCAGGCCGACCTGCATTTCACCCATCTCGCCTTCGATCTCGGCCTTCGGCGTGAGCGCGGCGACCGAGTCGACCACGACCATGTCCACCGCGCCCGAGCGCACCAGCATGTCGGCGATCTCGAGCGCCTGCTCCCCGGTATCCGGCTGCGAGACGAGCAGGTCGTCGACGTTCACGCCGAGCTTTTCGGCATAGGTCGGATCGAGCGCATGCTCGGCATCGACGAAGGCCGCGGTGCCGCCGAGCTTCTGACAGCTCGCGATCGCCTGCAGGGTCAGGGTCGTCTTGCCGGAGGATTCCGGCCCGTAGATCTCGACGACGCGGCCACGCGGCAGGCCGCCGATGCCGAGCGCCACGTCGAGCGCGAAGGAACCCGTCGGCACCACGTCGACCGCGTCACCGGTGCGGTCGCCCATGCGCATGACGGCGCCCTTGCCGAACTGCTTCTCGATCTGCGAGAGCGCGGAAGCGAGCGCACGGCGCTTGTTGTCGTCCATTGGATCGTCCTCGTGTAGGTTCTTGCCGACGCGCAGTGTGCGCCCGCGGGGTCTCAGGAGGCGAGACGCACGGGCCGGCGATCGATGCGGAACGGATTATCCCACACGCCTTTGCAACGCCGCATGGCGATCGCACGCATCAAGCCGTCAGGATTTTCCGAATGCCGGCGAGCGCGGCGGCGACGGTCTGGCGGCGTACAGCCTCACGGTCCCCGGCGAAGTGGAACAGCTCGGCCTGCGCATAGCCGCCACGCCGCTTCCAGCCGATCCAAACCGTGCCGACCGGTTTGCCGGGCGTCGCACCGCCGGGTCCGGCGATCCCGGTCACGGCTACCGCGATCGTCGCGCCGGAGCGCGCCAGCGCGCCCGACACCATTTCGACGACCGTCTCCTGGCTGACCGCGCCGGTCCGCTCCAGGGTGTGCGGGTTGACGCCGAGCAGCGCCTCCTTGGCCTCGTAGCTGTAGGCCACGACACCGCACTCGAACCAGGCCGAGCTGCCGGGAATATCGGTCAGGGTCTTGGCGATCCAGCCACCGGTGCAGGACTCGGCGGTCATCAACATCTGGCCGCGCTGCGCCAGCAGGCCGGCCACGGCCTCGGCCTGCGCGAAAAGCTCGGTGTCGCTCGGTATCGGAAGGCTTGGCATGCCGGTTTCCAGGTTGCGGAACCTGCCTTCTAGCCCATTTCTCCGGGACCGCCAAGCAGGTTCGCATCCCCGGCCGGATCCGCTGATCGCGATTGCGGCGGAGCATGCTCACTCCCCGCGCAGCGCCGCCATCGGCGAGAGTCGGCGGAAGCGCCGCATGGCCAGCGCGAAACCGGCGAGCAGGGTGATCAGGATGGCGAGGGCTGCGGCCAGCGCATGACCGGAGCCCAGCGTGAATGCACCGGATGTGGCAGGGCGCGAAGCCGCCAGCAATGCCATGGCGATGAGCCAGCATCCCGCGAGCGCCACGGGCAGGACCAGCTCGCGCAGGACGAAGCGCAGCCAGAGGCTCGCCGGCGTCGCGCCGAGGGCCACGCGGATGCCGTACTCGGCCTGCCACTTCTCGAAGATGAAGGTGGCCATGCCCCAGGTGCCGAGCAACACGGCCAGACAGACCACGAGTCCGAGGACCAGGACGCCACTGCTCGCGACCAGGTGCTCGCGCAGGCGCCGCGAAACTTCCTCCGCGAGCGATTGCGCAGCCCACTGTCGCGCCGGCAGGCCGCTGTGCGCGACCCAGTCATGCAGCATCGCCGGCGGTGGCGGCGCACCGGCGAAAACGAGCCACGCGTCCTCGACGCTCCCACGGTCGTCCAGTCTGCGCACATCGAAGGGCACGAACACCACCGCATGGCTCTGGAACGGCAACCGGCCCGCACCGGGCGCTGCGACGCGCGCGTCCTGGACGCCGCCGACGATGCGCATGCCCACGTGCCAGCGTCGGTCTCCGGCATCGACGGCGGGCCCCGGGAATCCGACGATCCGGTCCTGATCGACCCGCCCGGTGATCGCACGCTGTGCGGTGCGCGTGACCACCGCCACGTCACGCTCGCCGGCGGCGAAGAGACGCCCGAAGCGCAGGCGGTAGCCGAGAAGCCGGAAGAGCCGGGGCTCGGTCGCGACGATGCTCAGGCTGTACTGGATCGGCCGGCCGCGGTCGTCGGTGCCGAAATAGGTCAGGAACTGCCCGCGCAGATCAAGCGGCGAGGCGTTACTCAACGCGATGTCGCGCACTCCGGGCTGCGCCGCGAGCGCGGTCCGGATCCGCTCGAGGCCACGCTCGACATCGCCGGGCCTGGCCGAGACGTCGAGCCGCAATTGCACCGCCGAGAGTCCCGAGAAGTCGCGGCCGAGCGCCGCACGGAATGCCGCCAGCGCCTCCTCGACCAGACCACTGACCAGCAGACCGCTCGTGAGACCAACCAGAACCTGCAGGCCGAGCAGAAGGCGGAATGCGAGCGCCTCGCGTCGGCTCACGCTGCCGGCGCGCCGGTGCCGCCAGCCGGATTCATCGTCCGTAACGCCGAGGACGATCTGGCGCACAATCAGCAGCACGGCCAGCGCCAGCGCGAGTTCGCCGAGCAGCAACAGGCCGGCTTTCGCGAGCGGCAGCGCCGGAACCAGCCCGCGCAGCATCGGCGTGAGGTCGAGCAGCGCCGCGCCAGCGACGACGACGACGCCCGCCAGGATGCCGAGCACCGCGAGCAGGATCGCGATCTCGGCGAGATCGAAACCGTGCGCTTGCCAGCCCGCCGCTCCGAGAGCGCAGCTGATGTGGTGATCGCCGCGCCGTGCCGCATGACGTCCCGCAGCGAACATCGCCGTGCCGGCCAGCGCCGTGGCATAGAGCACGAAGGCGGCCACCCACATCAGCAGGGCGGTGCGTGGTTCATCGCCGAACAGACGTGCCTCGACCGGTACCAGATCGACGAACGGCCGGGACTCGCCGAAAGTACCGACCGGATTCGCGGCCAAGAAGCGTCGCGCAGCAGCGACGAGCGCGCGCGGCGGGCCCGGATGACGGCCGACGATCGCGAGTTGTCCGGCCTGATCCTCCACAGCGAGCCGGGCCATCTCCGTGGCGAAGTCCGTCGGTACGACGAGCACGCGGCGCTGCGCCTTGTCACGCTGTTCGACGAGCGGGATCGGCGCGAGATAGTCCATGGCGAGCACGCCACTCACGCGCCAGGCCGCTGCGTCGAAATGCAGGATCTGTCCGAGGGCCCGCTCGGGACTGCCGAACCACTCGCGCGCGAGGCCGTAGCCGATGGCGATCTCGCCACGACCCGCGCGCGGCCAGCGGCCTGCGGCGGGGATCAGCCCGAGCACGTCGAAGTAATCCGCCGAGACGCGCTGGACCGGCAGCTGACGGCCCGGCTCGTCCGGCGTGCGGGCGACCTGCGCCAGTCCTCGCGCCAGACGCGCGACGGCCGTGAAATCGCGCGTGGTCTCCGCATACTCGTGGGCGAGCCGCAGGGAAAACTGCAGCGGCTCGCCGCTTGCCAGCGAGCGGTCGAGGCCAGCCAGGCCGAAACGTACCGACCAGAGCTGGTCCGGGTTGGCATAAGGGATCGGCCACAGCAGGAGATCGAGGCCGATGGCCCCGGCGAGCGCGGCGAGGCCGGCGCCGATGCCGAGCGAGAAGCTCGCGAACAGGAAGAAACCCAGGTCGCGAAACAGGCGCCGCGCCGCCACACGCAGGGCGAAGAGCGGCATGCCGGCACGCGCCGGCGGGCCGACATCAGTCGGCGGCGACGAGGCGGCCATCGACCATCGCGACCCGCCGGCCGGCACGTGCGGCGATCTCCGGATCGTGGGTGACCAGACACAGCGCACGGCCCTCGGCGTTGGCCTGCACGAGCAGATCCATCACGCGCTCGCCGCTCTCGCTGTCGAGATTGCCGGTCGGTTCGTCGACCAGCAGCAGTTCGGGATCGTTGGCCAGCGCACGGGCGATCGCGACGCGCTGCTGCTGACCGCCGGAAAGCTGCGCCGGGTAATGCGCCGCACGATGCGCGAGGCCGAGCCGGTCGAGCAGATCGGCGACGCGCTCGCGGATGACCGGCGCCGGATGGCCCGCGTAGTGCATCGGCAGACCGATGTTCTCGGCCACGGTCAGATCGCCGATCAGATGGAAGAACTGGAAGACGAAACCGAGATGCCGGCAGCGCAGGGCCGCCAGCGCGCCGGCATCGAGGCCGCTCACGTCACGGCCCGCGATGTGCAGACGGCCCGAGGTCGGTGCCTCCATCAGGCCGAGCATGGCCAGCAGGGTGGACTTGCCGCTCCCGGAACGGCCGGTGATCGCGATGAACTCGCCGCGTCGGATGCACAGGCTCGCATCGTGCACGGCCCAGGTCTCGACGGCATCCGTCCGATAGACCTTGGTCAGACCATCGACTTCGAGAATCGGGTCGGCATCGCCCGCCTGTCGCCATCCCTCCCGATCGACCGGATCAGGGCTGGGGGTCGACCGCCACCAGGTCGCCTTCATGCACGCCATCCTTGAACACGAGGTATCCACCGACCGGGCTCGCCACCGCGACGAGCAGGCGTTCTTCATGTCCCGCGCTGCTGCGCCGCCAGACCGGCAGTAGGGCGCCGTCCGGCGGCGCCTCGTAGGCGGAACGCATGTGCAGCACGTCCTGCAATGCCGGCAGACGCGCCTCGCCACGCACGGCCATGTCGATGCGTGCCGTTTCGGGCAGATCGTCGGCCGCGACTTCGGCGACGACGTAACCATCGCGAAGGTCGGGCTCGACACGCGCCACGCGGCCCGGCCGGCTGGTGGCATTGAAGCGCAGGTCCACGTCGAGGCCGGGTTTCAGGGCGGCCAGGAAATGCTGCGGGAAGCGCAGACGCGCACCGTCGGGACGCATCGGCCCGATCAATGCCAGAGCGGACCCCGGCGTTGCCGCGTCGCCGGCGCGCACCGCGAAGCTCTTCACGTAGCCATCGGCCGGTGCCGCGACGGCGAGACTCGACACGCGCTCGGCGAGGCGCGCCTGCTTGGTGCGCGCCAGCTCGACCACGTCGCGCGCGACCCGGCGGCGCCGTTCGGCGGCCTCGGTACTTTCACGCACCCGCCGCTCGGCGACCTGGAGGTTGTGTTCCGCCTCGCGCGCCATGGCCTCGATGCGCCGGTAGGCGATGTCGGACACCACGTGCCGGTCGAGCAGCTTCGCGTAGGCATCGAGTTCCGCCTGCGCGATGTCGAGCTTGAGCTGTGCGGCGAGCAGCGCCGACTGCGCATCGTCGATCTCGCGCTGCATCGTGCGCAGCGCTTCCTCCTGTTCGAGCATTGCGCGCCGCAGTTCGATGGCGGCGATTTCCGCGTCGCTTTCGAGCTGCGGGTTGTGCAGACGCAGCAGGAGATCACCCTGCGCTACCCGGTCGCCGGGACGGTGCAGCACGGCCTCGACGACGCCCGATTCCAGTGCGGAGACCGAGAACTGTCGCGTCGAGATGAACTCGCCCATGCCCACGGCGACCGGCTGCACGTCACCGCGCACGACCTCACCGTAGACCAGACCCTCCGGCGCGGAACCCGTCGCGTTGCGCCGATCGACGATCTGCCACGCGCCGGCGACGGCCGAGATCAGCAGGAGCACGACGAGCGTCTTCAGAACGAGCACGCGACGCCCGCGCCCCGCTGTGGCGCGCGGCCGGTCCATGCCGTGCCCGGGTCGCTCGTCGTTCCTGGCATGGGCGTGCATGGAGTAAGGCGTCGTGCTCATGGTTGATCGGGAGGAACCAGCATGCTGCCGCCGTCGCCGGCCATTCCCAGCCGCTTGCCGGTCAGCACCAATGACGAATCGAAGAAATACGCAGCGGGCGTGATCTCGCCCTCGAAAAATCCCTTGCCGCGCGGCGCGGGAGAGACGTAGACCGGGATCTGCTCCGGAATACCGGCCGCCTCGACGACATCGTCGCCGAACTGCAGGACCGCCAGCCGCGTGCCGTCCGGCATGCGCCCCTGCGGTTGCTGTCTCGCCACATATCCCAGCAACTCGTCGCAAGGCGGGCAGTCAGACGCGACGACGAGCACGATGGCGGGGCCACGCAGGGCCTCCCGGAGATCGACCGACGTGCCGTCACGTGCGGATACCACAATGCCGTCAGGCAGCGGCTTGCCGAGATTGAGACGTTCCTCGTGACGCAGCATCTCCGCGAGTCGGGTGCCGGTCGCCGCACCGGTGAAGGAACACAGCACACCAGCCAACACGAGCTTCAATCCATGCGATGTCACGACCGCGTCCTCGCCCTCGATCGATCACACCACGATGGCCGCGGGATCGCCACTGCCCCGCAGCGCCGCCGACGTCAGTTGCAGATCATGGTCATCTGGCAGGTCTTGCCGGTATGGCCGTTCGAGGTGCAGGTGCACACCGTCCGGCACTTGCCTTGATCCCTTGCGGCGAGTTCGCCGATGCTGCCCGCAAGGCAGCCAAGCGCTGCAATATATGCAATTGCCTTTGGATTCATTTGCTCACCCTTTCCGCCGTACACACAATGGACGCACGCCGAACATAGACCCTGCTCGACGCGAGTCAACCGCTGTCGCCCGATGTGCGCAAACCTGCAAATCCATGCGCTCATGAGCCCGCTCGCGCAGGCCGTGCCGATGCGCTGATGCGCCCGCGCGTGCCGCCGGCATGGCGCATGCGGCACCGGCCATGGCACGCCGGCACCGGCTCGCGATGCGGCCGCACGGTGACACCCGAGCCGACACGGCGCAGGCTCCCGGATGCCGGGAAGGCCGAGCAGCGCGCGCGCGGAACCGATGCCACGACGGTCGCCGGCCCGTCGTCCATGCGGCTTCCCCATTACGAGGCGACAGGCGCCGGCACTGCTGCCCGTGTGCCACACCCGATATCATCCGGCACATGTCGAGCCCGGCCTGCCTCACCCCGACGGCTCGCTCCCACTTGCGCCATTCCTGCCGATGACGTCGAACCACGATCCGCAGTCCGCCCCACCGCACACGCCGCTGATGCGCCAGTAGTGGCGTGCGTTCACAGATGGCGTGAAATAAGGCGTTTCTGGCTGGTACGGCACACCTATAGGACCGATTGGGCTACACATGGGCTACATGATGGCCCGCCTAAGGTGAGCGCTACCATCGACCAAATGCGTGCCTTCAATGCGGCACGAGCGTCGCTCCGAAGCCCTGGATGACGCTGTAGATGTAGAGCGCGGCGAGCAGAGCACCCAGCACGCCGACACCACGCAGCACGAGATCTCTTTTAGCTCGCGCGGTCCATGCGCCGCAGCCTTCGCATTCCGTGGCGCGGGCTCGAAGAAATGTGCCGCACGACGAACAGACGACGTAGCGTTGACGGGGCATGACGGGGACCTCCTGCGAAGTTTTCCACATCGTCGGAAGTCTCCGTCTCACTCCGAGAGACGTCAGCTTTCGAGCGGGAGCATGATGGTCGCCACCGGTTCGCCATCATCCCCCGGTCCCACATGGACCACGAGTTCGACGCGCTCTGCTCTGCGGCTGCCTCGCGGGATCCGCATCACCGTAAACGAAACACGGCTCCTGCCGCTTGCGCGGTGAACACGCGCAGCGTGCGCCGCCATCCACACGATGTCCCATAAGCGCCCACGTTCGCTCTGACCCAGCGCCCCTCGGGCCGCGTCGCTTTCGCTCCATGCGACACAGTCGACCCACGCCGCTGAAGTCAGGGCCACGGGGATTCGAAACCCCGCCTCCCGAGCCACCGACGTCGCGTCGAGCAGAACGCCGTCTTCGAGGGCTTGCTGGCGGGAGTAGGAATGGATGAGATCTCGTTCGTCGAACATGTGCGCTCCGTTGGATTCGGTCCGGTCCCGGACGTGGGTCCCGAACACGTCCGATGGACAACGCAGGTGCCGCAGCGAGGCGCGGTCCAGGGTGAGCGCAGCGAAAACGAGCCGGCGTTGGCGCGGGCTGGAGGAGGAACGACGACGACACGGGCCGGCGAGTGGCCCTTGACCGAGGAAGCCGAGTGGAGGCGGTGCTTTTTTCCCGCTCTGCTATCTACCTACGCTTGCTGAGCGAGGCACGGTACAAAATCGGATGGAGTCTGCCGGAAGCTCTCAGGCGCCGCACCGGATCCGACATCTCCGCGACGACCGCTCCTCGTCCTTTTCCCAGGTCGCTGAGCTCGACCAGGTAGAGGTAGGCCTGCTTACCGAGACGCTCCAGCTCTGAGATTTCTCCTTCCGAGATGAAAAAGCCGTTCTCGATGCTGCCCATGGTGGCCTTGACCTCTATGTATCGCACGCCGCCCTTTTCCGACACGCTCTCAATGTCGTAGCCCTCGGCGATGTTCCTCAAAGCGACATGCTCGACGCAGGACCTAGGCTTATACACGCCCAGCGCCGAAAGCCGCTTTATTTCATGCCGCATCGCAACCTTCTCTCCTACACTCCCAACCTGCACCTGCTTCCTAAGATCCGCGGCCAATCGCTCCGGGGTTATCACCCGTTTGCGTCTCGGTTCGTTCGACGAGGATTGATTCAGGCCCTCAAAATGAGATGAAGAAATCTCCAGCAGCCGGAAGCGGCTTCTTTCGAACGCCTCGTTTTTTGGAAGAGTATCGAACCACCGTTCGAAGGCTTTTTGAGTGGCGGATGAGGTTTTCCGTAGAGGCACCCATGGCTCGCCCGTCAACTTTGAAAGATGATTGCGGGCTTCGGTGCCGCCGGTCTCGTCGTGTATGCGTTCCCCTCTGTATGCGCTCAGTCGAATGCCTCGAAAGGCGCAGAACTTGGACAAGCCGAAGAGGTGCTTCCGCCCCTCTTTGAGGTGGACAAAGTACCGGGCATTGGCGCCGAGCGCGGCGCGCTGCTGAGATAAACTGCCTGCTGCGAAAGCATGAACCGAGGCGATTAGGTCTTTTGCATTTCTACAAAAATCGGCCATCGCTGCGCTCCTCGATATGATGCTGGCTTCGGTCAACCGGCCGTCATCCTGACATAGCCTTCGCACTCATGCCCTACGTCTATCTCATCGCCGAACAACCGCACGACGGGGACGCCAGCGGACCTTGGACCAAAATCGGCTACACGAGAAATCCACCTGAGTGGCGGCTAGATGCGAACCTCAAGCGCGGGAACTCACGGGCGCTCGTGGTTGCTGCAGCGTTTGAGTACGACACCGAGCAGCAGGCGCGCCGCGCCGAACGGGAGGCGCACCAGAAGTTTCAGGAAATGGCAGTGGGCAAGGAGTGGTTTCGCATTGCGTGGCAGGATGTAGCGCTATGGCTGGACAGCATCGGTGCGTCTCGTAGGACAACTCAGGACTTTTTGTCCACACAAGCGGAGGAACAACGTCATGCCGGACAGGATTGAATGCGCCACTGACTTCGACATTGGGTACGCCATCGGTTCGCTCTCGGCCAGGAAGGATCTATTCAGCACCGTCGACGTCATCCGAGAGATCCTTGGCCACTACCATCGCGATGTAGGCATCCCCGCTGGTTCCTCGCCGAACGCGTTGTTCGGAAAAAAGCTGTCCAGACATGAGGAAGCGTTTCGTCTGGTTCGTGACCACCCGGACCGCGACGCGCCCGATGACGACGGCGAGCCGACTACGTCTGCTTACTGGCGTCCACGGCCAAGATGAGCGACAGCCGGCCATCACCAGTACATTGCGCCGGCCTGGCCGAGGAAACTCGGCGGCCAGGTCAGCGCAAATCTACAATGTGTAGATTTGCTCCTACCTGACCCTCCAGTTTCTCCAGCGCTGACCGGTTCTGCTGCGGTGCGCACGACAGGAAGGCGCGAATGAAGGAAGATACTTTTCCAACGACCCAGGGGAGGTCGCGAGGGAGTTCGTAGGATGACCATCGTTGCGCATCGAGGCGCGAACGCGCTCGCCGATGAAGAGGAACTGCGGGTTCATCTGGCTTCCTTGCTCCGGCTCGAAAACATCGGCCTGCTGCTCGGCGCCGGGGCCTCCTGTTCGGCAGGCGGGAAGACGATGAAGAGCATGTGGTCGAGCTTCTTGGCCGACCACCTCACCGAAGCCAAGTGGCTCGTCTCCGCCAAGTTCTTGGACGCAGCATGCGTTCCTTCGGCGACGAGCGAAGAGGCAGCCTCGAACGTTGCGACCGACGCCGCCCCTGCCGTGCCCGACATCGAGACATTGGGCGACCGCCTCGAAATCGCCATCGAGGAATGGATCCGGCAAGGCAATGACGCACAACTCAAGGACGCCAAGAGCGCCCGCGCAGCCCTTTCGCGCTCATTGGTTCGCGCCGCCCTTCTCAAGGAAGCTTGGTGGACGTCGCCGGGCCACGACGTTTCACTCGATGGACTGGAGCACCACAGATCCATCCTCCAGAAGTTGACGTCCGCGCGCGAGCCCGGCCAGTCTCCGCCTTGGGTCTTCACGACCAACTACGACTTGGCCATCGAGTGGGCCGCGGAGACCGTCGACATCCAAGTCAGCAATGGCTTTCTCGGCCTCCACAACCGGCGCTTCTCGCCGCAGAGCTTCGACCTTGGATTTCGAAACATCCAAGCACGAGGCGAAGCACGATTCGGCGTCTACAATATCTACCTGGCCAAGCTCCACGGCTCGCTCACGTGGAAGGAGGTCGGCGACGAGTTGTACGAACTCCCATGCGCTCAAGCATGGCCGGAGCTTCAAAAGTTTCTCGACAAAGCGACCGATGACTTCCCGTACCTCGTCGCACCGCGCGCAGCGAAATACCTCCAGACCGTGGGGTACACATTCGGGGAACTCATCCGCCGGTTTTCCGAGTTCATGTCGCGCCCGCAGACCGCGCTCATCGTGGCCGGCTATTCCTTCGGCGACGAGCACGTCAACCGACTTCTTCGCTCCGCGCTTCTCAACCCAACGCTGCAGGTAGTCGTCTACCTGCCAGAGTTCGCCGGCAACGTAAGCGACCCTGCGTTGCCGGCTCCTGTTCGTCGGCTTCTGTGGCTGCAGAATCCGAGGCTCACCATCGTGGGCGGCAACGACCAAGCATTCTTGTCGAAGCTGGCCGAACACTTGCCGGATCCCGCCGTATTCGACGAGGACTTGAACGACCTCAAAAAGAAGATGGCGCGCAAGCCCGACTTCCACGATGAGGTTGGGCTGTGAAGAGCCGCAGCGCCATCGGCTACGTCGTGCTCATCGACGGCGTCGACATCACCCTCAACATGCTCGATAAGCACCGCGGGCACCTGGCTTCACACAGTCAGGGGGTCTCCATCGTTGCCGAAGTGGGCAGCCTTCTGGGCATCGATGTCGGCGGCCGCCTTTTGGTCATGAAGGTGTTGTCGTTGGCGTTCGCCGAACCGCGCGAGGCGCATCGATTTGGCGCGGCATCAAACTCCTCATCAGCCGAACCCCTCCGCAACCTGACTGGTGTCGTGGTGGGCCAGCTTAAGCGCGAGGCGTCGAAGGTTCGGTTTATAGCCGACTCCCTTTCCACACCTTCGCTCGGATCCGAGGTCTACCCTTTGACCCAAGCTGAGCTCTCTGCGGTTCTGGGCGATGCAGCGGAACTCAAGGCACGCGTTCATCTGGGCGATGACCTGCGCGGCGGCGGCCGCCTCGTCGTTGGCCTGGAAAACTTCATATCGCGGCACGTCGCCGTGCTCGGAAGTTCGGGCCAAGGAAAAAGCTGCCTGACGGCGGCAGTCTTGCAGCAGGTGGTTCAAATGCCGCGGTCGCGCATCGTGGTGTTCGACATCAACGGCGAGTACGAAGACGCCTTCCCCTCGCAGCAGTACGCCGAAGGGGTCGTGAAGATTACGCGCCTCGGCGGCACCAGTCCGGATGCCTTTCGCCTTCCGTATTACGCGCTGGGTCGCCTTGGCCTACAACGCCTGCTCATGCCCAGCGACAAAACGCAGCGCCCCGCCTTAGCGTTTGCGTTGGACCATTTGCATCAGGTTTCGTGGTTCCAGCAAGCGAGGGGCATTGGACTGGCCAATGACCAGAACGCGACGCTCTTCGATGACTGCCGCTCGGCGGGCGCGCCGGGAGCACTTCAGGCGATGTCTGCGCTTCGCGATGGCACCGCCACGCCTGCGGACGTCTGGCCATCTATGCGCGCGCTGGGGCCATTGATTGCGGAGAGTCATTGCCTCGTTTTGAAAAACAACGTGGCCCAGCGCGACGCGTACCTCTATGGCAATGTGGCTCCTCTGTTGACTCGGGTCTGGCGACTCACGGAAGACGCGATGTTTCGAGACGTGGTCAACGTCGCTGGCGGGGCGCCCACGACGACCGGAGCGCTGAACTGGCGGCGCGAGGCGAAGGCGCTCGTCGACCTGATTTTCGGGGGAAGCGCTCCAGAGCCGTGGCGGATCCACATCGTGGATCTTCGACGACTGTCTCACGATTTGACGCCTTTCGTGCTCGGAGCTCTGTTGGAACTGTACGCCTATGAGTTGTTCCGGCGCGGGCAAGCAAACAAGGTCGCAACCATGCTCGTGCTGGAAGAGGCGCACCACTACCTCCGTTCCGTGGGCAGCGGCGAAGATGAGGCCAACAACGCGCTGGCGTACGAGCGCCTGGCAAAAGAAGGGCGGAAGTTCGGACTCGCCCTTTGGCTCAGCACGCAACGGCCATCGGAGCTCTCCCCGACGGTGCTCTCTCAGTGCAACAACTGGATTTCGTTCCGCCTGACCTCGGAGAAAGACCTCAACGCCGTCCAATGGGCCAGCGAATGGGCAGACCGGCGGGAGGTCAAACGCATCGCCGGATTAGCTCGCCAGCACGCCCTCGCATTTGGCGGGAGCATCCAAATGCCCACGCTCATTCGAGCCGCGACCGCGGCTCCGTTGCCTCGGTCGGAGGACGGACGGTTCGATGACTGGACCGAACCGTATCCCACCATCAACATCGATGACCTTTAATGCCGCGCACGCCCGCGCACGCATGGGCCCTTGAGTTCGAACCGGTGCGCGACTTGGCTCAGCCACCCGACGAGCTCATCCGCGATGTCCCGCCCACCGAGCCACTCGCCGAGGTCCTCCGGCGGGTGCTTGGACACCACCAACACGGAGCGCGCTTGGAGCATTGGCCTCACCATGCGCCGCAGAGCCACGAGGTCCTTGGCCCCGAGCGCTTCGTCGACGTTTCCCCAGTCGTCGAGCACCAGCAGATCCACACGTTCGATGCTGCGCATGAACCCGTCCAACCGGTCCTCGTCGCGCGCGGCGTGCCACTCGGCGAGGAGCGTAGGCACCTCGGCGTAGTGGACGCGCAAGCCCGCGCGCAACACGGCGTTGGCCAGGGCGCAGGCGAGGTAAGTCGTCCCCCGCCCGCTCTTGCCCACCACGACCACATGCTCGTGCCGCCGCACCCACTGCCCATCGCGGAACGGGTCGAGAGCGCTGCGTGGCAGGTTGCGGCCCACCGACGTCCATACTTGGCTTAGGTCCGCCTCGACCGGCAACCACGCGGCCTCCGCGCGGCGCTCGAAACCGGTCTGGGCGCGCGCGTCGTCGAGCGCCTGGGCGGCTTCGCTAAGACGCTCGGCGCAGGAGCGGCGGTCGCGCGCCGCTTCCTGGAGCAGCAACCGGTCCGCCATCGCACCCAGGCGGTGCCGCCGCAACAACACCGCCACATCCTCCATGGTGCTCATGCGCGCCTCCGCGTCCGAGTGTTCGCCGTCGACGCCGGCTGGCTGCGTCGGCTGCGCGTGCGCTTCGGAGGAGCCGCCGCGGATGCCGCTCGGCGCCGCGCGGTTCGGCGCAATGCGATGGCCTCCCGCCCCTCCTGGTCCGCTCCGGCCACCAGCTCCGTCAAGGCCCGCTTGACGCCGGTGAAGTTGGGCACGCGGCGGGTGATGGCCCGCTTTGCAGCCGCCTCCAGGCCTTCACCCGTCCAATGCACCTCCAGGTCCCGCAGCGCCAGCGCGGCCTGCAAGCCCTGAAGCGGCACGCGCCGGGCGAACTGCGCGTCGACCACCTGCGCCATCGATGGGCCGATGGTGCGCGCCCACTCGCGCACGTGTTCGGGCGTGCGTTCGCCCATCGCACGATGGGCCTCCGGCTGATGCTCGGCAGCGGTCGTGTGCTCGCCGCGCACGGTGTGCCGGCGGTGCTTGGCGACCGGCTCACCGTCTGCCACAAGCTCCACCCATTCCGGCGACACACGGGCCTCGACTCGTTGACCGACGAGCGTGTGCGGGACGGAGTAGTAGTGGCCATGAACCGGCACGTGGTAGTCGGCCGGCACCGTCATCTTGCCCGTCCACTTCGCGTAGGCGTACGCCGTCGTCGGCAACGGTCCGAGCGCCGCGCGCTCATGCTGCTCGAAGACGCTGCGCCGGCAGCCGTCGCGTTTCTGAAACGGACGCTCGTTGAAGCCGCGCATCAGGTCTTGAACCCGGTCGTTGAGTTCCTCCAGCGAGAAGTGCTTGCGTTTGGCGAGCTCGGGCAGCACCCACCGCTGGACGTCCAACACCGCTTTCTCGACTTGCCCCTTGTCGCGCGGCTGGCCCGCGCGGGCCGGCAGCACGGCGATGCCGTTGTGCTTGCCCCACTCCAGGTAGTGCCGCTGGACCGTGGGATCCTTGCCGGCGCGTATGACCGCTGATTTCAGGTTGTCCGGGACGACGGTTTTTGGGACGCCTCCAAAGAACGCCACCATCTTCGTGTGCGCATCGAGCCAGTCGGGAACGGACTGCGTGTGCGAGCAGCACGCAAACGTCAATCCGGAGTGGCCCAGCACGCCGACGAAGAGTTCCACGTCCACCCGGGAGCCGGTGGCGCGGTCGACGTACGACGGCCGCTTGCCCGAGTAGTCCACGAACGCGACGAACCCCGGCAGGTGCTGCCGACGCAGGGCGAGGCCCTTGGTCTTCCGCTCGGCCGCGTAGCGGCGGGTGAACTGGACGTAGCCCAGCGCCTGCTCGCCGGCAAGTTCCTGGTACTCGCTATGGAGCCGTCGGAGCGTCATCCCCGGCTCTTCCAAGCGCTGCGCCGTGCGCGTGAAGTCGGGGGCGGTCTTGCCCGAGTCCCGAGCCGCCCCGTTGAAGTGCGCCGCGAGTTCCCGGCCGGTGCAGGCACCCACATGGTCCTTTCCGGGCGGCAGTCCGAGCGCCTGGAGCAGCCGCGCGTAGCGGCCGACGGTGGTCTTGGACATGCCGAGGTTGGCGGCGATGGCGCGCGCCGAGAGCGGCACCTGAAGGTAGCGGATGAGATCCACCAGGCGGCTTTTCATGGGGCGCTCTCCAGCGCCGTGGCAGCCGCGGGAAGCAACACCGGGACCGGCGTACGGTCGGGACCGACCGAGGCGCGCCGACGGCGGTCGTTCCAGCGTCGGGGACGCGGTGTCCGGACCAAACTGGCCATGTCGGCACTGTGGAACAGGGACGCGCTCGCGAGCGCAGGAAGGCGGTAAAGGGTCATGCACGTTCTCCGAAAAGAAGGGCTCTGGGCCCGAAAAGGGGAACGGCAGGGCGCACGAAGCCATCGCCGCCCCCGGAAGGGGTGGACGGTTGACGCCGGGCAAAAACGCGTTATCGTGCCTCCGCGTGCTCACGCAGAAGCAGTATCCAGGCCCGGACACGGCAAATGTCCGGGCCTTTTGCGTTCTAGGGGCCCTGCCGAGGGTTCAAGTCGGCAGCAGGGGCTACATGCGCACCTCCGTGGTTGGAAGGGCGCCGAGCGGAGGGGTACAGGCTCCGGACGGCTCGCGCCGCGATGGCGCCGGGCCAAGCTATGCAGGACGCGGGTTTCGTCAACCCCTCGGAATCAAGAAGTTGAGATGTATTCCTATAAGTTGATCAATATCAATAACTTAGACGCGATAATCACTCTTAATCTCTGGACGCCCCAGGACCCTACGAGAGGTTTCGCAGGTAGTTGAGCGCGACCCAGACTCCCCTCCGAGAGAACAAGTCGAGCGCACATTCATGTCCACGCCGCCGAGCACCTATTGCGCGTCCGCCGGCGCCGCTCCGGCAGCCCCTCACCCAGCGCGTGCATTTTTCGGCTCGGTCTTCCGCGGAACGCGGGAGACGTTTCGTCATGGGCGTGGAGGGCGCCTCAAGTTGACCTGCTCGCCGGGGTTCGCTACCAGCCCTGCTGGAAGTAGTCATTACCCTTGTGCGAAACTGATGACGCTGGGTCGCTTGGCCCCGGTCGTCGACCGGTGGCTACCTTCGGCGTCCAGCGGACAACTGAGGATTTACCCATGTCTGCTTCCAAAACGAAGCCGTACGTTTTTCGCTATCTTTCCTGCCGCAATATCAGCGCCCCCGAAGACGAACAGGCGGGCCGCAGGGTGTATGCCGGCCACGCCCCCGCTTCTTCTGTACTTGAGCTTGAGGACGACGAAAACGTCCGCGAGTACCTCGTCGACGCCCCCGGGAAAGCCCGGCGCAGCCCCACGCTCGTCCACCAAGCCATTCGAAAAACCCTGAGGGACAACATCGACGATTTCTCCATTCTCAATGGAGGGATGGTCCTCGTGGCCCGGTCGGCCGAGGTCGACGACAAGAACAAAACCATCGCCCTCGTTCGACCCAGCATCATCAACGGGTCTCAAACACAGGGCGAACTGAGGCGGTACTTCGAGCACGCTGGAGCAAGCGAAGAAGAGGTCGTCGACCCCAGCATCAAGTTCGAACTCATCGTGACGGACGACAGAGACCTCGTCGCTGAGATTTCCATATCTCGAAACTTTCAGAATGATGTAAGGGCGATTTCCATTGCGGGCCGTCGTGGCCAGCTGGACGAACTCGAAAAGGCCGTGCAACAGAAGTACCCGGACGCGAAACTCCGGAAGTCCGAGACGGACGTTTCCGCCGACGATTACCTGGATACCGAGAAACTGATACAGGTTATCTTCGCCTTCATGCCCTCGTCCGTGTTCGAATCACTAGGGGTGAGCGACTCGAAGGTCTTCACGTATAGCCAAAAAGCGCGTTGCCTAAAGACTTTCCAACGGATCTACGACGAGAAGGACGGCGAGCTTGCCGATGTCTACGCGTATTGCCTGAGCGCTGCAGGAGACGCCTGGACCCTCTACGAAAAATGGAAAACACACCAGAAGTTCTACGGGACTAGGCTTCGGTCCATCGAACGCAATGGAAATGAGATTGTGGAAGTGCCTGATGGCATTATCTTCCCCATTATTGCGGCACTTTCTGTTTTCTTGAAGAAGACAAAAAAGGGCTGGTCATATCAGCCGCCGCAGGCTTTCGATGAGAAAGAGCTCATTGAGACAGCCGCTCAAGCTTATAAGGAAATCGCGGACTCCAACCCCTGGGTAATGGGTAAGAGCAAAGCGTGCTATTCGACGCTGGCTCGCGTTACGTCCATTTACGCAAAACTGGCCGGATGAAGCCGCTCGGTGCGCAGACATGGGGTCTGCGCACCGAAATCAGCTGAATCGAGCTGCCACGGTACGAAACCTCATCTCAGGGCGTAAGACGCCTGGACGAGGACCGGCCGGCCTGAGGCCTCCCAGGCGGTTCTACGACGGCTCCATCGACAGCGCGCGGAGCGTCAATCAGTGCCCGTTGCGTTGCTCTTCGCCGCTCCTTCTCAATGCCACGGATCTCCTCGCGCAGCGCCCACGCCCGCTCCTTCAAAGCGTTGGCACTCGACCCCGCTGCCCGCAAGCGGGCAGCGCGCTCCTGCCCTTGAAGCAGTCCGAGCCGAGCGCGCTCGTTCCGGCGCTTCTCCGCCCACTGCCGGCGACTCAAGACACGCCAGGCCGAGGGCCGCGCAGCCTCCACCTTCTCCACGGCCTGCTGGGCCTTCGTCGTGGCGACCATGGCCTGTCCGTACTCACGTCGTCGCCGGGGCAGTTCCTCGTCCAATGCCTGGAGTTCGGCCCGCGCTTCCAGGGAGCGACGCAGACGTTCGACCCAGGCGGGGTCTCGGGCGCATTGCTCCAGAAGTCTCGGCCGCTCGGTGGGGCGGCCCATGACCGCGAGATACGCATCCACCAAGACGGCGTTCTGCTCCATCGAGCGCCGCAGGCCGTCCAAGTAGGCCTGGGCCTCACTGGCCACCCGCCCGCCCTCCTCCGTCAGCGCGGCTTGGGCATTCAGCAGTTCGGCATCACGACCGGTGGCCCGCGCTACCCGAAACGGACCGCCCAGGGCCGTGGGCGCCGTTGCTGTGGGCCGTAGCCGTACGCTGCGCTGGCTTTGGCCGGCTCTAGGTGCTTTGGCAACGGGGCTGCGGATGGAAGAAAGCTCCGGCCTCGCTTTCCGTTCGACGTAGGCGGCGAGGGCCGCACGGTTGGACGCAGCCAAGGCCGCATTGAGAGCCGCACGCTCGTCTGGCCCGCCACGGCGGGCCAACGCGGTGCCGGCACGCCCCAGATGTACGGTGGGCTCTCGCGTAAGTTCCGCGGCCTTGCCGTAGTGGCCCCTCGCCTCGGCCTCGCGGGCTTGGACCGACAACGTCCGATGGTCCACCCGCTCGGGGACACCGGCAGCCGCCAGGTAGTTGTTCGTGAGATCCGCGACGGTGCGGCGCAGGGCCTCGACCTCCTCGGGGCCTTTCGCTCGGTCGTCGAGGACTCGGATTTTCGCGCCGAACCCTTCCGCGCCCAGGACGCGCGTCGAAAACAGGATGTGGCAGTGGTGGTTGCGCTGGTCGCCTCGGCCGTCGGGAGCGTGGATGGCGACCATGGCGGCCGCGCCGTACCGGTCGACGAGCACCCGACCGATGTCCTCG
>Ga0116193_1001544_pt1 | contig 18832 bp, 9 predicted proteins | sample AD_UKC115_MetaG_FD_89892 | JGI IMG/M metagenome (GOLD analysis project Ga0116193, IMG submission 89892) | Active sludge microbial communities of municipal wastewater-treating anaerobic digesters from Hong Kong - AD_UKC115_MetaG | ecosystem: Engineered > Bioreactor > Anaerobic > Digestate | place... | reverse complement strand
GGCTACCGGGTCGCACTGGCGGGAAAACGGCATATCGCCCCGCAGGAGGTTTTCGATTTTGAATACCTTGGAGGAGGCAAAAACCTCAATTTCGATCGGGTCGATGATTTTCTGTCAGATGTAAAAGCCACCGCCGAACCTTTCTGTCTGTTCCTCTGTTCGCATGAGCCGCATACGCCCTGGAACAAGGGGAATCCTGCCCGCTTTGATCCGGAAGCGGTGGTGCTTCCCCCTTTCTGGGTCGATACCCGTGAAACGCGTGAAGCGTACTGTCGCTACCTGGCCGAAATCGAATATCTCGACCACGAGGTGGGCCGGGCCATCGACCTGCTCGGAAAACATGGTGTTGCCGACGAAACGGTTTTTGTTTTTACCAGTGAACAGGGAAACAGCTTTCCGTTTGCCAAATGGACCTGTTACAACAGCGGACTGCACACCGCGCTGATTGTGCGCTGGCCGGGCAAAACCCGGCCCGAGACGGTCTCCGACTGCCTGACGGATTACTCTGATGTGCTTCCCACTTTCCTGGATATTGCCGGAGTGCCGATCCCCAAACAGCTCGACGGATTTTCGCTGAAGGAGGTTTTAACAGGCGGAAAAGCCACCCGCAAAAAATACTCCTTCGCCTTGCAGACCACCCGCGGTATCATTTCCGGATCGGAATATTTTGGCATCCGTTCCGTTACCGACGGACGTTACCGTCTGATCGTAAACCTGACGCCGGACCAACCGTTTAAAAACGCCGTGACCCAAGGAAAAGATGCCTGGTGGTTGTCGTGGAAACGAAAAGCTGCCGACGATCCCGTTGCCAGAAATTTGGTTGAAAGTTATCAGCACCGTCCTCCCGTTGAACTTTACGACGACCTGGAAGATCCGTACAACCGAAACAACCGGGCCGATGATCCGGAGCTGGCCGGCGTGAGAAAAAAACTTACCTCGGAACTGAACAGATGGATGAAGAGGAGCGGCGACCAGGGACAGCTGACCGAGATGGAAGCCCTTCAACATCAGAAAAAGGGGGTGGAGGATTAACCGGAGCGGAAACCGGCCGGTGCTGTTTCTGCCCGCCAGCGGCTGTTTGGCCTGCAAAAGTGACTGACTCTTCAGGATAGCCTAAAAAACGACAGAAATTTCTACAAACTCAACTCAAAAAATATGACTGTAAAATGGAATCAAACCCTCTGTTTTTTCCTGTTTCTGACGATTGCCGCGTGCGGATGGGCGCAGCAGGACGGGCGGCCTGCCCGGCAGGAGAATGAGGTGCCGCACTGGGACAATTCAAAAGGGTTGGTCCCCGATTGTGCCGACCCCTACATCCTGAACCATGAAGGAGTGTATTATCTCTACGGAACTGGCGGGAGAAAGGGAATCAGGGTTTACCGCTCGTATGACCTGGCCAGCTGGTCGGAAGCTGTCGGCGTCCGCGGCGGATTTGCACTCGACTCTGCCGACGTATGGGGCTGGCACTCCTTCTGGGCCCCCGAAGTTTATCCGCTCAACGGGAAATTTTATATGTTCCTCTCCTCCATGACCCAATTGGTGATTGCCGAGAGCGATTCTCCGCTCGGACCATTTATCCAGAATGTTCAGCAGCCGGTGAATCCTGACCTCGTCCGGATCGATGCCCATCTTTTTACCGACAGCGACGGGAAAAACTATCTCTATTTTGTCCGGTTCAACAACGGCAACGAGATTTGGATGGCCCAGATGAAAGAAGATCTCTCGGGCATAAAAGAGGAGACCCTGACCAAATGCTTCGGGGTTACCGATCCGTGGGAAAAAACCTTGAAAGAACCGGTAGCCCGGGTGGCTGAAGGACCTTTCGTGTTAAAACATAAGGGGTTATATTATCTTACCTATTCTGCCAACCATTTTAAAAGTCAGGATTATGCTGTTGGTTACGCCATCTCCGAGTCACCCTTCGGCCCTTTCGAGAAATATGAAGGCAATCCGATTCTGATCGGCGACATGAAAAACATCTTCGGAACCGGCCACCACTCCTTTTTCCGTTCCAACTCCGGTGAAATGTATATCGTTTATCATTCGCACAAAAGCGGAACATCGGTGCAGCCCCGGACCACCTGCCTCGACCGCTGCGGTTTCGAAAAAGCCGGAAACGGCAAACCCGATAAATTGGTCGTTTACGGTCCCACTACAACTCCACAGCCGATAAAATAAAAATCACACGATCCAGCTCTGTTCTGGATTCTTGTTCGCACTTCCGCAGTATTGTTCAGCCCGGTTTTTTTTTCCGGACGAAGACCTGTTTTAGAACAATGCTGACCGAAGTTGAAGGAAAGTGCTAAAACGGGAGGGGGGCATTTTCTATATTTATTCAACCAAATCAATAATTTATGAAACACAAAATGAAAGTAAGAAAATTACAATGGTACTTTCTGCTGTTGTTTTTGTTTTCCTGTCCTAACCTAACGTGGGCACAGCCGGAAACACCAAAAAGAGCGGAAGGTGAAAAAAAACCATTGGATCTGATTTTTCAGAAAATGGATCCGGCGGATTTCAACGGATCAGCTTACACCATCAGTGGAGAAGAGATCCGTAATTTACCGGTCACCAGCCTGACCAATGTGCTGGCCGGAATTGTTCCCGGTTTTTTCTCCCGCCAGTCCGAAGGAGGAATGGTTAATGAAAGCGCCAGCTACTGGATCCGGGGCATCCGTACCTATTCGGAAGGGGTGCTGGTATTGGTAGACGGCCAGGAAAGGGATTTTGGCGTCCTTTCTTCCCACGAGGTCGAAAGTATTACCGTGCTGAAGGATGCCGCAGCGACGGTGTTGTATGGGATGCGCGGCGCCAACGGGGTGATCCTGGTGAAGACACGCAAAGGGGTAACCGGCAAACCAATGGTGGAATTTTCCACCCAGCTGGTTAACCAGAAACCGGTCAATCTACTGGAACCGCTCAGCGCTCTGGAATATGCCACCCATTATAATACCGCGCTGAAAAATGACCGGATGGACGAAACCAACATGTATTCCGAGCAGTACCTGTCGAACTACCGTAACCGGAGCGGGGTGAATCCCGAGTTGTATCCCGATATTGACTGGCTGGGCGACTATTATAAAAAATCGACCTGGCTGCAGCGTTACAACCTGAATATTTCAGGCGGATCGGGGCGCACCCGTTACTTCGTTAATGGCGGGTTCCTGACCCAGTCGGGCATGTTTGTAACCGACGATGAGTTCAGCTACAACACCAATAATAATATAGATCGTTACAACGTCCGCTCCAATGTGGAGTTTGATGTAACGGCCACCACTTTGCTGGCGGTTGATCTGTATGGGTGGTTTGAGAAGCAGAACCGTCCCGGCGGCGACTCTTATGGCGCTTACACCGCGCTGGCGACCACCGCGCCGAATTCGTTCCCGGCCTATTATTCGGATCACGGGAGCTACACCGACCAGAGTGGTAACCTAATCACCGGCATCAACGGTAAAATTATTGCCGGAAACGGGATCAGCACCAATCCGTGGGCACTGCTCAACCGTAATGGTTATGCCACGCTTAATAAAGTTTACGGATCTTTCCGTTCGCAGCTTACCCAGAATCTTTCGGCCATTACGCAGGGCCTGCAGGCTTCGGTAATCTTTTCCATGGACTCCTATGCACAGGCCGTAGCCGACCGCACCAAGGGATTTGCCTATTACCAGCTGCTCGATCCTGAAAATCCTGATGTTCTCCGAAAAACAGGAACCGATGGTAAAATGGCCAACGCGGTAACCACGAAAAACTCGAACCGGCGTACCTCTTTTAATACCCAGCTCTCTTATGTCCGGCAGTTTGGATTGCACGGCGTTTCGGCACTGGCTTTTTACGACCAGTATGAATATGCCGACGAAGTGTCCATTCCCAATCGTTTTCAGGGAATGGGAGGATGGTTGGGCTATAACTTCGATAAACGTTATGGTATCGACCTGTTGATGAGCTACCAGGGGGCTTACAAATTTGCCCCGGGTAAACGTTTCGGCTTTTTTCCGGCAGTTGCAGCCGGCTGGACCGTCTCCAACGAATCATTCTTCGAGGGTCTCCGCGAGGTTATTCCCTATCTCAAGCTGAAAGCTTCTTATGGTCAGCTGGGCAGCCACCGCGGAGTGGGAGAGTTTCGTTACATGGGCCGTCTGAATGCGACCTCGGGCGTTTACAACTTCGGAAATGCCATGGGGAATGCCAACGGATATATCGAAGATGTCATTGCCAATCCCGGGCTGACCTGGGAAAAAGCCGAGCAGATCAATGCCGGTCTGGAAGCCAGGCTGTTTAAAGACCGCCTGATGGTGTCGGCCGAATATTTCCGCGACAACCGCACCGATATGTATATTACCAATAACCGTATCAGCTCGATGTTGGGAACGGTAGCGCTGGTGGAGGAGAATATCGGCGAGATGTACACCAACGGCGTGGATGTGGCTGCCCGGTGGAGCTCCAAAATCGGAGCGGTAGGCTACACCTTCGGAGGAACCTACTCATTCTCCAGAAATATGGTAACCCGGATGGGTGAAATCGATCAGCCCTATCCCTGGCTCCAAACAGCCAGATATCCCCGTGGGGTGAAAAGAGGTTACGTAGCCGAAGGTTTTTTCAACTCTTATGAAGAGATTGCAGCTGCTCCGCTTCACACCTTCTCGGAAGTGCGGCCGGGCGATATCCGGTACAAGGATATCAATGGTGACGGCATCATCGATACCAATGACCGGATACCGCTGGGCTACGGCGATACGCCCGATATTTTCTACGGATTTACCCTGGGGTTGACCTACAAAGGGTTTGGCCTGAATGCCCTGTTTCAGGGAGCAGCCTGCGTGTCGCGCCAGATAAGCGGCCGGGTAGCCTTCCCTTTCTACAGCAAGGGAAATATTTACAAACATCAGTTGGACTACTGGTCGCCCGAAAACCAGTCGGCGAAGTGGCCCATTCTCTCAACCGTCAACTCCGGCGGGGTAAATAATATTCAAACCTCTTCCTTCTGGATCAAGGATGCCGATTACCTGCGGCTGAACACCCTGGAGATTTATTATGATTTTCCGCGGACAATGTTCAAAAAGAGCCTGGTGAAAGATCTGCGTCTGTTTGCCAACGGATACAACCTGTTTACCTGGACAAACTACGATTCGCCCCTGGGGCCCGAAGAGAATGCCGATGGCAGCAGCATGCCTGTCACCCGGAATATCAGTTTTGGCTGTTCAATTAAATTCTGATCGATTATGAAAGATAAAGTAAAGATATTGACCGCATTGGTTGCCTTCTTCTTTTTTGCCGGATGCGGATACCTCGATGAAAAGCCCTATGACTGGGCACAGCCGGAAGATATTTTCACTGCTGAAAACAACTATGTTCGACCGGTTAACCAGACCTACACCTACATGAAAGGCGGGTTTAACCGGATTTCGAGTGCGTTTCTCGATGCGGCCACCGACGATGGAATGTGCACCGTCTCCGGATCTTCCATTCACCGGCTGTCAAGGGCATTTGTAACTTCCAACAGCGCCGTGGAAGGGTGCTGGGACTCTTCTTACAAAGGCATCCGCCAGGCCCTTTTCGTTCAGAAAAACCTGAAGGAGCAAAAGCTGGTGCTAAACAAGAAAACCGAAGAAGAGGTGGAACAGATCAAATCGGTCTATGCAGGCGAGATGTATGCCCTGCGTGCCTTGTTCGAATTTGACCTGCTCAGGCATTACGGAGGCTATCCGATCATTGACACTTATTATGTCCTGGGCGATCCTGAGCTGGACAAAAAAACAAGGGATTCCTTTGAAGCCTGTGTGCAAAATATCGTAAACCTTTGCGACTCGGCTGCCAAATACCTCGACGTGGAACCGCTGGGAGGCAATGGCGCTTACGGGCGCATGACCAAAGGGATGGCGCTGGCAATTAAGGCGAAAACCCTGGTTTATTCGGCCAGCCCGCTCTTTAACCAACCCGGCAACTCCAATTCGCTGATTGGCCACACCAACACGTCGGAAGCCAGTGTAACAGCGCGCTGGGAAGCTGCTGCCGAAGCCTGCGATGCGGTTATTAACCTGAAAAAACCCAATGGCAGCAACAAATATGTGCTATACAACAATTACGAAAAACTTTTTGTAACCTGTCCCAATGACGAATACATTGTATTCAACACGGCTGCCAAGTCAAACGGCCTTGAAAACCGCCAGTACCCGCCGACCATTTCGAAGAATTCAGGAGGCGGAACGGTGCCGACCCAGGAATTTGTGGATGCCTTTACGCTTTCGAACGGTGCCGGTTATATGCGGGGCGATGACTCGAAACAGTACACCGGCCGCGATCCCCGTTTTAATGTGATCGTGGGTTACAATGGCGCTTCCTATGGGGCACGCGGTAAGATTTTTACCAAAACCGGCGACGGGGCTACCCTGGATGCCCTCAATGCCCTGGTCGACAAATCAACCAATACCGGCTATTATTTGCGTAAATTCCTGGATACCAACGTGAATTTTTCGGTTGCCAATCCGACCACTACTTTTCACCTGTTTCCTATTATCCGGCTGGCCGACATCCTGCTGCTTTATGCCGAAGCGATGAATGCAGCCTACGGCCCCGATGCTGATCCGAAAGGTTACGGCCTGACCGCAAAGGGCGCTGTTCAGCGGGTGCGTACCCGGGCCGGATTCAAATCCGACGACCAGTACCTGACCAGCGTAACTACCCAAGAGCAGATGCTGGAGAAGATCAAAAACGAACGTCGCATTGAGCTGGCTTTTGAAGAGCAGCGCTATTTCGACTTGCGCCGCTGGATGGAAGGTGACAAGCTGAACCAGCCGGTTACCGGGATCCGCATTGAAGAAGCGGCCGGAAACCTGAATTACAGCTACTTTGTTGTCGACGGGCAACGGAAGTTTGATCCCAAAATGTATTTGCATCCAATACCACTGGATGAAATGAAAATCTCACCGAATTTGGTTCAAAACCCCGGGTGGTGATTATGGATAAGCATTAAAAATCAGCTATATGAAAAAAATAATTCTATTAAGCATATTCGCCTGTTACGCCTTGCTCACGGTAGCCCAAACCAGGGTTGGCGGAGTGGTCATGGACGAATCAGGAACAGAAATAATTGGGGCGAACATCATCCAGAAAGGGACCCTGAATGGAACGGTCACCGATATAGATGGAAAATTTGCCCTCCAACTTGACGATAAAAATCCGCCGCTGTTGCAGGTTTCCATGATTGGTTACCAGACGGTGGAGGTGGATGCCCAAGGGCAGACTACGGTAAATGTGACGCTGAAAGAGATGAATGTTGGCATCGACGAGGTAGTGGTGGTCGGTTTTGGTACCCAGAAGAAAGCTTCGGTAACCGGCTCTATCGCCAACGTGGGAAGCAAGGAGCTCAAAGATGTTCCGGTTGCCAGCGTTACCAACGCGCTCACCGGCCGTATTCCCGGTCTGGTTACCCGCCAGGAGAGCGGACGCCCGGGAGGCGATGACGCCAAACTTTTTATCCGCGGACGCGCTTCGTTGAACAGCTCCGATCCGCTGGTGCTGGTCGACGGCGTAGAACGCTCCTTTTCGCAGGTCGACCCGGATGATATCGAAAGCGTATCGATCCTGAAAGATGCTTCTGCAACGGCAGTGTATGGGGTTCGAGGCGCAAACGGCGTGGTACTGGTGACCACCAAACGGGGAAGTACCGGCAAATCGAAAATCTCGTTTACCTCCGAATATGGGGTTACCCATTTCAACCGGATCTCCAACGTGCTCGGAGCTGAACAAACCTCACTCTTCCAGCGCGAAGGAACCATCAACGTAGGGCTCGACCCCTCGGTCCTTTCCAATACCAGCAACTTTCCGGTGTCGGAATACGACAACTATCTCTATCGTACCCAGCTGAGCCCGTTTACCCATCCCGACAACAACTTCGTGGATATTTTCACCAAGCCCGGCTCGCAGCAGAAATACAATTTCAATATTTCAGGCGGAAACAAAGCGGTTAAATATTTTGTGTCAGTCGGCTATTTTACCCAGGACGGAATGTTCCAGACCGATGTGAACCAGATTAGGAAACATCCGACGCTGCAGCGTTTGATCGAACTTTCTCCGGAAGTGGACAAGACTCTGGTCAACAAGGATTACAACCCGGAGTATTTCTACAACCGGTTGACTTCGCGTTCCAATATTGACTTGACGATTACTGAGGATTTGAAGCTGGGCATCGATATGGCTTACCGTTTTAGCCGCCAGAATCGTCCCGGAACCTACGACGGGCTCAGCTCAAATGCTGAAGGGCTGCGTCTCTTTGCCTTTTTCTACCGGAATGCCCCGCAGGCGTTTCCGCTGTTGAACCCCAACGGCAGTATGGCCGCTGCGGTGGGCGTGTGGCGGCAAAATCCGCTGGTTACCCTGGCCTACACCGGTTTCCGTACCGACTACGACAACCAGATGGAAACAACCTTTTCGGTGAATTACAATTTGCACAAACTGTTGAAAGGGCTCACCTTCGACGGGAAATTTTCGTACGACGTGGATTGGGGTAACTGGCGTGGTATGCAGTGGCGACCCTACATTTATAGTTACAACCCGGCCGACGGCTCTTACCTGCAGGGACTGGGGGCCGTGTTGCCCGAAACCAACTCGGCGCGAACCGCTCCTACTTATAATAAATATGGCGAAGCCGCCCTCCGCTACAAAAAAACGTTTGATAAAAAGCACAATGTGTCGGCCGTTGCACTGGCCACCTACACCTCGGAATCTACCCCTGTTGGCGGCGAATATTCGTATGTGCCGCACATTTACCAGGCGCTGATTGCCCGCGGTAACTACGATTTCAAAAACCGCTATCTTTTTGAGATCAACATGGGATATAACGGTTCTAACCGTTTTGCCGAAGGACACCGCTACCAGCTTTTCCCGGCAGCTTCTGTCGGCTGGGTGATCACCGGCGAATCATTTATGCCGCAAGAGAGTATCCTGAATTTTGCTAAACTACGGGCTTCCGTTGGCCAGGTGGGGAACGATAAACTGGGCTCCTTCTCTTACTATTACAAATCGACCTACGTGAACGGTGCGGCCTATTCGTTTGGTTCAACGCACAACTCACGTATTACCGGCCTGATTGAAGGACGGATGGCCAACGAGATGATCACCTGGGAAACCGCCACCAAATACAATGCGGGTTTCGACACCAAGTGGTTCAACTCACAGCTCACCTTCAATGCCGATATCTTCAAGGAACACCGCACCGATATCCTGACCAACCCGCAACGTTTTATGGTGACATCGGGGATCAACGGGGTGTCTCCGGCCCACATCGGTGTGGTCGACAACCAGGGATATGAACTCGAGCTGGGCTGGGAAGGAAAAGTCAGAAAAAACTTCACCTACTTTGCAAAGGCCATTTTTGCGAATGCCAAAAACAAGGTGGTGGAGATGAGCGAAGCAGCCAAACCTTACCGTTACATGTATTCGACCGGTCATCCGATCGGGCAGTTCATCGGGTACCAGTTCGACGGTTTTTTCAGTTCGTATGAAGAGATTGCCGCCTCACCCCAGCAATTTGGGCTGAGCAACCTCGCGCCCGGCGATATCAAATACAAAGACCTGAACAACGATGGGGTCATCGACCAGAACGACCAGTCGGCCATCGGTTACAGTCCTGTTCCCGAAATTACCTACTCCCTGCAGTTGGGCTGCGGATACAAAGGGTTTGACATCAGTGTGATGTTTCAGGGGGCTGCCCGCAGTTCGGTTTACATGGTGGGCGACCTGGGCTGGGACAACAGCTGGGGAAATTATTACGACAACCATATCAACCGGTGGACTCCCGAAACGGCTGCCACCGCCACCTATCCGCGCTTCCAGCAGAAATCCGACGGGAACAACCAGAATTACTACGCCTCTGATTTTTGGCTGATCAACGGCGATTACCTGCGTCTGAAGAATATTCAGGTGGGATATTCATTGCCCAAAGCTTTGCTGAGAAACACCCCGTTGCAGTTTGTGCGGTTCTATGCCAATGCTTTCAACCTGTTGACCTGGGATAAAGTGAAAAGAGTTGACCCGGAATCCAATCCCGACAGAAACAACGGTCAGTTCTATCCGCAGCAGCGAATCATGAATTTCGGGGTAAATGTCACTTTCTAACGAAAAAATGAAGAAACAATGAAAAAGATATTGAAATACCTGTTGGGGCTTTTCCTGCTGGCAGGATGCGGATCCGAGGGGTTGATGGACAACACCGACCTGGATGAGCTCACTCCGGAGAAAATTTATACCGATGTGGAATACACCCGTAAAGTGTTGTACGACCTCTACGGACGGATGCGGGAAGAGACAAGTAGTAACAACGGCAGCTTCTCCCGGCTGATGGACATGTCTACGGCAGTGGCATTTCTCGACAATGCCACCGACGACGGTGCCGGAAACACCACCCGCTCGGCGGGGCTGGTGCCGGGGATTCAGCGTTACATCACCGCTTCCATCACGGCAACCACCAACCCGGTGACTAATACTCATCCCTGGACCTGGTACTACAAAGCCATCCGGAATGCCAACATTTTCCTGGCCAGTGTGCCGGCTTCCACCATGGAAGAATCGGAAAAGATCAGCAGCATCAACCAGGCACGGTTCCTGCGGGCCTACTTCTACCACGAACTTTACCGCTGGTTTGGTCCGCTGGTAATTTCCGAAGAACCGATCGATCCGTTTGCTTTTGAAACGACCAAACGGGAAAATCTCGAACGGACCGTACAGTTTATTGTCAGCGAGTTTGATGCGTTGTCGAAAGAGGGGATGCTGCCCGATGAATGGGACGATGCCAATTACGGACGTCCTACCCGCTCGGCGGCAATGGCTTACAAGGCCCGTACGCTGCTTTATGCTGCCAGTCCGCTGTCGGCAGGTTCCGGAGTGACCTGGGAGCAGGCGGCACAGGCTGCCCTGGAGCTGATCAATTATGCTGAATCGAGCGGAGTGCATGCGCTTTACTATGATCCGGCAGAGCCCGAAAAAAGTTACACCCGTTATTTCAACGAGCGGAAAAACAAGGAGAACATCCTGGTCAACCTTCGGGCATACGATAACGACCTGTACCAGCTCTTCCCGCCGTTTAACCCGTGGAATCTCAACAAGGAGCTGGCTACCGTTCCGACCCAGTGGCTGGTCGATTGTTACGACATGGCCGACGGAACAGAACCCATCCTCGGTTACCATGCCGATTACAGCCCGATCATCAATCCGGCTGCCGATTACGACGAGCAGAACCCGTATGTCAACCGCGATCCGCGACTGGCCCAGTCGATGCTTTACCACGGCCTCACCTGGCCCAAGGTTAATAAAGGACCTCATACTGTTGACATCACCACCCCCGAAAAGTGGGGGAGCGGTTATTTCCTGACCAAATTTCTGGACGACCGGATCGACCACCGCGACGGCGGAACCACTTCGATGAACTTTATCATGATGCGATATGCCGAAGTGTTGCTGAACTATGCCGAAGCAGTTAACGAAGCTTCCGATTCGCCCGATGCACGCCAAAAAGCTGTGGCCCGGCTGAACCAGATCCGCGAACGGGCCGGCATTTCCAACCCGCTGGTAGCTTCGCAGTTTACCCAGTCAACCCTTCGCGAACGGATCCGCAAGGAGCGCCGTGTCGAACTCTGCTTTGAAGAGCATCGCTTCTTCGATATCCGCCGCTGGAAGATTGCCAAAGAGGTGATGAAACGACCGGCAACAGGTATTGCCATCGAAAATGGAAAATTTGTTCGGAAAGTGCTCGACTCGCGTACCTACAATGAACGCCTCGACCTGCTGCCCCTTCCGAACAACGAGGTGAATAACTGTCCTTTAATCTATCAAAACCCGGGATATTAATAATCAGCATAACTGAAAACCATAAAAACACCATAAAATGAAAAAGTTAATTGGATTTATACTGTCAGCAATCGTGGTCCTATCCATGGCTTCGTGCGACGACAAAACTTTCGACCTGGACTACACCGCCCCGTTGACCATCACCTTTGATGGGGTCGATAACAGTAATATTGTGACGGTTGAAAAGGGAGTGATGAGCTACACCGCCAAAATTGAGGTAAAAGCTCCTGCTACCGGAATCAAATTTTTTGAAATCTACCAGGCCGATCCCAAAACCGGCGCCAAAGGTTCGATCATTGAAAATACGTCAAAAGCTTTTGACGACGGCGAAGGAAAAGGCGTTCCCTCTTACGGCGTGGAATACACCATCGATAACCTCATCCAAAACAGGTGTATCAAAGTGGTGGTTACCGATGGCGAAGGAAATGTGTTTGAACGCAACCTGCTGGTGGAAATCACCCCGGTGGTGCTCTTTTCCGAATCTCTGAAAATGGAAACAGCCGAAGTTTATTACGGACCCTATTTTGCCAGCTGGCTGGGAGGCCGTGTTTATATGCGCCGCGACGGCGAAGCCTACAAAAATGAAATCGACTTTTCGATGGGCGATGTCGTTCTCACCGAAGGTGCCGCACCGGTGCCGGCATTGGTCAATCCGGCAGAAAGAGGCGCTAACAATCTGCTGTCGATAGCCGGCCTGCAGCAGGTGAAATATGAACTCACCACCCTAACCAAGGCTCAGTTCGACGCCATTACCCCGGTGGATGCCGCCCCGATTGCCGCTCTGCCCGATCCCGAACAGCAGGTGGTTAAGCTGGTCAGCGGAAAGGTATTCCTTTTCAAAACCGCTTCGGGTAAAAAAGGATTGATCTATGTTTCTGCTTTGTCAGCCAAAACCGGCACGGTGGAAACCACTACAGGAGAATGGATGAACAATACGATTTATTATCAGGCTACGATTTCCACCAAGGTGGCCGTGCCCTAATTTTTATCTAAAAACTGTTATGAACAAAGTTGTTTCTTTATTTTTATTTCTGATTGTATTAAAGGTGTATGGCCAGGATTACCGGCCAGTGCAAGGGAGGTTGATGACGACGTGGGGAGAAAAGGTAACTCCTGAAAATGCCTGGCGCGAATATCCCCGGCCTCAGTTAAAACGGAATAGCTGGCAGAATCTGAACGGGATGTGGGAATATGCCATTGTTCAGAAAGAGCAGGCTCGGCCGGAACATTTCCAGGGAAATATCCTTGTGCCTTTTGCCGTCGAGTCTGCATTGTCGGGTGTTGGAAAACCGGTATTACCCGACCAAAAAATCTGGTACCGCAAAAACTTCGAAATTCCGGCCGATTGGAAAGGTCAGCAAATTCTTCTCCATTTCCAGGCGGTTGATTGGGAAACAACGGTGTGGGTCAACGGTAAACTGGCTGGCTCCCACAAAGGAGGGTCCACAGCTTTTTCGTTCGATATTACCCGTTTATTAAAAAAAGGGGAACAAGAGCTGATCGTCTCGGTTTGGGATCCTACCGACACGGGCGACCAGGCTCGCGGCAAACAGGTGCTTGATCCCCGTGGGATCTGGTACACCCCGGTGAGCGGAATCTGGCAAACCGTGTGGCTGGAGCCGGTCGGACAAACTTCCATTGCCGGCCTCTATCCGGTTTCCGATATCGAAAAGGGTACGGTTATGCTCCAGACCAACCTTTCCGGAGCGAAAGGGGGAGAGGAGATCCGGGTAAAGGTGACCGACAACGGCCGCCTGTTGCTCGAAAAGAGTTTTCCGGCCTCAGCCGAAGCGGTGTTGAACATTCCGTCGCCCAAACTCTGGAGCCCCGAATCGCCAGCCCTTTACCAGATGGAAGTTTCTCTCTACAGAAAAGAGAAGCTGCTCGACAAGGTAGATTCCTATTTTGCCCTGCGGAAAATTTCGATGGTGAAAGACGAACAGGGGTTTCAGCGGATTCAGCTGAACAACCAGACCATCTTTCAGTATGGTACCCTCGACCAGGGCTGGTGGCCCGACGGGCTGCTGACGCCCCCTTCGGCCGAAGCGATGCGTTACGACATGGAAGTGCTGAAAGAGATGGGCTTTAACATGCTTCGAAAACATATCAAGGTAGAACCATCGCTCTATTATTATTACGCCGACTCGCTGGGACTGCTCCTCTGGCAGGATATGGTTTCCGGTTTCGAATCGGCTAAAAGGTCGGTGCAGCACGTGGCCTGGGATGCCACGGCCGACTGGGACCGTCCGGCCGAATCGGCCCGGCAGTGGGAGTACGAACTCAAAACGATGATCGATCAGCTCAAGTTTTTCCCCAGCATCGTCACCTGGGTGATCTTCAACGAGGGATGGGGACAGTACGAAACCAAACGGGTGGTCGACTGGAGTATGAACTACGACAAAACCCGCATCATCAACGGAGTGAGCGGGTGGACCGACCGCCAGTGCGGCCACATGATGGACATTCATCAGTATCCCGGTCCCGGCATGGAACCGGCTGAGCAGAATCCCGGAAGGGTAGTGGTACTCGGTGAGTTTGGCGGGCTTGGACTGCCGGTCGAAAATCACCTCTGGAACCCCAAAATGAGAAACTGGGGCTACCGTACCTACACGTCGGCTCCCGAACTTATTAAAGAGTACACCAAGCTGATGCACAACCTGGCTCCGCTGCGGCACAAAGGGCTTTCGGCTGCTGTTTATACCCAAACCACCGACGTGGAAGGGGAAGTAAACGGCCTGATGACCTACGACCGGAAAGTGATCAAAATTGATCCGCAACTGCTTCGGATCCTGCACAAACCGCTCTATCCGGTCAAATACAACCGGGTGAAACAGCTGCTTCACGATTCGGAAGTGAACAACAACGAGCTCTCTTTTACGATGACCAATCCCGGAAGTGGCTGGCAGATCAACCCGGCTGCCGGCAAATTTTCGGTGAATAGCGGCCCGGTCGATGTCAAAAAATCACAATCGGTGTGGTCGGTAAGAAAGTTTAACCTCACCGAAATTCCCGATGGTATTTCATTGAAAATCCTGGCCTACGGCGGAGTAAAAGTGTGGGTGAACGGAAACCTGGTGCTGGATACCCGGACGATCGGGAAAAGGCATTACGAAGAGTTCAATATCAGCGAGTTCTCCGGGCTTTTCAAAAAAGGTGAAAACCTGATTGCTGTTGAAGCCGACAGTTTCGAACTGGACGCCCCGTTTGATTTTGGGGTGTACGCCTATTGATAAAATTTAATTTGAGGTTTACATGTTGTCACGGCCTCGTGCCATATTTGGTAGGGGCTGTGACTTTACCGTTAAAATTGATTAAAATAGTGTCGCCAAAAAAATCCGTTGGAAGCGGCGGGCAAACCATTTCAGCCGACACCTAAAAAACCTGTTTATGAAAGAAGGAATCACCGGAAAGAGATTGGGAGTTTCGGGACTTGGCGCCTTGTCGCTGGGGGCGCTCACCGCGTTTATGATGCCGGCTTGCAGCGATACTCCCGCACGCCCCGAAAAACCCAATGTCATTTTTATCATCATGGACGACATGAACGATTACGGAATCGGACGGCAGGAAAAGGTACTCACCCCCCACCTGGATCGGTTGAGGAGTTCGGCCGTTACGTTTACCAGCGCCTGTTGTCCCTCTCCACTTTGTATGCCTTCGCGGGCCTCCTTCTTTACCGGGGTGTTTCCGCACCATTCGGGCGTGTATGCCAATGGCGGCGATCCTTGGAACAACTCCGAAGTGCTGAAAAAAGCCGAAACCCTGCCGGAGCTTTTCCGCCGGAACGGATATTACACTTTTGGACGCGGGAAAATTTACCATGCCAAAATGGAAGCCGGGCGCATTGAACGCAATTTCGACAACCGGCCCGTTTTTGAAGGCGGTTTCGGACCTTTTCCCGACGAAGTACACCGGGTTTTTTCCGAAAAGGATGTCTTCCAGCAGTTTTGGGGGGTACAGGCCTTTCCCGACAGCCTCTTCCCCGACGTGATCAACACCGATGCGGTGATCGATTTTCTGAAACAAAAACACGACCAGCCATTCTTTGTGGCCCTGGGGCTGTGGCGGCCGCACACCCCGTTTACCGCTCCCCAACGCTTTTTTGACCGCTACAATCCCGACGAAATAGTGATTCCCGAAGGATATCGGGCAGACGACCTGGATGATGTTCCCGGGTTTGCGCAGGATTTGCTCGATCCGTTCGGACGTTTCGCCGTGACCGGGGCCCAAAATCCGGATCGCTGGAAACATTTTATTCATGGTTATTATGCCTGTACCACCTTTGCCGACTGGAATCTCGGGCGAGTGATTGATGCCGTGGACCAGAACGGATATGGCGACAATACCGTGATCGTGGTTTTGTCGGACAACGGATTTCATCTCGGAACCAAAAATCATTGGGAGAAAAACACCCTGTGGGATGCTTCGGCAGTGGTGCCGCTGGTCATCCGCATGCCCGGCTCTCCCCTCAACGGAAAGAAGGTGGAGGTCCCCGTGGGACTGATTGACCTCTATCCGACCATCGTCGAGCTGTGCGGATTGCAACCTCCTGTGCAGCAGCTCGACGGACAGAGCTTGATGCCTTTCTTCAGTCAGGAGGGGTACGATCCCGGCCGCCCGGCGCTGACCAGCCTCGGGGAAAACCTGGCTGCCGTTCGTAGCAAACAGTACCGCTATATTCAATATCCCGACGGTACCAAGGAACTGTATGATATCCGGCAGGACCCGTACGAATGGAAAAACCTGGTTGATGAACCGGGAATGGACCAGGTGGTGAAGGAACTCCGGAAATATATTCCCGCTTCCTTTGCAAAGGAGCTGCCGGGTATCCGGAGAAATTAACCGCTGCTATAACCAAAACCGAAAAGAAATTTTTTAGCATGAGAACCAAACTTTATCCCTGTTTGCTGGCAACCGGAATCCTCAACCTGGCCGGAGGCTGCAAAACCGACAAACCGGTCACCGACAGCCGGCCCAACATCATTTACATCCTGGCCGACGACCTGGGGTACTCCGAACTGGGCTGCTACGGAAACACGTTTAACGAAACGCCCAATCTGGACGAACTGGCCCGCAAAGGCGTTCGTTTTACCAACGCCTACGCTGCGGCGCCCGTTTGTTCGCCCTACCGTGCTGCGTTAATGACCGGCCAGTATCCGGCCCGGATTGGGATTACCGACTACCTGCGTCCCGATGCCGGTCAGTTTCTTGATACGGCCTACGTTACCCTCCCCGAAGTACTGAAAGCCAACGGATACCACACCGGCATTGTCGGAAAGTGGCATCTCTCGGGCTACAGATCGCACCAGGCGCCTGTCGAGGTACTGCCCGACCGTCAGGGATTCGACGAAGTATTCACCTCTGAAACCGCCGGTATTGCCAACGGAACCTATTTCTATCCGTACCACTTTAATCCGTCACTCAAAAAGAAACTGAACAGTGACCGGGAGTTTCTGGTTGACCGGATGAACCAGGAGGCTGTGGAATTTATCGAAAAGAACCACCAGTCGCCGTTTTTCCTTTATCTGAGTCATTATGCCGTTCACACCATGCTGCACGGACAACCCGAACTGGTTGATTATTTCAGGAATAAACCTGGTTGCGGAACCAGTGATCCTTCTGATAAAAATAAGGAGAATGATCCCTATAAAAAGTGGCCTGCCGACTATTTTGCCCGCAAAAACAACCCGCACCTGGCTGCTCAGCTTAAGGTTATTGACGAGGGGGTGGGGATGATCCTCAAAAAATTGCAGGAGCTGGGAATCGAAGAGAATACCATTCTCATTTTTACCAGCGACAATGGGGGAGAGACCCGCGTCACCGACAACTTTCCGCTTCGCGAAGGGAAAAGCACCCTTTATGAAGGAGGAATTCGCGAACCGCTGATTATTTACCAGCCGCAAGAGATTGCCGGAGGAAGGGTCATTGATACCCCGGTAGCCAACTACGATTACTATCCGACGCTCTGCGAGCTGTCTGGCACCCGCCTTCCGGAGGGGCAGCAGATCGACGGGATCAGCCTGGCTGCGCTGCTGAAAGGCGAAGAGCTGGCTCAAGAAGAGCGCGCCTTCTATTGGCACTATCCGCTGGAGGAGAGGCACTTTTTGGGGGGGCGCTCGTCCGGTGCCATCCGGGTTGGCGACTGGAAGCTGATCGAATTTTTCGATACCGGCGAAAAAGAGCTCTACAACCTGAAAGAGGACCTCAGCGAAACCCGTAACCTGATTGATCAACAACCGGCACGGGCCGGCGAACTGGCAACCAGGCTGGCGACCTGGCGCCAAGAGGTGCTGGCCGGAAAGTGAATGTTTTGAAGGACTATTTTGATACCATCTGTAAAAATTCAACCTAAATGAAAAATAGGACCACCTCCCTGACCGCTACCCTGGCTTTTTCATCGGCGCTTTTGGGCTGTAGCCCGCAGGAGCAGGCAAAGAAAGCAGTCGCCAAAACCCCGAATATCATCCTGATTATGGCCGACGACATGGGGTTTTCAGATATCGGCTGTTATGGCGGGGAGATTCGTACACCAAACCTCGACCGGCTGGCACAAAATGGCGTGCGTTATTCCCAGTTTTACAATGCCGCCCGCTGCTGTCCGACGCGCGCGTCGCTCCTGACCGGCGTCTATCCTCACCAGGCCGGGATGGGCTGGATGACCAACGCCGACCTGGGGACGCCCGCTTACCAGGGTGATCTGAGCAAGGAGGTTGTTACCATTGCCGAGGTGCTCAAAGGAGCGAATTACCAAACTTACATGACCGGGAAATGGCATGTTTCGAACACCCGTAAGGACCACGGCGGAGTGATGGACAACTGGCCCCTCCAGCGCGGATTTGACCGCTATTTTGGCATAGTGCAGGGAGCCGGCAACTATTTTAAGTTACCCCTCTACTCCGGAAACCGGAAATATCCGTCGCCCGACAACTTTTACTTTACCCACGCCATCAGCGACAGTTCGGCCCTGTTTATTGACGAACATTTCCGGCAAAAT
>Ga0116193_1001540_pt1 | contig 18874 bp, 19 predicted proteins | sample AD_UKC115_MetaG_FD_89892 | JGI IMG/M metagenome (GOLD analysis project Ga0116193, IMG submission 89892) | Active sludge microbial communities of municipal wastewater-treating anaerobic digesters from Hong Kong - AD_UKC115_MetaG | ecosystem: Engineered > Bioreactor > Anaerobic > Digestate... | reverse complement strand
TCTGTATGTGGCTTTCGTTATGTTCGATCCAGTGTTCAATCAAATGGGAAAGGTTATCGTGACTAAGTTCTTCGGTAATTGTTATTCCCTCCTGCTTATGAGTATGGAATTCATGGTATAAATAAAGCTTACCAGTTGAAATTCATGTTTATTTTCAGTCCGCTTGCTGACTGTTTATATTCTCGTTTTACCTGGAGTAATACTATATGGGAATACATGATAAAGACATTTACGTTCGGTTGCCGAGAACAGAGAACAAAATCAGAGCTGCTACATATCTGGAAGATAACAAAACTGCAATATTGGATTTTGAAAATTACTTATATGCCCAGGGGATCGGAGCTCTACGAATCCTGGATTGTATCACTACCTTGCACCGCTATGCTCTTGCCACTACAAAACCCTTCAAGGAAATGACAAGGACTGATGTCCAGGTAATTGTAGCAGGGATCGAGAGATCTGATCTTGCAGAATCATCAAAGCAGCACAACAAAAGCATATTGAAAAAATTTTTCAGATACCTCCAGGGAGAGCAGAATGCTGCCTCCTGGGTGAAGACAAGTGTCAAGCTAAGTTCTAAGAAACTCCCAGAGGACCTCTTCACTGAAGACGAAGTAAAGATGCTCATAGAGGCAGTGGACAATCCAAGGGACAAGGCACTCATTTCCGTTCTGTTTGATAGTGGTTGTCGGGTAGGGGAGATCGGGGACCTCAGGATCAAGAACATTATTTTCGATGAGTACGGGGGGATTATCAATGTCACAGGTAAGACCGGAGCTCGCAGAGTACGGTTGATGTTTTCGATGTCAGCAATCGCAGACTGGTTGGACTATCATCCACTAAAACAAGACAAGGAAGCATATGTCTTTGTGAACGTGTCCGGACCAAACAAAGGAAAACAAATGAGGCACAGTGCCATAGACCAGATGATCAAGAAAGCAGCAAAAAAAATAGGGATGGAAAAAAGAGTACACCCACATCTGTTCAGACACTCCAGAGCTACCATGTATGCACAACATCTCACCGAGGCTCAGATGGAGATGAACTTCGGATGGATTCACGGCTCGAAAATGTCAGGAACATATGTCCATCTTTCCGGAAAACAGATTGATGATGCTATCCTGGGAATCTATGGAAAAAAGAAAAAGGAAGATGTTCTTCCTGAACTCATGAGCATAACGTGCCCCAGATGCAAGAAAGATAACGGCCCCACATCTTCGTTCTGTGTTCAATGTGGCCTTCCTTTGAACTTGGATGCAATGCAAGAGGCTCAAACCTCTCAGGAAAAGTTGATGCATGTAATTGAGATGATCATGAGGAACGACGAAATTAGAAGTATGTTAGATGAAGTCTGACATACTCCCACGACTAAAGATCGTGGGCTTTCTCCTTTGTTTATCGTAAACTGCAAATATGTGCTTTCAATTCCTCAACCGTATCAAAAGGCCCTATTGTTTTTTGCTTTTCTATTCTTTTCAGTTTTTCAATATATTCAGGTTTTAACTCTGGCTCTAAAATCTCTTCTTCATACTCATATGCCATGTGTTCGATAGCTGCGCTTTTATTCTTTAAACCGTATTTTGCCTTGATAATATTCAAAACCCGGTTAGTGCGGTCATCAATGTTTATAATAGCTTGAACCATGTTATCATATTAATAAGATGTTAATGCCATATTAACACCTATCGTTCCGTAATTGACAGAAAAAAAGAGGAAAAAAGATAAACCTGTGCAGGCTCATCTGATGGTATTGTTCCTTATGGTCGCTCCTGGAGCATAGATTCCAGGAGACTTGCATTTTTCAATTATATTGTCCTCGATAATTACATTTGACATCTTGGCTTCTATCGCCCGGATCCCTGGGTATGGTAGCCCTCTGATGTAATTATCAGATACCAAGATATCCTTGAGAGCACCCTGCAGTTGCAGACCCGTATGACCTCCTCCGGCCGTCGAGCATTTATTGTTCAAGAACTCTCCTTTTGTTACATTGTAGAACCGGCATGAAGAGTTTGTCCTGTTAATGAATGTGGAGTTCTTCACTGAAATATTTTCCACGTAGTAGGTAGCTACTCCGTCATGCCCACACTTGTTTACAGTGAGGTTGTCTATTGTGACGTTCTTGCAGTCACTGAAAAGCAGCGCATCATTACATCCATTCTTGAACGTGCAATTTTCAACCGTGAAGCCATCCAAGCCGATCAGTGTTGCCATGTTATACAGCAAAGTCCCGAGTCTGACATCAGGATAGTAATCGCTTTGACTTCCATCTATAGTGAGGTTCTTCAGTACTACTTTGCTTGCGGAGTTCTTATATACCATGAGCATTGCCTTTTCTTCACGAATAGGGCAGCCCCTGTAGCCCCATGAAGGAAGGCCCTTGGCGAGCTTCAGAATAGCTCCATTCCCTTCCAAGACTGTATTGCTCCTGAACAGCAGGCTCTCGTCAATGTTATAGACAACATCCTTTTTGAGAGAGATTATCCCGGAATAGCTGAGGGCCTCGTTCAGTTCTGAGGCATTAGCGCCCTCATAGAATCTCTTGATTCCATCTGCCCCAACCGCCTCGATTGAATAGTTTTCGGATGGTTGCTCAGGCTCTACAGGTTGCTCAGGCTCCGGACCCGCAGGGACACTCGGCTGTTCTGTCTCTTGATCTCCACAAGCATTGATCTATACGAGTTGTCCCCAGATTGAAATTGGCCTGTCCCCAACACTGGCCTTAATGGTTCCCGCGAGAATTTCTGCATCTGTGCGTGAATCACACATAATCATTATAGTTGCAGGCTCAGTTGTTTCTACAGGCTCAGTTGTTTCTACAGGCTCTGCAGGTTGCTCAGGCTCCGGACCTGCCGGGACACTCGGCTGTTCAGGACCTACATAAGAAAAGGTGTATGCTACATCCCTCATCCTTGAGCGTGCAGGCCCCGTTGTTTTCAGATACCATCTGAGGGTTACGGGCTGACTTGGTCCTGCAGTGAAGTCCACTGTCTTGGCCTGCTCTTCGTATGATGTACTCTTTGTTACAAATGTTGCCAGTTCTTCCTGTTTTCCTCCAACTTCGGCAGTGACTATACATGTGCCTTCAACTCCTGCAGCTGCAACCTGGAAGAGTATAGACAGCTTTTCAATCTTGATCCGCTTACCCATCTCTGCAGGGATGGTTACTTTTTTCTGCATTTCCCTTTCACTTGAAAGGTCTACGTTCGTATATATCGTCGAAAAAATACCGTCTATTACAGGCATGGTCATTTTCTCCTGAAAATCTGTTTTTCTGGCAACACGTTCTGAATTGCAGTAACATCTTCATCACTACAAGAAATAATCACAAAAGCTGGTTTCTCAGTTGGTTCTTCTTTGGGTTCATCGACCTTGTTGGATATATTGATTGCCCCATAATAGTTTCCAGATACATTGTTCTGGAAAACGTTCCCCGAAGCTTCTACAGTGTAGTAATCCTTACCAAGGACGTTAGCAATTCCATATCCTGAAACTGCCCCTGCGTAGAAGGCCTTCTTTGTGTTGGAGATAGAGTTCTTCCTGACAATAGCTTTGCAGCCCCTGACACCACCCTTACCGATATAGTTGTCAAAACTCACTGCATTTCCGTAGCACGAATCAAAGATATTGTTCTCGATTATGACATCCGTGAAACCATCGAACACTGTTCCACCCACTCCAGGGATCCCGTTCCCTTTGTCCATCATACCGCAGTTTCGGAAGGTATTATGGTGAATGTGAACTCCAGCTGCATTTCCAAGAGGCACGCTTGCTATGCCCCAGACACCAGGTCCTTTAATGTCATGGATTAGGCAATTTTTCATTTCTACTTTCGTGCATTTTGTCCCATCCAGGAGATTCTCAAGCTGCACAGGTGGAGCCCAGGCATTTTTTGTGATGTCTGAAAACTTGCAGCTGTCTATCAGGACATCCGAGGAGGACCTGACCCTGACAGCATTGTTGGCTCTGATCTCAACGGAGCAATCCTGTACGACGGCACCTGAGCACTTATAGAGGTGCAGCCAGTCATGCCCCCCCTCTGCTCCGGAGCAATGGTCAAAGACAAGATTTGTACCGCCGTTCAGCCTCCATCCGTCGCCCTCGTTCCTATCTATCTGGATATTCCTGAAAACAGAGTTTGTGATGTTCGAGAATCCAAACAGGTTTCCGTATCCTACTCCATGATCGTTTGGAGTGTTGCCCTGGTTTGCGTAGTTCCCATCGTAGACAAGACCTTCAATTTCCAGTCCTGTTATCGAAGCCCCCTTTTGCCCGATGACCGGGACCTGAAGACCGAAGTTCGGAGCGTTATCCTTCAGTCGGAAAGTTACACCGTTTCCTGAAATCTTTGTATAATCGAAAAAACGAATCAGGGAACTCACTTCAATTTCGTTGTCTTCTGAAAAAACAAATTCTGAAGGAACGTTCCCTGTGTTGTTGATGAGCGTCTGAAGCTTTGAAGAGGAGTCTATAGAAGTCGGGACAGTAATTGATGGTGACATTATTATATAATTAGGGGATTTTGTATATTAATTGTTAACACTGTTAACTATTTAAAAAAATGAGTTTTATAGGAAGAAGCTTAAAACCCCTCGAGTCGAGTGGTAGTTTACTTTACCTGGTTCTTATAACAGGTATTGACCTTTTGGGTGATATTCTTCATTATGTAGTCATACTCATTTTTCTTAATCTTCTCGAGGTCCAGAGTTGTCTTGTACCCCTGCTCTGTGAGGGCGTGTCTGACTCTGTGGACTGCATAGTTGCCTGAAACCGAGAGGCCATTAACTTCAAGGCTCGGGATCTTCACTGTCACAAGATCTCCTTTTTTCGCATCAGGTGTTCCTTCAAGAACTACCTGGCCTGCAACATAAGGAAGCTTTGAATCAGTCACAAGTCCGCTGGCTATTGTAGTACATAAGGAATTGCTCTTGATCCATGCGAAAGTGTCAACTGCATACCTGTTACCATACTTAGCAATCGCGGCAGCATCAGAAGCATTTCCTGAATATTGAGTATTAGTGGCCGCGTCCGTTCCTCCTTTCACATATCGGAAAGTCCTTACTTCCTCCCCAATGACATCAAAGGTGGCAGAAAGCAGTCGGTTTGTCCCTTCAATCGCCTTGTACTTATCTGTTGGGGTGGTGGAAAACTGCTTCCAGGTAAGATAGCAAGTGCTGAGATTTCCTCCAGCTGTATAGGTAGGCTTGACATCAATTATTCTCTTGTACCCGGAAACTTTTTCCATCTCGGCAAAGACATCTGACATATATACTTGCTGTGCCTTTGCGTTGTACTCTGGAATTATAAGGCCCGATTCTGCATGAGTACTCGAGTAAGCTATCCGGCTCAGTCTGCTTGAAACAAGCTCCTGTAGAATGACGGTTGCATCCACATTTGTATATGTCTTATCTGCCGTAAGAAGAGCATATTGTGACTCTACAAGATGTCCAACGCAATTTAGCTGAATAGTATTATTTCGGCTCAGTTCCTTACTCTGGTTTTCAATCCTGCCCTCGAAGAGGTCAACCCATAGATGTTTTTCGTTCCGATAATACCGAATTGAAATCTGCAACCTTACGATGTCATCAAACTCTACATGGGAAACGGATTCCGGATTGCCCGAACTTGAATTAGGGATTATTTCTATTGTTGCCTGTGGCACGTTTGTGAAAGGGTACTCATCTACACAGTCAAACCTTACCACTTTAGGATAATATTTCTCATGTGTATCATATTTTTCAATGATCAGACGAACATCGATTATGCGGATCATGTTCCTCCTCCCCCCTTTCATGGGAGAATATTTGCATCCCTGATTTCAAGCGTAGCTACCATTGAGCATTTTCCAGCCCCATCCGACCCAACAGTTGCACCTATAGTATTGGCTTTCCCAGTGGCATAGATGAAGAACCGTTCTGCATCCATCGTGTCAAGGGTCGCATATTCTAACAGTTGACCGAACTCACAGGACTCCGATGCGTGTGGTTCAATTTTTACATAATACTTTGTCTTTCCCCTAAGCCGGAGATTTACCGCGTTGTCTAGCTCCCTCTGAACTTCAGCATTCGTGACCCCTACAGTTGTGTTGCCATCTACAGGATAGAAAGTACCTGGGGCTCCCCCTGAACCGCTCGCATCGGCTATTGAAATCTGAGGAATTCCACTGATGACATAGAGTTTGATGAAAGGGATCCCGGTAACGGGATACAGAGTGTCAAACATGAAGATAATAGAACTTCCAACTGGCATAATCAGAGTTTGAGCTGTGGCATTCCTGACGACACCGCCAGTAATAGCATAGGCATTGTTAAGATATGCGCCATCCACAAAGTTTTCAACGTACCTGTACGCCCCGGTTCCATCGTTCCGGATTTCCACCATGTAACCCTGAGGAAGTCTATTACAGCACTTCAGGACCCTGCTAGGATCGGCAGAGTTATAGAGAGAAAGACTAGAGGTTGAAACAGTTACACCGTCAAGCATCTCAGTCAGCTTATACGAGAAGTCCGTTGCGTAAGCTCTACGGGTAGAGTTTGAGGTTTTGAGGTAGAACCGGATTTGTAAGGATTCTCCAGGAGCAGTGACCAGCCGGTAAGGCAGAACATAGCTCTTATTCTGATAGGAAGTTGAAGTGGTGGTCCATTCAATGATTGTAGTTTCTACCCCAGAGTACAGGCTGTTTGCCTTCACAGTTACCTTGAGGTAAGCGGTGACTGTTGACAGCGCACTCATTAATTTGGCGGCAAACTCATCTATTCTATAATAAGAGTTCCCTGTAAGTGCTGGTAGTGTTACAGTCCACTCCAGGCTTGTTGGGGCTGTCGAGTAAGCCGTTGCGGCGGAACTGTATACATAATCTGTTGGGGATGCCCCTGTTATTACCCTACCTGTTGAGGGGGAGGATGTTGTTATGTCTGCCCCTACTCCCCTCACTATGACATTAGGTACAATATCATAGGTCCCGTTTGTAAGGATGTCAGAGCCGCTTTCTGCAAGCTCAAAGTCGGATTCCTTGGCGCAGACAATATCATCACAGTGGAAAATTGCTCCTGCATTTGGAATGCCCGTACCCATAACCCAGAGGGAAACCGATGTAGGGATGGTGTCAAATCGGAAGTAAATCTGTTTCTGGCTCCAATCCTCATTTACATCCCAAATCAGCTCTTTTATGATTGATGCGCCAGACATCAAAGCAACTTTAAAATTGCCTCGAGTAAGTCCTTCGACCATCCCTCTGGCGGACAAAACATACCTTGAACCTGCATCCTGTATAGAGTTGAAGGTAAGAGTTTGATAGGTCTGCCCTGGAGTCGGGCTTGTCCCATCCCCTTCTATTTTCAAGGAGTATCGACCATCTACAACATGCTCGGTACTCCTTCCCTGGCCAGGAGAGTAGAAAACCCAGTTTTTAGGTGCAGTGTTGTCGAAGGACCCGTAAGAGTCGGAAACCATAACCCTGTTCGTTCCGGTAGTCGCAACGGCAACAAATTTCTGCTGTTCTCCTGAAAAATCGATCGAAACCCACCCGGAAGCTTCTGAAGGATCAATCATCTGCCAGTTAACCGCGTCATGGGAATAGATTACCTTATTCTCTGTAGTGTCCTGAGACACACAAACAAGGAGCCCCAGCGGGTTCGCCCAGACCAGATCGCGCCACTGATTTCTTTCATAAGTAATTGAAGTACCGCCTGCAGTCAACTCAACAACAGTATAACCCATCTCCGTTGTTCCAGCCCTTATTGCAGTGTTAGAAGTCTTGAGCCTGTACCTTATGGTAAGAGTCTGTCCTGTCGGTACTTCGATTGCTACATTCAGAGATTTGGGAACATAAGTTGTGGATGTCTCGGTCCATTCAACTATCTGAGTTTCAGCCCCTGCTCCAATCTGATAGGTTACTATAAGAGAAGCAGTCGGACCCGAACTTACAGCTCTGAGCTTACATCGGACATTATCTATTCTATATATATGATTGTCCGAGAGAGCCGGGAGGGTTACTGAATACATCGGGTTATAATTTGAATAGTAATCGTTTGTGGGAGTTGTATAGTTATATCCTACTGCAGTATCAGCAGCCAGGGTATTTACGATGGATTCTGGTGTCCCGGTGGTTATACTTGAACTATAAGGAGTGTCCCTTAAAGTCCAGGTAATCCCATCGGGACTGGTCATTATCTGCTGAGTTCCGTCCTCAGAACAGACAACGAACAGACCGAGAGTATCAGCCCAAACTACAGAAGTCCATTTCTGAGCCGGGCAGGTCCGTAGAGTCCAAGTTGCTCCGTAGTCATCAGAGGTCATTACCCTGTAAGTCGCAGATCCTCCATAAGCAACAACAACTATCCTATGCAGTCCAGGAGAATAAGCTGAACTCAGCCAGTTATTAGACTCAGACCCTGCAGGAGTTACTACGGTGGTCCAGTTTGCACACTGATCATCAGAGTACATTATTCTGGCTGTGGTCCCTCCATATGCGAAACAAATTACTCTGCCTGTGGTCAGGGTATCATTCGGCGGTATCCAGAGAGCATCGCCCCACGAGTTATCTACTGGGGTTGTTTTTGCGGTCCACGTTTGACCATCGGGAGAGATTGCACACCTATTTCCTGTCCCGGTAATAGAAGTGATTACCCAAATACCCCACTCCGGACACCAGACCAGACCACGCCATTGATTGTTAGCGTTTGCTGGAAGCCCTGAAGGAACTGCCCAGGTTTCTCCATCAGGAGATATCATTATCAGGGTGTTTGGGGTCCCGGTTGCGGCTATTGCACAGTACTGATTCAGTTCAGGGGAGTGCCGGACACGACGCCATTCATTAGCAGCGACGGCATTTTTTGATTCCCAAATTAAGGAAGAGTTTGCTTCCCATTCCTCAAAAGATGGGTTTCTAACAATGTTTCCAGCATAGCAGTCATCACTCGAAAAGAGCATGGAGTTATAAATGTACCTGCTCCGGACCCTTTTCCGAACACTCTCCATATAGGGTTTTTCCGAAAGGAAGGTCAATGTATACGGGTGAGCTTCGTCAGGGATATCGTCTGTCATTAGTATTTTTGAGTCGTGAGATTCCCCAGATCCGGTAATCCTGTACCCCTCGTAAGGACCGCCTAATTCAATTATGGATTTCCCTCGCCGATAGAAAGAAGCAAGGACTTTGTTCATGTCAGCAATCGTGAAAGCAAGACAGTCAAAAACTGTTACAGACCCCTCCATATCAAGGTCTGACAAGTTCCAGCCAGCCACTGAGGGGCTTTTGGCTTGAGCTACTACCTTTCCGCCCTGCCCGCTGAACTTCTGCCAGAAAAACTCTATACCATTAATATACCCATTGAAGGGGATTCTCTCAAAATATTCTTCCTCATCAGTGATTATGCTCAGTGCAGGGGGAAGATAAGTTCCAGGTTGAGTATCTGGGGTTGAATCGTCGGTATCTGTCCTGTCACCTGGAAGTGCCCCTGAAATCGGGCTGGCTGAAGTTGATACCGGAGTAACCCCAAGATAGTTTCCTGACACATTGCTATTGAGATAGTTGTTCTCTGCAACAACTGAGAAAGTTGTAGGGACTTTATTCCATATACCATACCCACCGTCTGTGCTTGCTACAGTTCCAGTAATGTTGTTGTTCTTTACTGTGGCTGTAACTCCGCTTGCAATAGCTCCTGAAACAAGAATTCCTGCTCTGTAGTTGCCTGAAATTGTGTTATATTCTACTTTTACGCCGTTACCCCAGGAATATACTGAGATTCCACAGAAGTAATTCGCCCAAGTAGTCTGACCGCATCCATGTATCTTGTTATTATAGATGTAGATGTTCTGAGGGTTGGTTCCTGCGGTCTTCAGGTAATCTTCGATCTCAATCCCTGCCCCGCCTACATTTATTGTGTTATTGAAGACGTTGATGTTATTTGTGAGGGCAGTATGACCAGAGCTTGCAGGCTCATTCCCGATCTGAACCCCGTGTTCTCCAAGAGCTGGTGCGCTTGAAGCTCCAGTCCAGTCTCTTATATTGTTGTCATGGATTCTGCCTTCCCGGCAGTTATCACAACGGACTCCTGCATTTGTAATTGCCTGAATGTCGTTGGAATTGACTTCTATACCGTCAACATCAATCAAGAAAACCGATGAGTGCTGAAGATTCCACATTGTGTTATCGTGGACCCTGACCGTTTTCCCATAGTTAATGCGGACCCCATCACCCATTCCATCATGAAGAGTCATGTGGTGGACATTGATATTTTCTACCGGAGAGCCAGCCACACCTTTGAAATATATTATGTTGTAGAACCCCTTCCCCCACTTTCTTTCTAAGTCCCCGTCAAAAACTCCAAGGTGTGTAAGGTTAGCCTCGTTCGCGTCAATCTGGAACCCATAAATTTCTACATTTGTTGTCCTTGTCCCTGGAGCATAAGTCCCTCCGGATCCAAGCTGACCGATCACAGGGATCCCAGATGACCACATACAGGTATTTTCGAGCCTGATAATTGCGGTAGAATCTCCGGTTAAGACCGTGTTAGACCCCATTAAGAGTAGATTCGATATATTGTAGGTATGTGGACCTCGGAGGTATACTGTATTGCCGGGATTCGCGCTCGCCCATGCAAGTGCCTGATTTATCTCTGCCTGATCATCTGTACCATCTGTTACATAAGTACCTGAAGGCCCTCCTGACCAGGTTACATATCGTGTTTCTCCCGCCATGTTGCATCAGTCCGTTTTTTAATTAGAGGATCGATAATTTATTTAGAAAAATTCAGAGAGATTAACCGCCTGTTGCTCTTTTTACGCTTGCTGTACTCGACTTGGAAGCTTCATAGTTATTCTGGATTTTTACATTGTTGTTATAGACTGTCTGGTTTGCCTGTCTTGATTTGACTTCGGAAGCAGTCATCATGTTTGCAGGGGTCACGACCTTAACATTGCCTTCACCAGTCCCCGATCCTCCAGAGGAAGTAACACCAGGTTTTGCTCTTGTATTCCACTTCCCAGCAAGAGCTTCGAGTTCACCAACCTGTGAAATGCTTGTCTTTATAGCGGACCCTATCCTATTTGCAGCAGAAATTGCAGCACTCGCCGCCTCACTTGCCATATTGGAAACGTTCACAAACGACGCCGCATAAGACTGATTTGCTGAAGTTGCCCCCCCCACTGCACCAGTAAGAGAATTAACGGCTGGTACAGTACCTGCAACATTTCCTCCCATTGCTGTGGCTGCTCCTCCTGCCACATTAAATCCCCCTACCATTTGTCCTGTAGCAGTATCTGTTTTTATTCCCATCTGTTCAGCAGCAGCTCCAGTTGTGCCATATACGTTTTGCATTTGTCCGAGGGAGTTCGCGACAACGTTCTTGGCTGAGTCTGCCGAAGATCCAACATTATTGTGGTCTTGACGAATCCCTTCTGCTTTTTGATGTATAGTGTCCCCAGCTCCACCGATAACAGAAGTGACTGTATTCCAGATCGTCGTAACTCCGGAAACAAATGAGTCCGGAATCATATCACCAAGAGCTGTTTTGATGCCATCTATTTTCTGCGCAATCCAATCGTGAAGCCAGCCTATGACCTGACCAACATAATCAGCTGCAATAGTGAATACATCTTTCAATGTCTGCCATGCAGCACTAACAAGGCCTGTTTTTTCTTCAAGATAAACAAGACCGGCGGCAACAAGAGCAAGAGTTCCTACAATGAGGGTAGCAGGCCAAATAACAGTATTGACAGCAATGCCTAACGCTGCCATAACTCCAGTTGCTGTAATTCCCGCAGCACTTGCAGCCACAAAGCCAGCCCCGAGAGCAAGTGCAGCAGCTCCACCTAAAGCAGCGACTAAAACAAATGTCTGCATGGGTTCAGGCATGTTTGAAAACGCGCCTGATACAGTTAGAGCGACACCGGCAAGCTCTTTGAGAACACCTAGAAGGCTACCGCTCTCTATGGTCGCTGTTGACATATCAAAGCCGACCATATCAGCAAGACCGGCCTTGAGGTTATCCTTGATGGTGGACAGCATCCCATTGAAGGACTTTGACCTCTCTTCCATAGCTCCAGCGTACTTGTCGTTCCAGATGGCCTGAATCGTGGATGTGATCATTTCTCTATTGTTTCGATCCACCACGGCTACCTGTTGCTGACCATTCTGATCCATATAAGTAAGAGCTGTCTTGCCTGCGTCCTGAATCGAAGCCCCTAATTGTGCATAGTTTTTCTGTGTGATTTCAACTGCCTTGATGCCGAATTCTTTCATCCTCTCAAATTCACCAGATTGAGCGTCAGCAATGGCCTCGACAACGTCCATTATCGGCTTTCCCATTCCCGCAGCAGTGTCTCCGAGCGTCCTTCCGTACTGCTCCACATCCATGCCGTAGGCTTTCAGTCGAGTTGCAGCTTCGAGTAGTTCAGGAAACTCAAAAGGGGTAGTTGCAGCAAAACTTTGCAACCATTGAAACTTTTCTTGGGCAGCTTCCTGACTACCATAGAGGGTTTTGAGAGTAAGATTAGCATCTTCATAAGAGGCTGCAATTGTAGTCCCGTAAGCAGCTATCCCGGCGACTGCTGCTGCAGGGATTGTGAAAGCCGAGGTCATAGCTAGCTGCATACTTGAGGACATATCCCCAATTTGCCCTTCTGCCTGCTTTAGCATCGAAGCGTATTCAGCAAAACTCGCCTTATCAACATGAAGCCCTGCATCTGCCCATACTTCCCCCACCAGCCCCATATTATACCCTCACTCCTGTCTCTTTCTCATGTTCTCTGACTACTTTCATCATGGCAGCACCAGCAGCAGCCCAACGTTTTGATTTCTCAGCTTCGGAGACCTTTTCCTTTTTTGGACGCATGTCCTTCGGAAGAAACTCTTCAATTCTGTAAGGAAACTTCTCGCCTTTCTTCAGATACGGACTGATAGCCGCGTTCATCATCCCACATTTGAGATCTGCTCTTCTCACAAGCTCGATTTTGTCCTGCAATTCACGATCTTTGATCCGGACATCAATCATCTGAGATGTTTCTGCAGGAGTGTAGTGCCAAAACTCTGGAGGCTCCTTGTCACAAAGCTGATAGAACAGCCTCTGAACTCGCTCAATCAGTTCGTCAATGTCGAGGTCTGCCCAGGTTCCCCCGTATCAGACTTCCCTGAATCCGTTTTTTGTGTGAGTTCACGGAGCTTATCTTCGGTAATTTGTGTCTGAAGCTTCCGGCTAGCCATGATTACAGACTTGTCATAGATGCCAGACTCACAAAACGCATCAATGAGCTTGTCACGGACTTCATTACTACCAAAACCATTGACTTGGCAGAATTCCTCAATGATGTCTGCCACCTCTTCACGAGGAATTACTGGGCCGTCTTTTCTCCAATTGAGTCCTATGTAATACATTTCTGCAAACAGCTCGTCATCGAGACCATCATTTTTTGCAAGCTCGCCCATTTTCACAGCAAACTGTCTTTCAGTCCTCGCTCCTACCAAATCAAACAGTTTCCTTTTGCCCTTCCACGTGAAGAGCAAGTCCTTCCCAGGAAGGACCTCAACTTCTCGCCCAACCATGCAAGATCACCTTAAGCCCTTGCGATAAACAGATTCACAAACCGGGTAGCCTTCCCATCCTCCTTAACCATGATTAGAGCTTTAGAAAGCCCTCCAGCTGCAGGCCAGATAGTAGAAGGGATTGTTGCAGGTGTTCCGCTTGTGAGCTTGGTCCAGGTCTTTCCACCGTCATAAGAGATGCCGATATAGGAGGCTGCCGCAGCTGTGACCTCGACTGTATCTGTTGTGATTCCGGTGGGCTCTTTGAAAATGACGTCATTCGCTGCTGCAGGGAGAGCCGTGTTTGCAGTGCTTGGAGAATATGTGATCCCCACTCCAGCTCCTTCGATCGAGGTAATACTTGCAAATGTGGTGGATTCCACAAACCCACCAGTAACCTCGAGATCGCAATTGAAGTACAGGGTGTTCTCATCCTCTTCCGAAGGATAATCCGTCGAAACGTATGCCTGATACTCAAAGATCTGTCCAGATTCTGCAATCTCAATTGTAAAAGTATGTTCTTTCATGTCATTTGATGCAGCTTTCAGAGCTATCTGCCCAGGATCCCCAGGAATGGCAATACCCGAGAATGAAGCAGATCCCGGGTCAAGAATCTTCAGACCTTTCTTCCGGACCGTGTCCTTCATTGTAGTGACATCTTTGGTATCCCGGGAAGGTTTCGGAAACGGTAGACTTCCAGGAGTAACCCCGTCAATAACAGTTCCATCTATTTTGATTGTGCTTTCGGTCGTGTCGATGTGTTCTTTTACCATGGTATCAGTCCGTTTTTAGCCAATTTCAAGCGAGAAATTAATTGAATAGAGGAAGTTTTCGTTTTTGTCTTGGCCGACATAAAAATGGGGAGCAATTGCTCTGATGCTCTTGAACCGCGTGGATCCAAGAGTAGTGTTGAACATCAAATTAAGAAGGTCATAAATCGCCTTTGCTTTTGCATCAGCAGTTTCATCATCTTGATTCCTGACTCTTATCCCGAGCTCGGGCCTTTCAAGAGTCATAGTTTTTCTGAGAGTAGTCTTCGTGCTCTGCCCAGCTTGACCTATGAGAATAATGCAGTTGTGAGGTTGTGCAGGGAATTTTGTATAGAAAATGTCAGTTGCAAGAGCCCCAATCCCCTGGGCCTGCAGGTAAGCCCCAACGTCTTCTATCCAACTCATACTGCACCTGCCATCTCTGATTCAAGTTTTTTCATTAACCTGAAAGACATTAAATTGAAGGGCGTTGATAGATACTTCATGGACCCAACATCGTGAGCCATCGGTATCTCATGAACGTAGATTGCGTAATTAGCAGTGTAGGACAGCCGCACGTGAAATTCAGCTGGACTATCCTTCATCACTTGAACTCGTCCGGATCTGCGGAGGTTCCCGGTATCCACAGGACAGTACTTCGCCTGACTTTCTCTCATGACTTCATTACACCAGTCGAGAAGCCCCTGCCTTCCCAGCTTCTCAAACCTTGACTTTGTGAGAGCCAGATTCGCCAGACATTTTTCAGCACCTGGCATTCAGATCGACCCCTTAGCCAGGTAAACCTCTACACAGACTTCTCTTCCCATGTGATCCCGTATGCGGTGGACTGTAACTACTTTCTGTGACTCTCCGCTAGGCAGAACTATCTTGTCATCAAAATTAATTACCGTTCCAGCTGGGAACATCAGCCAGGCAGAAGTAAGAATTTCGTCTCCGTTCTGGTTCTGGACCTTTTCTGATTTCTCGGCGTATTTACAGGAGAGTGTGACACTATTGCCGTATGTAACTTTATGATGTGCATCTTTGGAAATGATTGGATATCTGGTGACAGTTGAAGGAAAATACATATCAGATCTTCCCCATGATGTATCCAATAATGAGCAATCCCATTTCAAGAGCAACGGCGAATAGAACCTGATTGATCCTTGCGTTGAGGGAATCCATTTTTCCGTCGACCTTCTCAATGCTCTTACTCATTTCCACTTCGCCTTCTCTCCTGTCGTTTCGTTCTTGTGTTATCAGCTCTTTTAAATCTTTCTTTAGACAGTTCATGCGGCCTTCACATTCCGCCCGATAAATCAATATCTGGGGGACTGGTTGAGGCATGGTATCTTGTTCCTGAAATGGAATATCGAAATGAAAAATCTCCGGATATTGATGTATTATTATATTGTTAAGTCAGCCCGGAGAATGTAACTACAGGATATGACTTGTTTTTATTGTAATTCTGCATTCACAGTTCCTATCCCGACTCGTGCATAAGGAATAGCAAAATTCGCAGCTCGTATCGAATCTCGATACATTTGAATGTAGCCAGCCATTTCCTTTTTATGCGAATTGACCCTGTCAATGAGTCCGGTGTTCTGTTGTTTATATTCTGGAGTTTCAACAGAGGCAGCTAGTTCACCGTTTATTATTGCCTGATCCAGCGTGACCGCTGCAGCGCCATGAATGCCTGCCTGGATGAGGAAAGCGTTGGATTCGTCCGTAGCTTCCGCTTTGGTCATCACTTCTGTAGAAACCCTCTGGATAATTGCATTGATATCTGCATCGCTTACGGATTTCGGATTTACATAAGCTCGAACATCTTCAACAGAACATAGAACCATTTTCTGCCTCCTAGAGATTACTTACGTTTCCTTCCAGGAGGTTGTTCAGGTTCGGGTGGTTCAGAACCAGTAAGAATTATGACATCATCCCCAAGACTAGAGGCAATTTCTTCAGAACATTCGAATTCTTCCCCTTTCTTGAAGACTTTGTGCTCGCCTGATAATGCAACATGACTGATTCTTACTTTTACCCGAACCATTGTATCACCGCTTAACTGCTTCCAAGACCTGTAATCTTGCAGATACAAACATCAGTCATCGTCGAGGGGTCCAGGTGCTTGAACCTTGGAACGATTGCTCCTACCTGCTGCATCTTGATATCTCCGGTTTTTTCATTGCCGTCAGCGAACCAGAGATTGTTCATGATCGGCTGGGTTTCGATCAGGTCAAAGAATCTCCTGTTTTCCTGAGTGGCCACCGGGGAAATCATGCCAGTCCCTGCAGCAAGGTCCGGAGCCTCAAAGATCCTGCCTACTGGAGTTGAGAGGTTTGTATTCAGTGCTCTCAGAATAGCATCGTACTCCTCTTTTCCACTTGAGTTTTCAGAATCCATTAATTCCGCGTAGTTGAATGGAGCAAGGGAAAGGTTATACCCATTGGAATATACGCCATCTTCTTTCAGAAGAGAAATTCCGGAAATGACAGCTGCTTTTAGGTTCCCATATGTTCCTCCGTCAGAGGCAGAAACGGAGTTGCCTGCGACATTGTACATGCCCTTTATTTCATAATTAGTCCCATCTGGCTTCCAGCCGTCAATAATTAGTTTGTCCTGCTCTCTCACAATGTTTGCTGTCATGTCGGTACTGACATCATTTTCAATTGGGATTCCTTTGAGCTGGTAAGCCTGCCAGTCGCGGTACTTGATGATGACATCGTCCTGCTGGACCGGCACTGTGGTTGGGAATCTCTTGATATCTATTGTATCGTAGTTGTCCTGCTGAATGTCCAGGTTCGTGGTTGCTCCGGATCTGGCAACATACTGCAGGGTTTCAACAGTAAGAACGCCGAGTCCTTTTCCAGAAAGCTCTGTGTTGATAGGCATTAACTGCCTGCCAATAGAATTGGCCCTGAGAACGGGTACAATAGTCGGATCGAACTGATCCCTAAGTGCATCGAGAAGCGCGTTAGATGTCATTTTTCTCACTTCCTGGTCCTTACCCAGATTTTTGCAGTGCTTGAAGTGGTAGTGACGGACTCTTCAGCATCAGCAACGATGTCGTCTGTCCCCACGGTAGCCGCTGCCAGGTATCCGTCAGTTGTAACTTTTAGAGGCTGGCCTTTCACGATGGTCTGAGAGGTTGCAAGTCTAGCAAGCTGCCTTCTGTTTGCTCCAATTTCTACTCCAACAAGATCCCCGACAGCGTATGCACTATCGATTGTTTCCGGTTTCTTTGGAGAGTTTTCATATGAGAGGTACCCTATCATATAGCCACCAGATGACCACTCCTTGACAGAATAGTCGTTACTGTCTCGAATGACTACAATCCCGGGCAGCATCTTCGCGGCTGTAGCATTAGCTCCTACCTTCAGCTGCTCAGTGTCAAGTCCGCCTCCATTCTGACATACCTTGTTAGTGGGTTTTCTCCATCCAGGCTGGACCATCAGATCACCTTCTCAGTGTAGGAATTTGTAGCTGGATCATACACCTGGATCCTGGATCCAGAACTGGAGTTATTTGTAGGGTATCTCGGTGTTCCACTTGCAGAAAGTTTCACCGATAGTGCTTCAGTCATTGCATCGAAATCTGAAGCTGAAAGACTGGTGAATTCATCTGGCTTTGTCTCGATTCCGAGTTCTTTCCTGGCTGCTACAAACTTCTCACGGGCAGCTGCAAGAATGTTCTTTGCTGCAACTTCCTGATCATGTTTCTCAATGGCTGCTGCGATCTTTTCTTCTACGATTTTCATAGGAACAGATCCTGCCTTCTCAAGTTCGAGAGAGGCTACAAGTGCTATCTTTTCCTCAAGTTCTTTTTCAAGTTTGGTCTTGCTTGCTGTCAGTTCAGAAACCTGTGTTTCCAGTGTGCCTACCGAATCAGCTTTTGGCTGAAGCTCTGAGATGAGATTATCCTTTTCTGAAAGCTGTGTTTCAAGCTCCTTAATTCGTTTTTCGAGATCTTGAGTGATTGGATCACCTTCTTGAGATGCAATAACCTTGAACTGTGAAATCTTTCTAAGCCGTTTCTTTTCACCGGCTGATGCGGAAACAACCTTCCACTGTGCGGACTCCCATGCAGGGTCATTAACTATTGTGATTGATTCGACTGCGATTCCATGAGCCCATCCCCCGGAATCAATATCGTTGAATCCTGCAAAAACACTCCAGGTCTGTTTCCATGTACCGTCTTCGATTTTTTGAGCTGCAATTGAATCAGTAATTTCCGCTTTGGCTACAATGTTATCTCCGTCTTGCCAGGCATCAATTACATGACCGATTTCAGATAGAGGGTCGCCCACATAGTCGCATCCATGTGGATCAACACGAGAACAAATGCGAACAACTGAAGTTTTTAGGGACTTGATAGCGTTCTCTGCTTCACCAAATGGGATTCCCCATCCATTCGCGTTAATTTCCCCCAATGGGAACGCAAGACCTTCAATAAAAATAGTCATTTTATAAAGTTCACGCTGTTAACAAATATAAATATATCTATTAAAATTTAGAGAGAATAAAAACAGTTAAAAAAGATTAGATGATTTCAAACGTGCTCAAATTGGATCCCGTGATCTCCAGGATAAGGCTTCTTATGATCATTA
>Ga0116193_1001539_pt1 | contig 18881 bp, 21 predicted proteins | sample AD_UKC115_MetaG_FD_89892 | JGI IMG/M metagenome (GOLD analysis project Ga0116193, IMG submission 89892) | Active sludge microbial communities of municipal wastewater-treating anaerobic digesters from Hong Kong - AD_UKC115_MetaG | ecosystem: Engineered > Bioreactor > Anaerobic > Digestate... | reverse complement strand
GGAGCGCTCCGGCTTTCCGCCCACCCGCGCCGAAATCGCCGAGAAGCTGGGTTTCAAGTCCGCCAATGCCGCCGAGGAACACCTGCGGGCCCTGGAACGCAAGGGCATCCTCGACATCCTGCCGGGTGCTTCGCGGGGTATCCAGCTCAAGCAGGCTGGCCTGCCAGGGTTGCCATTGATCGGTCGCGTCGCCGCCGGGTCCCCTATCCTCGCTGAGGAAAACGTGAAATCCCGCCACAAGATCGACGCGGCGCTCTTTTCGCCGGCCGCGGATTACCTGCTCAAGGTAAAGGGCGATTCAATGATCAACATCGGCATCATGGACGGTGACTTGCTTGCCGTGCATAAGACGTCCGACGCGCGCTCGGGGCAGGTGGTGGTGGCACGCATTGACAACGAGGTCACCGTGAAACGCCTCAAGCGCAAGGGCAACGCGATTGAGTTGCTGCCCGAGAACGACACAATGGCACCGATCCCGGTTGATCCTGCCGTCAGTGATTTTGCGATTGAAGGCCTGGCTGTAGGGGTGATCCGCTCCAGCGGCATTCACTAACCATTGTGGCGGCAACCGCGCGCCATTTGCGGCGCTGACCGCAGACGCCGCAGTACGGGCATAGATCACTAGCAACGGCTCATTTCGCCCGGCGAGAGCTTCAGCTTTTCGCCGCGATGCCCATTGCGAAAGGGCGTAACGCTCGATTTGACAGTAACTTGACTTTTCCGTTTTCCGCGTTCGAGCCCAATTTGAATGGGCTTTTCACAGAAAAGCTGTCAAATCGGCAGCACGCCCCGTTCGGCCAGTACCGTCGCCACACGTTCGGGACGATCAATCAGTTCAGCCTGCCAGCCGCGCGCCCGCGCCGCCGCCACATTTGCTGGCGAATCGTCGAGGAAGAGCGTGTCAGCGGCATCAAGTGCGTAGCGTCGCTCCAGCGCCTCGTAGATGGCCGCGTCTGGCTTGCAGAGCTGCTCGCGCCCCGAGAAAATGCCACCTTCGAAACGGGAGATCCAGGGACAGCGGCGCTCCAGCACCGCGGCAAACGTGACCGGCATGTTGGAGAGGTAAAGCACCCGATGCTGCGGTGACGTGCTACCGGTGGCAGCAGCGGCGCCGCCGGTCAGCGCAACAACAGCACCAACCGGACCCTGCAGCACGGGCAGCACATGCGGAATCTGTTCGATGAAGGCGGATAGCGACGACCGGTCGAGTTCCAGGCGGTTCGCCGTGCGATACGCCAGTTCATCGGCCGTTAGAACACCGCGGTCGAAGTCCCGCCAATCCTGATGCTCGATCAGCGCCACGGCGAGGTCCGGCAAGCTGAGCGGCAGTCGCTTGGCGTCGGGAAAGTGTTCACTGAGCAGTTGGACCGGATTCCATTCCACCAGCACGTTGCCAAAATCGAAAACAATGTTCATCGTGAAAGCATAGGGCATCACCCGCGGCGAACCGCTCCTGATACGCGACAGTGTGATGAAATGCAGACGAACCCAAGACTCAAGTGCATGATGGTTACGCTAAACGCCGAACTCTTCGAATCACTACTGGGCAAACGCCTTTCCGTCGATGCCGGCGGGAGCGTGGAAATGTGGAGTGTCGACAGCGTGACGCGCCGCGCAGCGCACGGCGCTCGTGCCGACCAGCCATTCGACGTCTACCTGACGGCTCCGGCCAGCAACGACCGCCAGCAGGGCATGCGTCGTGGCGTTCTGCCGGACGGCGAGGCAATCGATTTCTTCGCAGTGCCTATCGCCGCCTCACGCGACAGTGTCAGCTACGAGGTGGTTTTCAACTGATGCGCTGAGTCAGCACTACGTTTGCGCAATGCCTGGCAACCCGCTCGGGTCACAATGGTCTTCACGCGCGACCGCGCACGGAGAATGCGTTCCGCCGCAGTGAACAGCCTACTCGCGGCCGCTAGACGTCGCCGCCACACCCGTTGCGTCCAGCGGGCTCGCGCCGCATGAACAGATAGATGCCGCGAGTCTCGACCTCGCGAAAGCCCTGGCGCTCATAAAGACGTCGTGCCGGGTTAAACGGCTCTACGTGCAAGGCGACAGGTAAACGATCAGTGCCGGCAATATGGATCAGCGCGCCACTGATGGCGCCGCCGATTCCGCGATTTCGAAAACCATCAAGCAGAGTGATTTCCATCAGCCGCAGTTCGGCTGCCGTGCGGGTGAAGTAGAGCCGCCCGATCGGCGCCACATCCAGCAGCAGGATCAACAGGTTTGCTGCAGGGTAGTGCTGGCGATAGTGCGCATGTTGCGAATCAAATTGCCAGCGGCAAAACGCTGCTTTCTGCTCGGCCGTCCACTCTGAAACTTGACGCAACTCTTCGGCACGAGCGAGCGCGTAAAGGGATGCCGAAAAATCGAGATCCGCAGCGCTCTCCGTTCGCAGACCGAGGTTCACAGTCGGCAGCGCGGAGCGCACATGTTCCAGCAGCGCCCCTCGTCAGCGCTCACTTCCGCATGCGAAGTCAAACCAGTTCGCCGTAGACGGCGAAGCTGATGTAGGGAAAGTCCAGTCCGTGCAGGCGCGACTGGCGCACCGGCGCCCGCTTGTCTCCGGTGTAGGCATCGTCAGTCAGATCTGGGGGTAAACCGGTGGCTGCGCGCGGCCCGGCGAGCACATAGACGCCCGGTTTGAATTGCGGCCCTGAGCCACTGGCCATGAAACCGAAGAATGCAGAAGACCGCTTGCCAGCAACAGACGCGGTGTGTGTGATCTCAAAGCCCGAGAAAGCGGTGTCGTGCGCCGTGAAGAACACCGACTGACTGGTGCCGCCGACACGCTTCGGTCCGTGAGCCCAGAGGTCGTGTCGCATGATGGTGCCGTCGCTTGCCCGGAGAACCGCAACCACCTGCAGGATGTCCTCGGCGAGCGCTCCGGCGCCTGCGACGAAGCCCCGAAACGAGACGTCGCGGACGGGGCTCTGCACCGCCGCACGGCCCACCACGGCAACCTTCGCCTCGGCAACCATATCGGGATCTTCAGCAAATCGCGCCAGTGTGAACGGCAAATTACCACCAAGCTCACGTGCAGCAACGGCCTCTGCAACCAGCGCCCGACCGCCGCCTTTCGGCAGGTCAGTCGTGACCGGCACTTCGTGCGCTGCCGACCAAATTGAACCTGCGCCAGCCACTGCTAAGTCAGCGGTCGTTGCTGCAGATACCGACAAAGCCCCGTCTGTCCATCTTGTTTAATTCCGGTTACTGTGACTAACAACGCCTATGGCTATGTTCTCGGCGGAAAGACGCCCTGCAAGGCAACGCAAAAGTAAAACGTCAGATACGGCTGCATGTTGTTGTTCGGCTGGGCGCTGCCGACCATTTTGGCGGGGCCGACAGGCAGCAGGCTATGATCGGCCCTGATCTCACACCGCTGAGCCGCAGCAGCCATTGCCATGTCATCGACGCCGCTTGAACACATTCCTTTCCTCAAGCTTTTAGGCATGCAGCAGGACACGTCAGCACCAGGCCTTTCCCGATTGCGCCTGCCGGTACTGCGCGACGAGTTCTGCAACCTCATCCCGGCAGCGCATGGCGGCGTACTGATGACATTGCTGGACGTCGCGATGGCGAGAGCAGCAACCTCTCTCCCGTCGCCCACCTCGCACAGTGTTGTCACCGTCGAGATGTCGACGCGTTTTGTCAAACCAGGCCGCGGTCCGCTCGTTGCCGAAGGTCGCGTGCTGCACGCCGGCAAGTCGCTGTGTTCATGCGAGGCTCACGTCCGCGACGCCGATGGCGATCTGGTCGCCAGCGCCATGGGCACGTTCAAGTTCTGGCGATCACCACCGGGCGACGTGGAATAGTCAGTGCGGCCAAAGCACGCTGACGACACCGGCCAGCGCAAGTACCGCTAGCACGGCCAGCACCGCACGGCGAAATGCAGCTTCCGATACGCGGTGAAACCCTCGCGAACCGACGGCAATGCCTGCCAGCAGCGGCAGCGCGAGCCACGCCGCGCGAGTGAACGTTTCCGCCGTAACGATGCCATGCCAGCTACCCCACGACAACGAGTAGATCGCGCTGAAAAAGAACAATACGATCAGTGTTGCACGCAGATTTTTGGCCGGTAGTGATACCGCGAACAGCATCACTGACGCCACCATACCGCCCAGCGACGATGCGCCCGCAAAAAAGCCAGCCACCAGGCCGGTGCCAAAGCGAAGGGTGAACCCGTCGGGCAAATTGGGTCGCCGATTGGCAAGCAAACAGACGCAGGCCACCAACAACAGGACGCAGCCGCCGAGCCGGATGGATGCCTCCGGCAGGTAAGCCAGCGCAGCGACGCCCAGCGGAATTGACAGCAGGTAGGCTGCCGCCATCGGTGCTAGCCACCGCAAGTTGACGTCTCGCCAAACCGTTGGGATCAGCGCGATACTGGCGATGATCTCCATGGTCTGCGCCGTCGGAATGATCAACCGCGGCGAGACAACAAACGAGGCGCTCGCCACCAGGACCGCCGACAGGCCAAAGCCCGAGAAGCCGCGCACCAGGCCGGCCAGAAAAGCACAAACGGCAAGCACCAGCAGATCCTGCGGTGCGGAAGTTAACAAGTTCATCAATTGACATTAGCGCATGTGCCCTCGCACCGAAGCGCTGTTGTCCGCTTTAGCACCGCGACGACTGCAACGGGCCTGAAAAATTCGTCGTCACGAAACACACAACGTTCGCCGGCCGTGCCGCGGATCCAGATTGCGCTCGACCGCTGCCGCCCGGTATTACAGGGCGATACGCAACGCAGTAATCCGCGCCACTTCGTGTGCGACGATGGTCTGCGTCGTCTGGACATGAAAAAGTTCGCTCCGTCATCCACACCGACGAAAGCGAACCGATACATGCAAACCCCGAACGTAGTCATCCATCGCGATACCGGCGCCTGGCGCTTGCAGGTATGGGTGTCGTTCGCCATCGCAGTGTTCCTCTGCGCGACCGGGCTCTCGTACCTGCCTGGACAGGACATTGATCGCGCCTTCATGATCATGGGCTACCTGTTCTGTTTGTCAGCCACCTTTGTGCTGTCGAAGTTCGTGCGCGACAACCAGAAGCAGAAAGCTGACACCCCGATGTGGCGCTGGGTCGTATACGGCGCGTTCTTTCTCGCCATGGCCCTGACGGGCTGGGGTCTCTGGCGCATGAATATCAACGAAACCTACAAGGCCTTCCTGCTGGTGAGTTGGCTCTACCTCATCACTTCAACGTTCACGCTCGCCAAGACATTGCGCGACGGCCACGATGCTGACCTTGCCGAAGCGCGCCTGGTGGCGCGTTCCAGCGCCGCCTCGTCGCAGCATTCAGCGCAGTAATTCTTCATCGCCCTTCACTCAACGCAAATGCACAAGGAGACCGTCATGAACTACAAGGCTCGCACCCACCGCCATCGTTCGCTCACTAAACCAAATTCAGGGCCGACCAGCCGTAAGACGGCAGCGCTTGCCATCGCCGCCGCCATTGCACTGGCCTTCGCACCACTTGCTGCGCAAGCGCATCGGGACGACGGACTGTCGGCCCTGAGCACTCTCTCCGCACTACCCGTCGCGTCTGTCGTCATAGCTGGAAGCGCTACCGCAGGTGCCAGCGCTGCAGCGGTGACGCTGCCAATCGCCCTTGCGGCGAGTGGTGCGGTGCTGGTCGTGAAGTCGGTCGAGAGCACGGCACGCGGCACGCTTTGCGTGCTCGAACGTGCATCCGACGGCGCCCGTGTCAGCCTTGAGTTTGCGGGTCGCAGCTTTGAGCGCACGGCGCTTAGCCTCGGCAAATCGGTGCAGGTCAGTGTGATCGCATCCGGTACGGTGATTTCAGTGCTTGGCGAAGCGATTGCCTTCGTGCCTAACGAACTGGGACGTGCATTGCTGCACAACGAACGCTTGACCGACTAACCCTCAACGCCGGCAAGTATGAAAAACTCAAAAACTGTGCTTCGCGCGATTCGCATCGTCATTTCGCTTCTTGGCGCCCTCAGCCTGCTGGCTGCCCCGTCGCACGCTGGCCGCTCGTGTGAGATCAAACCGGCGGATGCACGCGCCGTGGCGAATGGACTTACGCTTGCTGCGCGTACCCACGAGGCGTTGAATGCCGGTGGTGCCCGCGTAGTACTACTGGCTCGCGCCGGGCAAGATCTTCGCCGCTACGGTCTACACTACTCGCACCTCGGCTGGGCCTACCGCGGGATCGACAATCGATGGCTCGTCGTACACAAGCTGAATCTCTGCGGGACGGGAGAAGCCTCACTCTACAGGCAAGGACTTGGCGAATTCTTCCTTGACGATCCGCATCGCTATGAGACGTCGTGGATTGTGCCGACAGCGGATGTACAGGACCGCATGCTCGCGCTGCTTTCAGGTAACAGCCGACTGACTGCTTTGCATGTCAAACCGTACAGCATCGTCAGCTACGTCTGGTCCGACAAGTACCAACAATCGAACCAGTGGGCGCTCGAGACGCTGGCCATGGCGATGGACAGTGACATCCGCAGCCGCGTTCAAGCTCAAGCATGGCTACGCTACAAGAACTTCCAGCCGACCACTCTTACGTTGGGGCCACTGACACGCCTCGGTGGACGGATCAGCGCGGCAAACGTCGCATTCGACGACCACCCGAATGAGAAGCGCTACTCGGACCGTATTGAGACAGTTACCGTCGACGCGATGTTCGCCTGGATGCAGGCCGCGGGCTTCGGTGGGTCACCGCAAGCCTTGCGGCTGTAGCGAGTGCAGGCCACCGGCGTCTGCAGGCGCGCCGCGCTACACTGGGGCACTTAAGTATTGACGGGAGGTATCGTGAAATCACAGTCCAGAATATTCAACTACCTGCTGGCGCTGGTGCTCACGGCTTGCGCTACAGTGGCCGCTGCGCAGGACAAAGTCGTCTATCACATGGATAACGCTGCGGCACAGGGGCTCAAGGGCCTGCGCAACATCCGCAATCATCTTGACACGGCTCCCGACACCAAGATCGTTGTGGTGACTCATGCAGACGGCGTGGACATGCTGATGGAGGGCGCCAAGGAAGAGAAGAACAAGACCGAGTACGCACCGCTGGTGTCGGCGCTCAAGGCCCGTGGCGTGAAGTTCGAGATCTGCGAGATAACGCTGAAGAATCGCAATCTGAAGAAAGACCAGTTCATTCTTGACGCCGATTTCACCCCGTCCGGGGTGGTACGCGTCGCCCAGCTGCAAACGCGGGAGCGTTACGCCTACATCAAGCCCTGACCGCCAATGTTTCAGGCCGCACCAGATGCCCGCCCCACGCGGGCATCGTCTTTTTAATGATCAGGCGTCACGAACATGCAGGGACTTCATCTCACGGCCGACCTCTTCGACTGCCGCTCGTCGCGAGAACTCATGGCAGATCGCGGCGTGCTGCAGGAAGCTTGTATCCGGCTCGTTCGCCGTTCCGGGCTCACGGTAGTCGGCGATGACTTTCATCAGTTCGCGAGCGTGGATGGCGAGCCTGGCGGTGTGACCGGGTTGGTGCTGCTGGCCGAGTCGCACCTGGCCGTGCATACGTGGCCCGAATTGAACGCGGTGACCCTTGACGTCTACGTTTGCAATTTTCGTCAGGACAATTCAGCAAAAGCAGAAACGCTGATCGACTGCCTCGTGGGGCTGTTTTCACCTGGCCGAAGCAACCGGAACAGTCTCCTGCGCGGCGCGCCGCAATCACCCGACTCGCCCGACGCAGCACACTTGACGATGGAATGGTTGACCCGCGATGTCGTTCATGGCTTTGCGCGACGACGTCCGCCCGTGACAATTCAGACACCAGTCCAGATACTTGAGTGGCATGACACTCACGCACTTGGCAGGGTGTTCACACTGGATGGGGCCTGCATGGCCAGTGAGCGCGACGAATTCATCTACCACGAGTGCATGGTGCATGTACCGGCACTGACCCATGGCGACCCCAAGTCGGCGTTCATCATGGGGGGCGGCGACGGCTGCTCGGCGCGAGAATTGTTGCGTTATGCAGGTATGGAGCGCATTGTGGTGGCGGAACTGGACCCGGTTGTGGTCGCCAGTTGCCGCCAGCAATTTGCTCACGTGAATGGCGGCGCGCTGGACCATCCGCGCGTCGATGTGCGCATCGGTGATGCGCTCGCCACGCTTCGCGAGAGCGATGCCAGGTATGACCTGATTGTGATGGACCTCACCGATCCAGGTGACGACGATAGTCCGGCAAGCGCGCTGTACAGCCCGGACACGTATGCGTTGATCCGGTCAAGGCTTACTGCAAACGGGCTGGTCACGTTGCACATCGGCAGTGCGTTCTACCACCCGGAGCGGTTCCGCCAGACGCTAAAAGAGCTGCGCAGCGTTTTCGGCGAAGTTGCGGCCTACAAGGCGTTCATGCCCGTCTACGGTTGCGAATGGGGGATGGCTTGCGCGTCGATGACCGGCAATCCTGCGCAACTTGCGCGCGCGGAAATCGCGGCAAGGCATGCCGCTCACCATCTGTCCGGCTTGCGTTTCTACACGCCTCGCGTCCATGCCAGCCTGTTCGCCTGGCCTGCGTATGCCGAGGCCCTGGGCGTCTAGCAGGGGCATAGCTGCAGCACGCATACCTACCCACGAGTCATGACGGATTGCTGCGCGGCTAGGGTGCGACCGGCAGCGAGCAGGTGCCCGCCAGATGGCTGCGAATACTTGCCCACGTGGTTCGCGTCGCGCAAGGCGACAGCGCGTTGGCGATGACGCTGCTGCCACTGAATCCGAGCAGCGCCCGCAACAGCAGAATGCCATCGGTCACGACGTCGACGCTGGAATCACCATCAATGTCGAGCTTTTGAGCGGTCAGGTAACTGGCAATGTCGGCCGCGACAGTTCGCTGCGCTGACGCCCCCAGCGCACCGTTGGTGACAGCGCTGCCGGACATGCCCAGCATCCAGCGCAGCATCAGCATGCCGTCGGTTGTACTGCTGATGCTCCCGTTGTTGTCTGCATCCAGCGCACAGCTGACCGGTTGCCTCGCGGTCACCCCGCTCGCCGATGCGTTCGCGGTCACTGCGGTCAGGTTAAGCGCAGGGGCAAAGATGGTGTCAGCCTTCCTCGGGTAAATCCTCCCGGTATAGCCGTACGGCACCATGCAGCTGTAATTGCCACTTGCGTCACTGGTGGTACAGCTGACGCCGGCACCCGCGCAAAAGGCAACGCCGCTGGCCGCTCCTGCGGGGCCGGCGATCGTCCCGCTGACTGTCAGTGGACCGACCGCGGCCTGTCCCGAGTTGACGTTAACCATCAGCGACGAAGTATCAACCGCTTCAAAATCGCTGCCGCGGATGAAGTCAAGCTCATGCAGCTCGTCGTTGTTCCATCGGTCATCGGTGGCACCCGAGATGTACCAGTTGCTGCCATTGTCCGCCAGCATCATGCCGTACTTCTTGAGCGCCCGCATGATGGTGATGGCCGTGGCTGACAATGGTGGCGAGCGCACTTCCGACACATTCGCTTTCATGCGAAAGCGGGTACCCATAGCAGGCACGTTGAGGTTTGTATTACTCGACGCATAGTGGCGCGCAGGCCAGTCGAAGGCACGACGGGTGAGCTGTGCAGTGAAGCGCACCGCGTGCGCAATCTCCCCCGCTGCAACTTCGTCATAGCGAATCAGTCCGGGCAAGATCGGTAACCCGGCTGCATCTGCGGATGTCCATGTGGCTGGACGCAGCGCATGTGAGTTGAGGTCCCACACGGCGCCCGAGTAGCCAGTCCAGCTCGTCGGTGCCGCCGGATAGGCGGGCGACTGGTTCAACACGCCTACTTCATAAAGTTTGCAGGTCCCGCGATCAATAACAATGCCGTGGCGGTCACCGGAGGCAAAAGCAGCGCCACCCTCGATCGGTATGTTGGGGGGAATTGGATACGGTCCCGGATCGCTCTCGTCTGCCACCTCAAACGTGATCGGCACCATCGACTGCCCGGCAGGCACCGTGGTGAACGGTATCCCGATCGGTCGCCCCTGATACAGGCCGGAGCCAAAGTCGAGATGCAGGCCTGCATTGGTGCCGATACTGGCGACGTAGTTTGCCGAGTTGCTGTGGACCGGCAAGTTGTCCACCGGAACGTTCCAGATATTGTTCGCCGGAAAAATCGGACAACCGCCGATCACAGGTGCCGCCGCATTCGCCGCAGTCGCCAGCACACAAAGGACAATCAGGCCCGCATCGCGTCCCAACCTGAGGCCACGTTGCCAGCCGATCCAGCTGCCGTTCCGGGAAAATTGCCAATGCATGTCATTAGCATATCGCGACATCCGGTTGCTAGGAGCATCACCTCGAAGTTTGGCACATTGCGCAGGCGCATCGCACCCACCGCGCGGCACGAGGAGCCTTACGCTCAGACCTGAGAATTGACGCTGAGCAGCCGCGGCAGAACCACTGCCGCGGCGCCTTCGATCCACACACTTGCCTCCTGCGTCGCCGCCGACGGCTGCGGATCAATCGCGATCACCGTCGCCCCGTGATGTCTGGCGCGCCTGACCAGCGATGCCGCAGGTTCGACAACGCCGGATGTGCCGACCACCACAAAGGCCTCGGCGGTCCGTGCTAACTGCGTGGCATCTGCAAATGCGCTCGCAGGAAGCGCCTCGCCGAACCACACGACACCGGGACGTATCTTTCCGCCGCATGACAGGCAGTTGGGTGGATCCAGCCGTCTGCCGCCCTCCGGTTCGTTGGGAATGACGTCAACCAGCGTGCTGGGTGCAGGCGTCGCACAGCGAAAACACCGCGGCGACAGAATGCTGCCATGGAGATGAATCACGCCGCTACTGCCAGCACGCTCGTGCAGGTCATCGACGTTTTGTGTCACCACGTGGACAACTCGCGGGGCGGCTCTCGCCGTGAACTCGGCAATGGCATGATGGCCGGCGTTGGGCGTGGCCAGCATCACCTTCTGCCGCCGCCATTCGTACCAGCCCCACACGAGTGCCGGGTCCGTTTATATCCTTCCGCCGAAGCTAGGAGCGCCGGGTCAAAGCGCTCCCAGAGACCCGTCAGTGAATCGCGGAACGTGGCAATGCCACTTTCGGCAGACATTCCTGCGCCGGTGAAAAAAACGATTCGACCGGCATTGCGAACGACATCGCGAGCCGCGTCCAAACATGCGCCTTCGCGGTGCATCGTCTACCAGCCACCGAATCTTGGCCAGAGGTTCGTGCTCATTGAGTCGACGGCAACATACCCGGCAAACTGCGCTGCCGTCGCGCAGGCGTGATTGGGCAGGATGCGCAGTTGCGTACCTACCGGGAAGCGTGTGGCGATGTCTCCGTCCACCGCGCCAGCGCGAGCGACGATCCCGTGTTCCTGATTGGCACTGTCAACAATGTAGCCAGCGATCGGCGTGCCTTGAGCGTCGCAGACCTGCCCATAGCCATAGTCGTGCGACTGTTTCTGGGTGCCGCGATCACGACTCATCGCCATCCAGCCGGCATCAATCAGCGCCCAGCCCTTTTCCTTCTGATGTCCGATCACCGTCGTCAACACGGATAACGCGACATCGTCGATGCTGGCGACGCCGATATTGGTCATCACCAGATCATGGAACACATAAACCCCTGCCCTCACTTCGGTGACGCCATCCAGATGCTGGGCGGAGAGTGCGGTCGGCGTCGAGCCGACGCTGACATTGGCGCAGGGCAGGTCCGCCGCCCGCAGGCGCTCTGCGGCCAGCACACAGCCTGATCGCTCCTGCTCGGCCATCGCCGCCAGCGCCTGCGGCGTATTGAGCTCGTAGCTGGCTCCGGCGTGGGTCATGACACCACCGAGCTTCATGCCGCCCTGATGCAGCGTGCGGCCAACCGCGATCAGCTCATCGCCTTCGGGCTTGAGTCCGGCGCGATGGCCATCGGTGTCCACTTCAAGCCAAACTTCGAAGACGTGCGCACGCTCGCGGCCAAATTCGGCGACGGCCTGCGCTGCCTCGACGCTATCAACAATGATTTTCAGCTGGCATCCCCGCTCCCGCAGCGACTGCACCAGCGGCAACTTCACCGCGACCATCCCGACGGCGTAGAGAATGTCACTCACGCCCGAGGCAAAGAACTGCTCTGCTTCCTTCAGCGTTGACACCGTGATTCCGCAAGCGCCTGCCGCGACTTGCCGGCGCACAACTTCAACGCACTTGCTGGTCTTCACATGCGGGCGCAGCTTGACGCCAAGCGCATTCAGGCGTGACTGCATGGTGTCAATGTTGCGTTGCATTCGCCTCACGTCCAGCAATGCGGCAGGGGTTGGCAGGTCAGCGAATATGGGCGTTGGCATGATCGGAGCAAGTCAGCGGTTGAGTTTTTTGCCGCGCAACTTGACGAGTTGCGGATGCATCGGCGTTCTCTTTTTACTCTGTCGTCGCATGCCGGCGCGGTTAACCGCGCACACCACTCATCGCGACTGGACCGGCAGTTAGCCGGGTTACCGCCACGTGGGAGGCTGCAGACGGCGCCGCACCGTGCTATCGTGCGTGTCCCGTTCAACCTTTGTATGTCGTCGGCGCGTCGTGCCCGGCGGTCAAGGAGGCACTCATGCCCGGCTTGCTACCCAATGTCGATCCCGATGGCCTGCTCGAGTTCTCGGTGGTCTACACGGACCGCGCCCTGAACCACATGTCCAAGCGCTTTCAGGGCGTGATGAAGGATATTTCGCGGATCCTGAAAGCGGTCTATCACGCGAGATCATCCGTTCTCGTTCCCGGTAGCGGCACCTTTGGTATGGAGGCCGTCGCCCGCCAGTTTGCAACCGGCAAAAAGGTGCTGGTCATCCGTAACGGCTGGTTCAGCTACCGCTGGACGCAGATATTCGAAATGGGCAAGATACCGGCGCAGGAAACCGTCCTCAAAGCGCGCAAGACCGGCGATGAACGGCAGGCGCCGTGGACGCCGGCTCCCATCGCCGACGTAGTTGCGGCGATCACGGCGAACAGGCCGGACGTGGTGTTCGCCCCGCACGTAGAAACGGCCGCCGGAATGATTCTTCCCGACGACTACCTGCGCGCAGTGGCGGATGCCGTGCATGCGGTGGGCGGTCTGTTTGTGCTCGACTGCATCGCCTCCGGCGCGATGTGGGTGGACATGCAGGCTACCGGCGTCGACGTGCTGGTCAGCGCGCCCCAGAAGGGCTGGAGCAGTTCGCCCTGCTGCGCGATGGTGATGCTCTCGGAACGCGCACGCCACGCCATTGATGGCACCACCAGCACCAGCTTCGCTTGCGATCTGAAGAAGTGGCTGGCGATCATGGAGACCTACGAAGGCGGCGCGCACGCCTACCACGCCACCATGCCCACCGACGCCCTCACGCGCCTGTGGGAGGTGATGCTGGAGACCGAGCGCTACGGCTTTGATCGGGTTCGCCAGGAGCAAATCGCGCTGGGTGCAAAAGTACGTGCGCTGTTTGAGAGTCGCGGCATTCGCAGCGTTGCTGCCGAGGGCTTCAAGGCGCCGGGAGTTGTCGTCAGCTACACCGATGACCCCGGGCTGCAATCGAGCAAGAAGTTTCTCGCCGAAGGCCTGCAAACCGCGGCCGGCGTGCCACTGCAATGCGATGAAGGCAGCGATTTCTCCACCTTCCGCATCGGTCTCTTCGGGCTGGAGAAATGGCACAACGTTGAACTGACCGTCTCACATCTCGCCACGGCCCTTGATCGGCTGGGAATCGCGCCAACACCCGCAGCCACCACCAGCGCGCGCGAAACTGCCGCTGCTTAGGGCGTCAGCAATTCAGCGGCGCCACGCCAGCGTAGTGGCGGCGCTCGAACCGCATCGGCGGCAGACTCGTCTCGGCGCCGTTAATGGTGAACGGCGGTAGCAGCAGGGTTCCCGCGCCTTCTATCGCGGGCATCCCCATCAACTCAAAGCGAACCTCGTCGAACTGTGCGCTATCGGGCAGCAGGGCGAGTTTGCGAGCCTCGAATCGCCGGTCAACCAGCGGTTCCTGCGCCCGTGTGAGAGCGACACGCCGCTCCGGTGCCCCATTCACCGACAGCAAGGCGGCGTCGCCATTGACGTTCACGGTACTCCCCCGCGCGACGCGTACTGCCACATAGGCGGCCGTTGACCGCCGCAGCGCTCCAGGCTCCAGGCTCACCTCCAGGCGGGCACCTTGACGTTCATAGCGCACCGCTACGGGTGGCCCGGAGGTACCGCAAAAAGCGACAACAGGCGTGGCGCCGTCGGCGTCAAGATGCACGTAGGACGCGGCATAGGGAAAGCATCCTGGCAGGCAAGCCACAACAACTGTGGCCATCAGAACGATCATCGCCGGACGCTTGAGCGGCAAGTGAAACGGCATATGACCTCCCAAAAATTTTCATCTGCATCAGCGCCCGTCCCCCGCAAGCTTCGCCCACGTGCCCGGATGCGATGCGCTGCTGACCCGATCAAGGCTAGCCGCTGCGCGATGATGTGGCAAGGGATCGGCGCGTGCCACAATCCATGAATGAGATGGAACCGATTGCGCCCCTGGCCGTGGGTGGCTGCGGCGCTCTTGCTGGCTGCTGCTGGTGACGGATTGCTGGCGCAACGCGCGATCTCGTCGCTGCGGGAGTCGTTCGAGACCGACGCCCGCATCATGCATCGCCTGCTGAGCCAGCGGGCGTCCCAGCACGATGCCTTACTAGCGTCACTCAACCTGTTGCACACTGTGCCCGCCGCCGATGCGCGCGTGCAACGGGTCCCGGCCCTCTATCCGCAAATTCTCGCGACCGCCCAGCGCAGCGAAGGCGGGATCTGGTCGGGCAGCCCGTCACTGGAAGCCGCGTTGCCCGCGCTTGACCTGGCCTGGCTAGCCTCGCAGGCTAGCGCGCTCGCCACCACCGCAGCGTTCGACGGGCGACAGGGCAGATACTGGCTGGTGCAGGCCGCATCGCCAATGAGCCACGCGCTGCTGATCGACCTGCGTGGCATGGTGCCGTGGAGCGACTGGCCCGGGGGCGCGACGGCAGCGGCAGCTGCGCACGCGACGGGGGTCCGCGTCAGCCTCGAGCACGCAGGTGAGCGCTGGACGCTGCAGGACACGCCGCTCTGGGATAGCCGCTGGCGCTTCAGTTTTCGCAAGCATCTCGCCGCAGCCAGCCAGCCATTTGACATGGTGGCCGAGCAATGTCTCGGCTGGGCGGATTTGCCTTGGTTGCCCATGCTGGTGTCGACACTGTTTGCGTTCGGTGGGGTCGCCGCAGCGGCGGCGTTTGTGCAGCAGCGTCGTCAGCGCGAACGTGCGGACTTGCTGCGGCAGATTGATCGGGTGTCACGCTTGAATGCCATGGGCGAACTGGCCGCCGGCATGGCACATGAGCTTAACCAGCCGCTGACCGCAGTGCTCGCCAACACGCAGGCGGCAACGCGCCTGCTGCGCGAATCGCCACCTGACCTTTCTGCGGCACAGCCGGCGATGACTCGCGCTGCCGAGCAGGCGCGACGGGCCGCCGATGTACTGGCGCGACTGCGTCAAACCGTCAGCCAGCCAGACGCCGCTGTCGCCATTGCGACGGTCAATCTAGCAGACGCTGCGCGCAAGGCGCTCTTCCTGATCGAGCCTGAATGCGCGGCGCTGGGTGTGGTCACTACATGCGATGGCGACACCGGCGTCAACGCCACTGCGGAGGCAGTCGCCCTGGAGCAGGTGTTGCACAACCTGCTCGGCAATGCGCTGACAGCACTGGCCAGCGTGCCCGCCGGCAGACGATCACTGCGACTGCATGTCGGCAGGTCCACTGGCCATGCCGTGATCGAGGTGATCGATAGCGGACCTGGTATCGCCGACGATGTTCTGCCCAGGCTGTTCGAACCGTTTTTCAGCACCCGGCCGATGCCCCACCCCGCCGGGCCAACCGCCCCGCACGGCCATGGATTAGGGCTGGGCTTAAGCCTGTGCCAGTCCCTGCTACAGCGCATGGGTGGCGAAATCACCGCAGGCAACCGTGATCAAGGTGGTGCAGTATTCACCGTGATCCTGCCCTTGGCCTGCGCATAGCGAAAGTAACGCATGAATCAGGATGCCATTGCCTTCTCGCCCGTCATCCATCTGGTTGACGACGATGCCGCCGTACGTGAGGCACTGGCCACGTTGATCGGCACTGTCGGGCTCAAGGCACAGCCGTGGCCTTCTCCCGAGCAATTTCTGCGCGAGTTTGACCGTGCCGCTGTCGGCGCCATCGTGCTCGATGTACGCATGCCGGGCATCAGTGGGCTGACCGTACTCGAAACGCTGTTGGCGCAGGGCGTGGATCAGCCAGTGATCGTGCTTACCGGTCATGGCACCGTAGATATGTGCCGTCGCGCGTTCAAGGGCGGCGCGACAGAGTTTCTGGAAAAGCCGGTGGACGACGAGCGCTTGCTGGAAGCGTTGCAAAGTGCGGTCCGACAGCATGTGCGCACGCGACAACGCCATGGCGCAGATCGCGACGCGCGCGAACGTTATGCGCGGCTCAGCGAGCGCGAGCGCGAAGTGCTGGGCCTGATCGTGGCCGCGTTGATCCGCATCTACGGGCGCCTGATTGACGAGGAGCTGGCCTGACGGCATCGCGACGCGGCATCGCCAAGCCGCATCTGCTTCAGCTGCGCTGCGTAGTTCTACGGAGTCTGCCGCGTAGCCGCACGAATGGTGTCCCGCGCCGCTCAAACTTAATGTTCTCCCTGTCCGACGCGAGCAGCCCACTCCGCTGCAAGCGCAACTCAAGGAGAACCCAGATGCCCACCAAATTTTCGACCGCAACGAACTGCACTGCGGCGCTTGGCGCCGTCGCGCTGATGCTCATCAACGCGACGCCAACCATCGCGCAAACCGCGAGCCCGGTACGCACCGAGCGCAACATCTCGCTGGCTCTGGCCAACGACATCGCCAGCGCAACGGTCGCTGCCTGTGCCGCCAGTGGCTACGCCGTGGCCGCCACTGTCGTGGATCGGGCAGGCACCGTCCGTGCCGTACAACGCGCTGACAATGCTGGCCCGCATACGCTTGCCGCCAGTCAGCAAAAGGCGTTCACGTCCGCGTCGGCGAAGAACACCACGCTGGCGATGATGGAAAACGCGCAAAAGAACCCCGCGGCAGCCAATCTCGTGTACATCCCGGGCTTCCTGCTGGTGGGTGGCGGCGTACCCATCAAGGTGGGTAACGAAGTGATCGGCGCCGTCGGCGTCGGTGGCGCGCCCGGAGGTCATCTTGACGAACACTGCGCGGCGACTGCACTCGACAAAGTAAAGGACCAGCTGAATTAAGCTGCCCCTTGCCACGATCCCCGATCACGCCCGCTGGAGCCCACCATGAACGATCACCATGCACGATTCGCCGCTCTTGTGACGGCCGCGTTGGCCGGCTTTGTGGTAGCGCTGCCCGCCGCTGCGCAGACCGCCCCTACAGCTGCCGAAGCGTCGCGCTACAGCGGTCTGCACGCGGCGGCCCAGCGTGGCGATGCGGCGGAGATCCGACGCATCGCCGCCGCCGGCGCTGACGTAAACATCCGTGAGGTCAACGGCCGCACCCCGTTGCACGTAGCGACGTTCGCCCGCCAGCGCGACGCAGTACGCGCGCTGCTGACCGCCGGCGCCAATCCGGCGCTACTGTAAAATGATCGTTACGACGCCGTCACCATTGCCGCCGTCGCCGACGACGAGGAGACCGTGCGGGTACTGCTGGCAGGCGGCGCCAGCGCGAAGTTGACCACCAGCCGCTACGACGGTACCGCCTTAATTGCAGCAGCGCACCTGGGCCATGATGGGGTTGTGCGGCAGTTGATCGCGGCTGGCGCTCCGCTCGATCACGTCAACAATCTGCAGTGGACCGCAGTGCTTGAAGCGATCGTGCTCGGAGACGGCGGCAAGCGGCATCAGGCCACATTGAAGGCACTGCTGAATGCCGGCGCCAGCGTCAAGCTCAGCGATCGGCAAGGCAACGCGCCACTGGCACTGGCGCGCGCCCGGGGCTATCGTGAGATGGTGGCGATGCTGGAGGCCGCTGGCGCGAAGTAGCCCGGAGCGGCGTCGTGAAAGGCTTGCTGTAGTCATTGGCTCAGTCGCTGAAGCCCCATCAGCTATGGGCTAAAGCGCCATTTTTCCTGAATGTCGACTCTGGATTAATTCACCTATAGAGCCCTTATCTGATGCGGCTTCCAGACAAAAGCTGATCATTCGTCGCGTCGCCACGTAGCTGGTTCGTGACGCAGCATTTTGAATGTCGCGCTGGCTACACTGATGGCCTCACTCCTGTTTGAGCCATCATGAATCCTGCCCATCGCCTCGAAGGCAAAATCTCCCTCATCACCGGCGCCGCACAAGGCATCGGACTCGCCACTGCACTCAAGTTTGCCCGTGAGGGTGCCATCTTAATCGTCTGCGACAACAAGCAGGCCGGTGTGGACGACGCGGTGCAGCAATGCCAGGCGCTCGGTGCGACGGCCGCAGGCTACGTGCTCAACGTCACTGACCGCGCTGCCATTGATCTGGTCGTCGCCAAAGTGAAGGCGGACTTCGGCCGCATCGACGTGCTGGTCAACAACGCTGGCATCACCCAGGACGCACGTCTGCAAAAGATGACGCTGGAACAATTCGACCGCGTGATTGACGTCAACCTGCGTGGTGTCTTCCACTGCGCCCAGGCAGTGGCCGACGTGATGGTGGCGCAGGGCTCAGGCGTGATTCTCAATGCGTCGTCGGTGGTGGGCATCTACGGCAATTTCGGTCAGACCAACTACGCAGCCAGCAAATTCGGCGTGATCGGCTTCACCAAAACGTGGAGCCGCGAACTGGGGCCGAAGGGGGTGCGAGTCAATGCGGTGGCGCCCGGCTTTATTGCCACGCCAATCCTTGCCACTGTCCCCGACAAAGTGCTCGACGAGATGAAGTCCCGCGTGCCGCTGCACCGCCTCGGCACCGCCGAGGAAATCGCCAACGTC
>Ga0116193_1001536_pt1 | contig 18894 bp, 11 predicted proteins | sample AD_UKC115_MetaG_FD_89892 | JGI IMG/M metagenome (GOLD analysis project Ga0116193, IMG submission 89892) | Active sludge microbial communities of municipal wastewater-treating anaerobic digesters from Hong Kong - AD_UKC115_MetaG | ecosystem: Engineered > Bioreactor > Anaerobic > Digestate... | reverse complement strand
TGTATAAAATCCCGGGGATTCTTGTTAACCTCAACTTTTATACCAATAGGAACAGGTCGGTAGTCCACATGGATGAGTACTTTAGCAAATAGTGTATATCGTTTATCATAAATGTCTTTGATCGCTGCTTCCGGAATGATTTTTTCAATCTTTTTGAGTACCCGGCTGAAATCAGTAAAAGCCACCTCATCCAACAAAGAAAAATCCAAATCTTCGGAGAATCTGACCGAACCATAAGCTAATCTCAAAGCAGTTCCACCTCTAAAAACCAGATTATTTTCAAAAGAGGAATTAAACAAAATATCCAGCAAAAACATTTGATAATGTTCCTTGAGAATATTATCAACAGTGGTTTGTTGCTCTAATGCGAATTTTTGAGTTTGATCTTGTGTTAGCATAGTATACATTAATGTATACCAACCTTACATTGTTGTCAAGCGCTTCAATATTTATCTAACCTCATACAATGAAATAATCTGATCCAAACGACCAGATGGCTGTATAAACACACATATGAAATCAAAATTTGATAAATCGTAATATTTTCAATATGATTATGGGATTTCTTGAGTGGGCGGAACAGGACTCGAACCTGCGACCCCATCCTTGTAAGGGATGTGCTCTAACCAACTGAGCTATCCGCCCGAATGTCCGAAATTATATCATAACCACAGGCTAATTACGAAAAAGCAGCAATTCGAAATATGAGGGGAAGTCTTTATTCGTGATGCGTTGTGTACAAAAACAAAAAAGTAATAAACCATTTTTATCCTATTCGCAATAAAAATAATTCCTTTCTGTTGTCTTTTCTTGAACAGATTGTTCTGATAAAATATTTATTACATCACAATCAAACTATGTGACATGAATGATGTATCCATGGTCGTTTTTGCAAGAATACTGCACGTTATAGCATCCTGCTGATCAATAAAATAATCTGCGCCAGGCAGTTTGCAGATCAGTAAGATCCTTTTAATACGCTTCTTCAGCAAAATTAATTTTTGACCAACGCTATCTGATTTGATTCAGTTCATAAGCATGTAATGATGATTCGATCGTTCTATGATCGTCTAACAAGAAAAGGCCAGGCGGAAAAAATGAAAAAACTTACATATTGGTTTCTGATGATTCTGATGACATTGATGTCAGTCAGCCTCGTTTCAGCGCAAGATCTGCAAGCAACCAACCAGGCGCTACAGCTGGAGCTAAATATCATGAAACTTCAGGCAACAATGGATGCCCTGCAAGCTGAGATGAATCAAACAAAAGAGATTCCACAAGACCCAAGCGGCGGGAAGTTGACATGGGGAAGTCAGAATTCAGCATATTCTCCCACTCCAACCGCCTTAGGAAGTAACTATGCTCCGATCAACAAGCAAAACTTTCCAGCTTTGGTTCGTCCACAAGTTCCGAATGGTCCTCCACCGACATGGACAAAACCAAGGACTAATCATTTAACGGAAATTTACGTTGGCGGATGCGGTTCCTATCAAACAATCGCTGAGGCACTGAAGAACCTGCCAGATAATGCAGGAGAAGTGATCCTGTATCTGACAAGTGATACCGAAGAACCATCCGATGGATTTGGCATTCCCATTGACAAGAAAATCACAGTGCTCCGAATAGCGTCCAATACGGGAGAACATCGAACGGTCTGGCCTGCCGGTCGTTCCATTTGGTTTTTCTGCAATGGCGTCCCGTTCATTATCGAACCGGATGTAGAATTCGCGAATAAAAGTATGATCATGGGCGGCGCCATCACTTATTCCAGACATAATGTGCAAACTCCGCAAAGCGTCATCATCATTAATGGATCAGCCTGGTGGGTTTACGCTGGCGGTCAGTCAGGTGAAAACGGCTACAGTTCTACTGTGGATAATGCGCTCGTGATTATTAATGGCAAAGTCGACCGCGTATTCGCCGGAGGCCGGACCATTTATGGTGAAACCTTTGTCAATCAATCAACCGTTGTATTAAACGGAACCGCAAATGAGGTTTATTGCAGCGGATATACCGAATACGCCAATGCAAAAGCGACCGTAGGATCTGCAAATATGCTGGTTTATGGCTGGTATGGGGTTTATGGACTAAGCCGCGGACAAGGCGAAGCTTTTCTGCTGAATTCAAGCGGCTGTTATTAATTTGCCAGATCGAATCTGATTGAAAAGCGTTTTAATGATATATCATAGAGAATCAGTGGGCGGAACAGGACTCGAACCTGCGACCCCATCCTTGTAAGGGATGTGCTCTAACCAACTGAGCTATCCGCCCGAACGGAAAACATTATACTATAGTTTTTCGTTGTCAAACGATTTTTGCTTGTAATTCAAAAATTCGAAATATGGGAAGGATACGTATTAGTAGTAATGTTTTTCGTTTTGTGCAAAACATCATATCTTTAAAGTATCTTTTATCTTCAGAAAAACTTTTTTATACGACTTATTAACATAGATCAGTCAATCAAAAAATCCCCCAGGGATCGATCACTTGTTGAGGGATTTTTTGAACAAACAGGGAAACAATGGTTTTACTTCTGTCAGGTTATAATACAATTATACTATAAAAAGAAATGTTTTTGTCAATGCATTAATTCATATAGATTTTCCGGTTTTAAGGAATATTCAAGCTTTTTTTAAAGCAGAAAGAATTCTAATTATTTTTTCATTCGTCTTGCTAAGATATCGAAATATTCCCTCATGAATCACAGAATTACCACAAATTAATGGATATTATTCCTCAAAAAAACAGGAGGAATATCATGCAATTCGATTCTGACTTGCTTCACTACTGAAGCCATCCGGATATCGCTTTTCAAGTTTGGTGATATTTTTTTGTGCAATTTCCTGCAAATCAACACCAATATCATGAGAATATACGGCAATATACCAAAGGATATCACCCAATTCCTCTATGACCTTTTCTTGATCATAGGGATGCCCATGTAAAAATACTTTCTTAGTACGATTGGCCAGTTCTCCCACTTCCCCAGCCAATGCCAGCGACCAGGTCAAATGCATCGTTTTTTCATCCATCGGTACTGTTGCTGTTCGCAGACAGAAATCCTGGTATTCATTCATCGTTTCAAAATTTACCATCTCGCTCCTTTATTCGTAATATTTTTTTCATGTATTTTCTATTCAAAAGCAGAATTCTAAATCTTCTCGTTTTCGTAATGAAGCTGTAGATAGCCGAGATCTTCAATTCTACAAATATTAATGCAAATTCCTCCGTTGATAATCAGTAATTCGAAATTTAGATTGATTTTTCAAATCAATCAAGAAAATTTATTATCCTTATGATTTTTGCGCGAACCGAATAACGATAAGAGTAACAAAGAATTCTTCTCAGATTTCGAATTACTGATTGTTAACAGCATTTATACAAAATTTTTATACAATATTATCAGGCTTCATCGATAATAATACAGGACTCTTTAATAGAATTATCGCCAATTGAGAAAAAAGACCACAATCTTTAAAAGTCAGACGATATGAAATAAGAGTATTCCTACAAAACTTAAGGGCTGCAGTCAGACAAATGATTGCACCATGGAGTAAAAAATGAATTTTGATAAATTTACACAAAAAGCACAGGAAGCGGTCAGTCAATCACAGCAAATAGCCATCGAATTTTCCCATCAGACGATTGAACCGGCACATCTGTTATTAGCGCTGATCCGTCAACAGGAAGGCATCGTTCCAGCGATCGTCACACGCGTATCAGGTAGTGTTGCCGGGCTGCAAACGGATCTTGAAAAGGATCTTGAAGCTCGTTCGAAAGTATATGGAAGCAACACATCGTTAAGCATGTCCAAAACTACAGCAGATATCTTGGGAAACGCTGAAAAAATTGCCAAAGGCATGCAAGATGAATATGTTTCAACCGAACATCTATTCCTTGCACTGTGTGACAGTACAGAAGGAAAACGATTATCACAATTCGGATTGACAAAGGATTCGATTCTTAAAGCATTGATGTCCATTCGCGGCCGCCAAAGAGTGACCAATCAAAACCCTGAGGAAACCTATCAGTCATTGGAAAAATATGGTCGCGATTTGACTGCCATTGCCCGCCAGGGAAAACTGGATCCTGTCATCGGAAGAGATGACGAAATCCGGCGGACAATTCAAATATTGTCCCGCAGGACGAAAAATAATCCGGCATTAATCGGTGACCCGGGTGTCGGAAAAACTGCAGTTGTGGAAGGGCTTGCACAGCGAATAGTCAAAGGAGATGTCCCGGAAGGTCTAAAAAATAAACGATTGGTCCAATTGGACATGTCCGCACTGGTTGCAGGTGCAAAGTATCGTGGTGACTTTGAAGAACGACTGAAAGCGGTACTGAAAGAGATTACGGACTCAGAAGGTGAAATTATCCTTTTTATTGACGAAATGCATACCATCGTTGGAGCGGGCGCTGCAGAAGGATCCATGGATGCCGGCAATATGATCAAACCGATGCTGGCACGCGGTGAATTGCACTTGATCGGAGCCACCACGCTGGATGAATATCGAAAATATATCGAAAAAGATGCTGCGCTGGAAAGACGTTTTCAGACGGTTCTGGTCAATGAACCCAGTGTTGAAGACACCATCAGCATCCTGCGTGGTTTGAAACAACGGTATGAAGTCCATCATGGAGTTCGAATCACAGATCCGGCTGTTATTGCTGCGGCGACACTCTCAAACCGCTATATCACTGACAGGCACCTGCCAGATAAAGCAATTGATCTGATCGATGAAGCTGCAGCCCGCCTTCGGACTGAAATTGATTCAAAGCCGCAGATCCTGGATGATGTCGACCGACAAATTATGCAACTCGAAATTGAAAAACAGGCACTCCAGAAAGAGCATGATGCCGCATCGAAAGAACGCCTGAAGAAAATTGAAGAGGATCTGTCCAATCTGAAAGAAAAGGCAAATTCCCTGTCTACCCGATGGCACACGGAAAAAGAGGCAATTCTAAAGCTTCGCACGATAAAAGAAAGATTGGAAGAGACTAATCTGAAAATCGAACAATCCGAACGAAACAGCAACTTGGAACAGGCAGCGCGGCTGCGTTACGGTGAACTGCCTGCACTGGAAAAAGAACGAAGTGAAGCTGAAAATCTGCTAAAAACGCTGCAGAAAGAAGGAGCTTTGCTAAAAGAGGAAGTTGATGATGAGGAAATCGCAGCTGTCGTCGGTAAATGGACGGGAATTCCAGTATCACGCCTTTTGGAAAGCGAAATGCAGAAACTTTCTCATATGGAAGAACGACTGCATCAACGCGTAGTCGGTCAGAATGATGCGGTCAACGCCGTCAGCAATGCAGTCCGCCGTTCTCGAGCTGGTTTACAGGATCCAAACCGCCCCATCGGATCGTTTATCTTTATTGGTCCGACTGGCGTCGGTAAAACCGAACTGGCAAAAGCGCTGGCAGAATTTCTGTTTGACGACGAAAAGGCAATCGTACGAATTGATATGAGCGAATATCAGGAAAAGCATACCGTTTCTCGACTGATCGGTGCGCCTCCCGGATATGTCGGTTATGAAGAGGGCGGACAATTGACTGAATCCATCCGCCGTCATCCGTACAGCGTCGTCTTATTTGATGAAATCGAAAAAGCTCACAGTGAAGTCTTTAATGTTTTACTGCAAGTCCTTGACGATGGACGGCTCACTGACGGTCAGGGCAGGACAGTCGATTTTCGCAATACGGTGATCATAATGACTTCGAATGCAGGATCTGAATTATGGATGAATGGAGCTCAGCTTGTGAGTCGTGAAGCCATTAACCGTGTTTTACAAAACACTTTTCGCCCCGAATTTCTTAACCGGCTTGATGAGATCGTTGTTTTCCATCCATTGACGATCAGTGATCTGCAACGCATCGTGAACATCCAATTGGAAAAAGTCCGTCAGCTCCTACGGCAAAGGGAGATGGCGCTCGAGCTATCGGATTCTGCCATTCGTTATCTGGTTGAAGCAGGAACAGATATCGAATATGGCGCTCGGCCTTTAAAGCGGGCAATCCAGCAAAACCTGTTGGATCCTCTCGCGTCTGAAATGATCAGCGGAAAATTTGTATCAGGAGATACAATTCACGTCAATGTGGATCCGAACCAGGAAAATCTCATATTTACGAAAGCATAATACTGAAAAGATATTTTGACAAAGCGGATCATGGCTCCAAGTTAGATTGCCATGATCCGCTTTTTTTTCATTCAACCGATCTTGATTTACCAGCAATTCGAAATATGAAAATTGAATCCTATTTTCATAGGAATTGCTATAAGGAACCTGTCATTGCGAGCCCCAAAAGGGGTGTGGCAATCTCCCCGCAACACGTAGGGCAGAGCGCCATCCGGAAAGAGATTGCTTCTCAATGATCGCAATGACAGATCAATCAATATTTCGAACAGCAGATGAAAGAAATTACACATCCGATAATGAAAATTGAATCCTATTTTCATAGGAATTACTGATTATTGACAATTTTCAGTTTTCCTTTTTCTAACGGGTATAATTGGTTTCGAAATATTTATAACGGAGGCCCAATGTCCAACGTAACAATTACGAATCATCCATTAATTGAACACAAATTGTCAATTTTACGTGACGTTAACACGAACCCCACAATTTTTCGCCAACTGGTGAGTGAATTGGGGGCTCTTTTATGTTATGAAGCAACACGTGATCTGCCGATAAAACCCGTTGAAGTTCAGACTCCTTTGACAACGATGACAGCCTATGAAATGCAGGAAAGTATCGCGCTTATTCCGATTCTTCGTGCCGGCTTAGGAATGGTGGAAGGTATATGGGCGTTAATCCCCAATGCGCATGTTTTCCATATCGGTTTCTATCGTAATGAACAAACACTGGAGCCAGTTGAGTATTACAACAAACTCCCCAAAAATCATCCATTTAATACCTGTCTGATTCTTGATCCAATGCTCGCGACAGGCGGATCGGCAATTGCAACTACCGATATCATCAAACGTTGGGGAGCGAAAAAGATCAAATTTGTTGGGCTGATTGGCGCGCCGGAAGGAATCCGTGCATTACAAGAAGTGCATCCGGATGTCGATATCCATCTGGCAGCCATTGACGATCATCTCAATGAAAAAGGATACATTGTTCCTGGGCTGGGAGATGCCGGAGATCGACAATTTGGAACTGTTTTTTAATCCGGTTACCATTATGGTTTCACATAAAAAGTGGATGCACCGATCATAATCAGTCAATGCATCTTATTTGAGAAAAGCACTATTGGTTATACCGTTATTGTTGAGAATCGTTCAACAATAACGGTATAACTTTTTAATCTTCAATTTTTACAAAAGGGTTTTTCGAATTTCGAATCGTTGTATAAATCTCCTTCTGTAATTTGAAGGAGGAACTATTTTAAAATTTTTGCATAAATTTTTGCGTCACAGAATTCTCCATGCACCGGCAGACGTTTCCGATAAACACCTTCCTGCTGCATTCCAAGTTTTTGCATAACGCGTTCTGATTTGTAGTTATCAATTTCGCATTGAGCCTCAACGCGATGTAAATTTAGATTTTTTGCTCCAGCATCGATCATCGCATTTGCTGCCTCAACAATATACCCATGTCCCCAATATCGCGGGGACAAGCAGTATCCTAACTCTCCCATCAACAGATCAAAATCGACTGTCACGAATGCTATTGTTCCAATCAATTTATTTTCTTCTTTCAGAATAATTCCTCTGTCAATTTGCAATCTTTTTCCTTCCACATCTTCAAGAAACTTCAGAAAAGCTCGTGTGTCTTCAATAGTCCTGTGGGCAGACCAGCTCATAAACTGGGCGACCTCAGGTTTGGATGCATACTCAAAAATATCGTTTTCATCTTCCCATCGGATTGGACGAAGAATTAACCGATCTGTTGTAATCAACGCCGGAAATTGAGCCAAAATATCAAAAGACACTTTATTTGCCTCCATAATGAGCAACTGTCCTTTTGCAATTTAATTCTTTTTAGTAATAGAAAAGTAATTCGCAATTGTCACTAAGTCTATAATTCCTATAGATTTGAAAAAAATATTCATGCTAAAATTGATAAGCGTCATAGAATCCTTATGACATTTGTAATATTACTCCAATATACTCGTGATAATTTTATCACCAAGGTCATTTGAATGGAATTGGAAGCCCCGAAATAATGAATCGAAACAAGGAGTTTTTATGTTAGTTGGTTCTCGAATGACGTATCCCGTGATTACAATCAGTCCAAGAGCGACATTGGATTCAGCCAATGATTTGATCAATAAGGAATCCATTCATTCGCTGCCGGTTGTCGATCGACAGGGGCGTTTATTAGGTTTAATTACAAAAGATAAAATTGACAGCGTTCTTTGCAAAAACGGTTCGACTAATGAAGTAGAATCAGAGCTTTTAGTCGAAGACTTTATGATGACGCAAGTATTGACTGTTACTGAAAATACTCCCATTGAAGAAGCTGCACGGATTATTTCGGATTATGACATTAAATCTCTTCCGGTAATACGCGGTAATTATGTCGTAGGAATTATTACAGCCACCTCTCTTATCCGTATCTTCCTTGAAATGACTGGAGCCCGTTCCCAGGGAATTCGCTTGACGCTGCAAGTTGAAGACGTTCCTGGCAAGATTTTCTCCATTTTTAAGAAAATTTGTGAAATGAATGGAAATGTCGTTTCTTTTTCAACATACAACTCGGAAGAAAAAGGTTATAAGATGATGACGTTAAAAATTGACGGAATTGAAAAATATGAGTTAAAACAGGCAATTACACCGCTTGTATATAAAGTCGCAGATATTCGATAATTAGTATCCTTCTAAATCCGGATGACTGCTGCTTGAGCTCAACCGTTTTGTTCTTCATTGGAATAAATATCGAGAATACCCCATTGAAAAATCGATTTGAATTGGCGCAAAAAATCCTTCAATGATTAAAGGCAGATTGTAGCGTTGGTTACAATTATTAACGAATAATTCGAAATATGAAAAGAATTCATTGATGTTCATACTGTTTTATGCTTAGCGCAAAGACATCAAAAGAACAAGTTTTTTTCCGATGGATACAAATTGCGAGTCAATATTTCGAATTACTGCCACAAATCCGCTATTGGTGTGTCATAATTGTAGACAGTAAAGAAAATTGAGGAATTGAGCCCAGATGGTTTTCCGCAATACAGAACTATCGATAATCAAAAATCATAATCTCCTCTGATAGGGCAATTAGCCGTAATTTCGAAATTTGGAAAAGACTTAAAAAATGCAGCTATTCGAAATTTGAGAGGATTCTTTGTTGTTATGTTGTTTTTGAACTTTCCATAAAAACATCATAACGACAGGTTTTTCCTCGATTGATTCGAATAGCAAGTTAATATTTCGAATTTCTGAAAAAAAGATCTTTCCAAAGTATAATGCTGCTCTGATTGATCGACATAAGATGAGAATCAAAAGGTTTGAACTGTTCAGACAGAAAGTACGAAAATCTTGAAGAAATAAAGGAAAGAAAACGATTCATGATCGCATTGGACATTGAAACAACCGGACTTGATCCCCAGATTGATAGCATCACAGAAATTGCTGCGGTCAGGTTTTCAGCTTCAAGAATTGAAGACTCTTTTCAAACACTTGTGAACCCCAACCGGCCGATTCCTTCAAATATCACACAGCTCACTCACATCACCAATGATATGGTACGAAATGCTCCACAGATCAGTGATGTTTATTCGAAATTTATAGAGTTTATCGGTGATGATACGATCGTTGGACACAACGTCGGATTTGACCTCAGCTTTTTGAAGCGCGGTAATTACCTGAAAAAAAATCAGGTCTTCGACACCTATGAAATAGCTTCCGTACTCTTACCTTGCGCCTCCCGATATAATCTCGGTTCATTAGCGCAACAGATGGGAATTTTTGTTCAAGACCAGCATAGGGCTTTAGCGGATTGCATTTCGAATTATCAGGTTTATAATCGGCTGGTCGAAAAAGCCAATTCACTTCCTTTAAATCTTCTGATGGATATTGTTTCACTGGCATCCGGCACAGGATGGAGCGGTTCAGAGTTTTTCCGGCAGATCATTCAAAAACGGATTAAAAATGGCGAAAAGCCCCAATCCAGTTTCCAGATCCCGATTCCTGCAATTAAAAACCAATGGACTGACCAGAAATTAGAACTGAAACCTGCAGAAAAACCCGATCGACTTGATGCAGATGAAATTGCTGCGATTCTTGAATATGGCGGTGAATTTCACAAACACTTTCCAAATTATGAACAACGCCCACAACAAATTGAGATGCTGCGTTCCATTTGTTACGCTTTTTCTGAAGGGAAACACATGTTTATCGAAGCAGGTACCGGCACTGGAAAATCATTTGCCTATCTGATTCCTGCCTTTCATTGGGCGATAAAAAATGGAGAACGGGTAATCGTCTCAACCAATACGATCAACCTTCAGGATCAGCTAATTCATAAAGACATCCCTGAATTAGGACAAGCACTGGGAATAGACCTGCGAGCGACAATCCAAAAAGGTCGTAATAATTATCTTTGTCCACGCAAACTTCAACTCATCCATAACCGTGGGGCTGAATCACCGGAAGAAGTCCGTGTCATCGGTAAAATCTTAGTTTGGCTGCATGAAGGCGGAAATGGTGACCGCAGCGAAATAAATTTGAATGGTCCGATTGAAAAAGACATCTGGAGTCAGCTCAGCGCTGAAAATGATAGTTGTCGTTCAAACCAATGCCAAATCAGGCGCAAGGGCGCATGTCCATTCTACAACATACGCGATCAGGCGCTGCGCTCGCACGTCATCATCGCAAACCATGCGCTGCTTTTAGCGGATCTGGCAAATAATGGCGGCGTCTTACCGGATTATAAATATCTGATCATCGACGAAGGACATCATCTGGAATCCGCTGCGACAAGCGCATTCAGCTATCGTCTGTCCCCGATAGAAATTAACCGGATGCTGTTAGAACTGGGTAGTATCGGCAAAGGATTAATCGGACGGCTGCAAACTGAATTGCAGCCAATACTAAAACAAGATAACTATGCGCAGTTGATCGAGCGCTTCAATTTCATCACACAATACTCTTCCCAGCTTGACATCTCCTGTAAAGCACTGTTTGGATTGATTCAATTCTTTATGTCAGAAGCCAGAGAGGGTACACCGCTTTCAGTCTATGGTCAGCAGCTTCGGATAACCTCATCAGTTCGTACAGCAGCAGGCTGGAGTGACTTAGAGATCGCCTGGGATGATACCAACAATGCGTTTGAGAAAATCATTTCTGAAATGACTCTTGTTTCCAAAGATTTTGCTGATAATGACGATCTTGATGATGAAAATATTCTGGAATTGATTGATCTTTTTCGCGGTATCGGAAAACAGTTGCTGGAAGCCAGAAATCAAATCGATGGATTAATTGCCAATCCGATTCAAAATTTTGTCTATTGGATCGACATTTCTCCAGTCAACAACCGGTTGACACTGAATTCCGCGCCGCTTGCTGTTGGACCGATTGTCGAAAAATTACTCTGGCATGAAAAAGAGAGCATCATTCTTACCTCCGCCACATTAACGACTGATAACAGCTTTGACTATATGAAGGAAAGATTATGCGCTGACGAAGCGGAAGAATTATGTGTCGGATCACCCTTTGATTATGAGAATGCGGTTTTATTGTACATTCCGAATGACATACCGGATCCAAACCAGGGCGCCTCTCAGCATATGGTTGAAACGACCCTTATAAAGTTATGCAAAGCGACCGGTGGCAGAACATTGGCGCTTTTCACATCGTATGCCCAGTTGAAACGAACATCCAACAGTATTGCTCCTCAATTGGCTGAAGCCGGTATTACAGTCTTTGAACAAGGGGAAGGAGCTTCGGCATCTTCTCTGTTGGAAACATTTCGTGAGACAGATCAGGCAATTTTGCTGGGAACGCGCAGTTTTTGGGAAGGTGTTGATATTCAGGGCGAAAAATTATCTGTCGTTGTGATTGTCAAACTTCCGTTTGATGTGCCTTCCGATCCGATCATTGCAGCACGGTCAGAGAGTTTTGAGAATTCATTTGGCCAATACAACCTGCCGGAAGCAATCTTGAAATTCAGGCAGGGATTTGGTCGTTTAATTCGATCCCAATCAGATCGGGGGATCATCCTGGTTCTGGATTCCCGTGTACTGACAAAAAAATATGGGAGAGAATTTATCAACTCCATTCCCAAGTGCACTCAAATCATTAACAGCATCCGTGATCTGCCGCAAGTAGCACGTCGCTGGCTGAATTTATAAATAAATTCGGGCAACACGATCCGTTATTCCAGTCGTAACATCAGCTCGGGTGGTATGCCATCTTTCAGCGAGATCTTCAACTTCGATGGATTCCGAGCCTTGCTTGCCCAGAAGGATCACCTCTTCACCGATTGGAAAATAATCCGGCAGCAATACCATACAGGCATCAGTACACACACTCCCGACAACCGGAATTTTTTTCCCACCAATTAAAACGACATTATCATGCATTCGTCTGAATCCATCCCCATAACCAACCGGAATTACTCCAATCCAGGAATCTTCAGCAAGATGAAAATGTTGTCCATAACCGATTCCATATCCGGCAGGTAATTTCCTGACAGATACCAGCCGTGTTTTCCAGACTAACGCTCTCTGCAGGTAAGATGGAAAAGGTTCATAATAGAATGGATTAACTCCTAAAAGTGCGCAGCCGATCCGCACTAAATTATAGCGAGATGAAGGCGTATTGAAAGCTGCAGCTGAGTTGGAGCAATGAATTTTTGCAGGATAAATGTTAATAGATCTGAGCAAATCCAGCGATTTTTCAAATCGTTCTTTCTGAATCACATTCAAAGGAGAATCGGGATCATCATCGATGTTTGCATAATGGCTGTAGATACCTTCAATCTGAATACATCCCGTCGCCATCGCAGCTTCTGCTAAAGACGGTATTTCCTCAGGGAAGACTCCAAAACGTCCCATGCCTGTATCTACTTTTAAGTGAATTCTGGCAGGTATCTGAAATTTGCGGAAAGAGCATTCAATTTTCGGCAGCATTTCGATACCGTTTAACGATAATACTAAACGATTGCTGACTGCTGCATCGATTTCCTCCTGAGAAAAGGCATGAAAAACAAGAATATCCTTCTTAATTCCATTTTCCAGCAGTGTAAGACCTTCCTGTACCCGCGCAACGGCAAAAGAATCCACACCTACCTCATCGGCGATGCGAGCCACATCCACTGCGCCATAACCATAAGCGTTTGCTTTAACAACCGCCATCACGGGGGTTCCGGTTATTTCCATGCAGCTCCGGCAATTTTCCCGGATTGCATTTAAATCGATTTCCAACCATGTTGAAAAAAAGTCTGATTTAGTGAAATTTTGTTTTTCCATTTTGAGTATTTTATCAGGGAAATTCGTATCAGCAGGAGTATGATCAGCAATTCTGAATTTGATAAAGCCTTTTGAGAAAAAGATATGATTAGGAGTCGTGTTGTTTCCGCGTAGAGCGCGGAAACAACACGACTCCTAATCATATTTCTCATATTTCGAATCGCTGGAGTATAATACGTATTAAACAAGTAATAGTTGTTCACACAAGTAAAATAGCGTTTTTTACGCTTGGAAATGAAAGCTTGTAATAAACTACATATTTAAAACAAGATTAATTGCACTAAAAATTTCTATTGTCTGACATTTTATTGCATTTTTTTGTTTCATTCCATATAATTAACCCACGAAACTAATTTTCTGTCTCAGTCAATCACTGGAAAACGCTGTTTCGAAAAAGGAGGCCCAAAAAAAAACTGAGCCAAAATAATCTCCGAAATGACTTTTTTTGTTGAACAGCAGATCATCTTTCGATAATCTGCTCTCATAAAATGAATTATATTGATGACTTATTTATATAAGTTCGTTCTAAGGTCTACTCAGCTTTATGACTGAGAGATAAAAAACATAAGAGGAGAATCATTATTATGAAGAAGCTTTTTACAGTACTGTTTGTTCTTGTTTTCACGTTGACCGTTGTTGCGTTCAACGCTGAAGCTGCGGCTGAAGACTTCAAACTGGGCGTTATCCTTGTCCATGATGAAAACTCAGGCTATGATATGGCGCACATTGATGGCGTCAAAGGCGCTCAGGAAAAATTAGGCCTGACAGATGATCAAATCATCTTCAAATACAATATCCCAGAAACTGAAGCATGTTACGACAATGCAGTCGACCTTGCCGAGCAGGGCTGCGACCTGATTATCTCAGATTCATATGGACATCAGTCTTATATGATGCAGGCAGCAGCAGAATATCCGGACGTGATCTTCCTGGCTGCAACCGGTGATACCGCCTGGAAAGAACCGATGGAAAATGTCGCGAACTTCTTCCCTCACACGTACGAATCCCGCTACGTTTCCGGAATTGTCGCTGGAATGAAGCTGAAGGAATTGCTTGATTCCGGAAAAATTACCGATCCGTATGTCGGATATGTTGGCGCATACCCGTACGCCGAAGTGGTCAGTGGTTACACTGCCTTCTTCCTCGGCATCCGCTCAATCGTTCCGGACGCTCACATGGACGTTCAATATACGAACTCATGGTACGATCCGAAAGCTGAAGGCGAAGCAGCTAACGCTTTGATATCCAGAGGTTGCGTCATCATTGGTCAGCACGCTGACTCCACCGGCGCCCCGTCAGCCATTCAGGCAGCCAAAGACAGCGGCAAAATTGTTTACAGCGTTGGTTACAACATCAGCATGCTCGCTGTTGCTCCGACCGCTGCTCTGACCAGTGCCCAGAACCGTTGGGCTGCGCTCTACACACCGATTATCGAAAAAGCGATGAAGGGCGAAGCAATCCCGAAGGACTTTTCAGTAGGGTACGCAAATGACGCCGTTCAGATCGCTCCGCTTGGCCCGGAAGTTGCTGAAGGAACTCAGGAAGCGGTTGATGCCGCCATCGCTGGAATCATTGATGGCAGCCTGAATGTCTTTGACACTGACAATTTCACCGTCAAAGGCGAAAAAATCACCTCTTTCCTGGCTCTCGACACTGATGGCGACTGGACTGGAGACACTGGCGAAGCAATTGAGGATGGTATCTTCTATGAATCCAAACTCATCAGCGCTCCTTATTTCTCGCTGCGAATTGACGGCATCACTGAACTCACAAACGAGTAATTATTAATCACTAACAATGAGAAGCGACTGATATCAGTCGCTTCTCATAATCAAAACGATTTGAGCAGTATAGGATTAATAAAAAAATAGCAGAATATTCCAGACGATTCAACGAAATATCTGCTGATTGAGTTTTCACTTCCTGTCAATATTTTTAACAGAGGTGTAACCCTTAATAAATATGAGTTACACCTCTGTTAAAAAACAAAAAAAAATAACTGTTTTTCAGGATTTTATTCAAGGCAGAGCAGCGTTATCGCCCTGTCATGAGAAAGGAACCCTACTTGGAACAGAATGTAGCTATTCGAATGGTCGATATCACCAAACGATTCGCTGATGTGGTCGCCAACAACAAAATTAATCTGGAAATTCGGTTCGGAGAAATTTTGGCTCTCCTTGGTGAAAACGGCAGCGGCAAGACCACATTAATGAACATGCTGTCCGGAATCTACATGCAGGACAGCGGTGCCATCTATGTCAAAGGTGAACGGATTACAATCAAAGACCCGCACGATGCATATAGTCTGCACATCGGTATGATCCACCAGCACTTTAAATTGGTAGAAGTGCTGACTGCTGCAGAAAACATTATCCTCGGGCTGAATGAAACCCGCCTGATCGATTTAAAAAACGTCCGTGAACAGGTTAAAAAAATCTGTGATCGTTATGGATTCGTCGTTGATCCGGATAAAAAAGTTTACGATATGTCCGTTTCCGAAAAACAGACGCTCGAAATCGTCAAGGTTCTTTATCGTGGTGCTGATATTCTGATTCTGGACGAACCGACTGCAGTGCTGACCCCTCAGGAAACTGACAAGCTCTTCGTTGTCATGCGCAACATGAAAGCGGAGGGGAAATCAATTGTGATCATCACGCACAAATTGCACGAAGTGATGGAAATTTCAGATCGGGTTGCCGTTCTACGCAAAGGTGAATACATCGGCGATGTTCTCACGAGCCAAACGGATCCGCAGAAACTGACCGACATGATGGTGGGTCGTTCAGTTACACTCAACATCGATCGGCCGGAACCAGTCAATCCGAAGGAAAGCCTGGTTGTAAAGAACTTGGGCGTCAAAGACATCAACGGCGTGAAAAAACTTGAAAATGTATCTTTCACAGCTTACACCGGTGAAATCCTCGGCATCGCCGGCATTTCAGGCTGCGGACAGAAAGAATTACTTGAAGCGATTGCCGGATTGCACAAGCTGGAACCAGGTAGTAGCATCATGTTTTATCCCCGTGGAAACAAAGAAGAGGGAGAAGACCTTGCCGGTCAGTCGCCGATCGATATCAAGCATAAAGGCGTTCATCTGGCCTTTGTCCCCGAAGACCGGCTCGGTATGGGGCTGGTTGGAAACATGAACATTCCTGACAACATAATGCTCAAATGCTATGATCAGGGCAAATCACCCTTTACTAACAAAAAAAAGCCGCGGCAACAGGCGATCGAAATCATCCATGATCTTGAAATCGTGACTCCGGGATTGCGGACGCCCATTCGTCGTCTCTCCGGTGGGAACGTCCAGAAGATTCTGGTCGGTCGGGAAATCTCCTCCGATCCTTATCTGCTGATGACGGCTTACGCAGTACGCGGACTTGACATCAACACTTCCTACACAATCTATCGGTTGCTTAACGAGCAAAAGAAAAAAGGAACAGCCGTGATTTATGTCGGTGAAGACCTGGACGTTCTGCTTGAGCTTTGTGACCGCATTCTGGTGTTATGTAGCGGACGTGTCAGCGGGATCGTCGACGGCCGGACAGCGAAGAAAGAAGAAGTTGGTCTGTTAATGACGCATTTCAAGGAGGAGACAGCATGATGAAACAAAAACATAGAAAGAAGGAACCTCTGTTTCGCATCTCCAAGAACGGTTTTGTCCCGCTTTATAAAGCGTGGGCAATCCGAATCGGCGCGTTGCTGCTGGCTTTAGTCGTATGCGCGTTCATCATTTATTCAATAACCAAACTAAACCCGCTGAAAGTTTATGGAACGATGTTCCAGGGTGCTTTTGGAACCAACAAGCGCATGTGGGTCACCATCCGCGACACCATGATGCTTCTCTGCATCGGATTGGGGCTTGCGCCGGCATTCAAAATGCGTTTTTGGAATATCGGTGCCGAGGGTCAGGTGCTCGTTGGCGGAATCGCCTCAGCTGCCTGCATGATTTATCTCAGAGGGAAGATGTCCGCAACGGCAGTGCTGCCCATCATGTTTGTCTGCAGCATGTTGGCGGGCGCTATCTGGGGATTCATTCCCGGCTATTTCAAAGCCAAATATGGAACAAATGAAACGCTGTTCACGCTGATGATGAACTACATCGCGATCCAGCTGACCTCATACTTTGTGGCGCTCTGGGAAAATCCTTACGGTTCGAACACAGTCGGAATCATCAACTCCCGCGATAAATTTGGGTGGTTCCCGCCGATATTCGGACAGATGTATGGCTTGAACGTCATCATTGTCCTGGTGCTGGTGGTCTTAATTTATGTTTATCTGAATTACACCAAACAGGGCTTTGAGATTTCCGTAGTTGGTGACAGCGAAAATACCGCCAGATACTGCGGCATTGACGTCAAACGAGTCATCATCCGAACAATGATCATCTCCGGAGCAATCTGCGGAATCGCCGGCTTTCTGGCGGTCGCCGGTGCCGGACACACGATCTCAGTCAGTACCGCCGGCGGTCGTGGCTTTACGACCATCATCGTCGCCTGGATGGCAAAATTCAATTCGTTTGTGATGGTTTTATTCTCATCGCTGCTGGTTTTCCTCGAAAAAGGCGCAATGGAAATCGCTTCCCGTTATCAGCTTTCAGATTATGTCTCAAATATGATTATCGGCATTATCCTGTTTTTCATTTTGGGAAGTGAATTCTTTATCAACTTCAAAGTCAGATTACGCCAGCGCTTTACAAAGGATAAGTCCCAATGAACCAATTCATCTCATTATTTCAGGCATCCATCGTTTTTGGAACCGTCATCCTTTTCGGTGCAGTTGGAGAAATCCTGACCGAAAAATCGGGTAACCTGAACCTTGGTGTTCCAGGCATTATGTATCTTGGAAGTATAGCCAGTCTGATCGGTGTTTTCTATTATGAACGATATGTCGAAAATCCGATCCCGATTGTCTGTATTCTGATCGCGCTCGTCTGCGCAATCATCGCCTCCATGCTGGGGGGGCTGTTGTTCAGCTTTATGACCATCACGCTGCGCTGCAACCAGAATGTGATGGGGCTTGCATTCAATATTTTTGCTGGCGGATTCGCCAATTTTTATGGCGGCTCCCTCAACAAACTGGCTGGTGGCGTCGGTCAAATCAACGTGTTGGCAACCAGTGCGGCATTCAGAACTAAAATTCCCTCCTATCAAAGTTTAGGACCCTTCGGCCATCTTTTCCTGTCTTATGGATTTTTGGTCTATCTCGCAATTTTCCTGGCTTTCGCGATCAGCTGGTTTTTGACTCGTACTACAGTCGGATTAAATCTGCGCTCGGTCGGTGAAAATCCAGCGACCGCAGATGCGGCAGGAATTAACGTCACAAAGTACAAGTACGTTTCAACTTGCGTCGGCGCTGCAATTTCAGGCCTCGGTGGTCTCTATTATGTGATGGATTATATGAAAGGCACCTGGGACAGCGATGGCTCAATCGAAGGGCTGGGTTGGCTTGCGGTGGCGCTGGTCATTTTCGCCTCCT
>Ga0116193_1001534_pt1 | contig 18918 bp, 11 predicted proteins | sample AD_UKC115_MetaG_FD_89892 | JGI IMG/M metagenome (GOLD analysis project Ga0116193, IMG submission 89892) | Active sludge microbial communities of municipal wastewater-treating anaerobic digesters from Hong Kong - AD_UKC115_MetaG | ecosystem: Engineered > Bioreactor > Anaerobic > Digestate... | reverse complement strand
GGTGGGTTTGCGGAGGAATGAGGAACGGGCGCGCCGGGCGGACGATCCTGTGTGTCTGCCAGGGTTCCTTCCGATGAAAGGCGAGCGTCTTGGATGGCGGCCATCAGACTGCGCATACCCCGAGACGTAGTGCCGTGTCGTTCCGCACTATGGTGCCCGAAATATGAGACTGATCAGCATTCGTTGCGTCTAGCAACCTGCCGTACAGGAACTCAGCACACCGCCAGTTCATATGGACGCTTCTTGGCTTGATATCTGGTGCCTCGGTAATGACCTGTGCGCCATCAAGATCAACCCCTATCAGGCCGAGCCTATGTCGGTAGAGCATCGAACGATCAACCAGTTGCGCGGTTCCATTCCATACTGCGATGTACGATTGGTTGGCGAAAAAGGTATAGCGTCTGGCCTGCAGAATGGCCTGACGCCATCGCGTCTGTTTTGCTTCAATCGCAACTATGCGACGGGTAGGCATAGGTATGCTTACCAGTAGTTCGACATAGCCATCTGGGTATCGCCTGATCAGGCCGAGTGCCGAGAGTCTGGGAAGTATGCGGTTCCGCAGACTGCTCTCAGCCACGGGGCATTGCCGCAGTAGGCGTGCCAGAGAAGTTCGCGTATTGGTGCGGAGCACGTGCAGAACTGCCAACAATGCAGGATCTAGTGGCTCGGTGAGTCCTATATGCTCACGAGACTGACATCTCTCGTGAGACATCTCGGCTCCGACCAGATCAGCGATGCCGTAACCAGATTGGTACTCCTGTGCCTGTATGTGCAGTCCCATCCTCTCACGCATCAGGGAGCGGATAGGACCAATCATCTGAGACTCCGATGTTCCTGTCACGAATAGCACCCCTACTTACAGCCGAAAACATCCGCCCAGATCTTCAAATGCGAGTAGTGACTCGTCTTGAGGTTGAACTTCTGTTGGCTTCGGATCTCATCGCAGAGCCGGATAGCATTGTTAACGCGTTGACAGAACCATGTGAGTCTGTCCGACTGCTGGTCCTGACCATTTAGATCAGCGATCTCCAGTGTGCGCTGGAACAGAAAATGCGCCTTGGCCGTGCTACCGAGGTTGCGGGACGCGCCGCGGCAGAATGGGCAGGTGCATCTCAGCGTATCGTTCTTTGGATCGGAGAGGATATCCTCTGCCAGCGAGATAGGCAGTGTCAGCATCATCTTTGGCACGTAGTACTTTTTCTCCATGTCGTAGCCAACGGAGCGGTTGGCTAGCAGATCATTCTCGGAGAACCCTGAGAGAGAAGCAAGTCCATTGGTTATCCCATCTACGCCAGCCGCCAGGAGACCCAGTCCAAGCGTGCCAACTCGGCATGCCACAACTGGCTTGCCCAAGCGCTGGAACAACTGCAGAAGATCGAGAAGAGCGCGAAGCTGCAGAGGGTTGGTGGTTCTTTCGTTCACGCTGTCCACATAGAACATATACCCATCAGCGCGTGTCCTCGAATACCTGTTCAGCAGGGCCATGCGATTATCTTTCACTGTATAGGGCTCTATGCTGATGCACAGCCCTGCGTATACGGGTAGGTTGGAGCCCAATCTCCTTGTGTATGCTACTGACTCCTCGATCAGCTTCAGATCGATATCTATCCAGGGGCTACCTAGGTCACGGCAGAAGTGAAACGGCGATACCAACCGTGAGCATCTCCACTGCAATTGCCAGTCTAGGCACTTCTTCGTATACTCACGGAGTGCCTGCAAGGACTGCAGGTCCTGTACCGTAAGGATACTATCCTTATCTAAGACATAGGGCAGATTCACGACACCTTCGGTCTGGGCGAAAGACGAGTAAGCAAGTCGATACGTAACAGGATCGAACATGTACTGGATTCCGAGGCGCGCGTACGCTTCCAGCGATCGTTCGTACCTGGGCAGGTAGTTGGCGGGCATCTCCAGTCCGTCGATCACACCCCCAGCGCTGGCAAATCGCTCTATATCGGTCCGCTCCGTGTGCAGGACACGGAAATAGCATGTTTTCGCATACGGTATCCGGGGTGGTGCAACTGCGACTTGGGCATCTGTGGACACATACACCGGCGTCGACCGCACAGCGGCGATCAGCTCGTCATGGTTGAAGGTGCGTTCATAGGGTTGTTTGGACAGCAAAACAAGTATCAGGTCCTCGAACTCGGACGACAGAGTGTCTTCGTGTTTCATGGGCCTTTCGGGGGCGTCGTTGACAACCTTTGCATACAGCTCAAGCGGCGTCAGTGCAGTAAACGGATACTTGCCATGCGTCACCAGATGGTAGATGAGGACACCGAGGGAGTAGAAATCAGTTCGCCAGTCTATGTCCTCCCCACGGAGTATCTCTGGGGCTATATAGAGCGGCGTACCCATTATCTGACCGGGGACAACTGTCAGAGTTGTGTAATCCAGCATTCTGACCAGTCCGAAATCGAGAAGCTTCACAGTACCGTTCGTGGTCAGGAACACGTTCGCTGGTTTGAGGTCACGATGAATGATATGCTGTGCGTGCACTGTCTTCAGTCCAGCGATGATGCCTGTGACTATATCTTTCACCTGGCCTTCATCCAGCCGGTAACGGGCTCGCTTGAACGCAAAAGCTAGGTCTTGGCCTTCCAGGTACTCTAGCGCCACGTAGTACCGTGTTTCGTTTCCCAGCACGTCGGTTCCTGCATCGATGATCTCAACCACGTTTGGTCCAGCAGCCTTCTGCAGGGCTCGTACTTCGCGCTGGAACCTGTGCGCGTCAAAGCCATGCTGTACGGCCTCTTCTTTGATCAGTTTCAGCGCGACACGCTGCCCGTTCTTGGTTGCCTCGTAAGTCTCTCCAAAATTGCCCTTGCCAAGCAGTTTCCCCAGTTCATACCCCGCGATCTGTACCATCGGTAGGCCTCCTCGGTGACATGGCAGATTTGCGTAGAGCGATCATCTTAATGTTTGGCATGCTTATCAACTGTTCCTGCACAACCTGCACCATGGCATCTGCCTACATGCCATATTCGGCCTTCCGTTCTTGCCTCAACCAGCTTTGCATAGGCCAATCCCAACACCAAGCCATATGCCTAGGAAAGAAAAATCCTCCAGACACCCTAAAGAGGCGAAAACTAGCTACAGATAATAGTGATGTCGACCTTGACTGGTAATATCACCAGCAAGCCGCCGGTTCATCGGAGCCTGTTTCCGGATCGAACCCGACAGCCTGGGGAAAGCGCCCGAAGCGAGTAGAGAAGATCTCTCAAGCTTTCGGGAAGATCTCTCAAGCGTTCAAGAAGTTCCCTCAAGCTTTCGGGCGGAGCCCGAAGCGAGTAGAGAAGTTCTCTCAAGCTTTCGGGAAGAGCTTGAAAGCTTGAGGGAAGAGCCCGAAAGGCTTCGGGAAGATTTCGGCGAGAGCAAAAAAGAAAATTCCTGACGAAAAGAAGTCTTTTTCGGACGCAGAACGCCCTCATACTCTCGCTCCAGGGGACCGGCAATGCGCGCGTACCATACCGAGCCGGTACGCTGCAAATCCACTGTGAAAGGGGCATACACACATGGCGGGGTATATTCCGTCCAACGATTCAGAGTTTCAGGCATGGTTGGCCAATTTCCTGAACGTCCTGCAGGCGCATCTCGCGGACCTCGGTCTGACGGTAGAGGACACCATGCTGCTGCAGAATGCGAGCAATGTGTTCGACAACGCGCTCACGGCTCACATCGCCAAGCAGGCCGAGGCGAGATCCGCAACCGTCGCCAAAAACGATGCGCGCGACCTCACTGAGGCCTACCTGCGTATGCTCGTCAACGAGATCACCAACAAGCGGTCGATGACCAACGAACTCCGTGAGGCGCTCGGTCTGCCTCTCAAGGGCGGCGGTCGGACCGTCGTCGCGGCGTCCTCCGTCGCCGAGACGCCCGGCATCTACCTCGAGGCCGAGCAGGGCAAGGTGATCGTCCACTTCGGCACCAGCCCGCTCAACGAGATGATGAACGGCAAGCCCGCGGGAGTGAGGGGCTGCAACATCTATCGCAAGAAGGCGGGCGAGGAGGAGTTCCGCATGATCGCCTTCTCGTCGGCGTCGCCTTACGTGGATCTTATCACCGGCCCGGCGGCGGACTATACGTACTTCGTGCAGTACCGAGGCGCGAAGGCGTCGGACCTCGGCGGCCAGTCGGCGGAAGAGACGATCGCTGCTCGGGGTTCCATCGCGGCATAGCTCCGAGCGTCGAACTCGGAGCGCGCAGGGCGGAGCGGGAAACCGACCGCCGATGCACGCGGATCACGGAGGGGTGGGGCGCGGATGCGCTCCATCCCTTTCTATGCGTCGGTCTACGCGGATGGACTCCGCACCCGGGCTGTCGGGCGACCGAAGTCACGGCGACGGAGTCACGAAGCGTCCGAAGGGACATTGAGACAAAAGAGGGGACAGGCCTCGGCCTGTCCCCAACGTATGTATTGCTTGGATGGATGAATGCTTACGCTCGGCGTCGGATGATGCCCGCCAGGCTCATGAGTCCGGCTCCGAGGGCGAGGAGGCTGCTCGGCTCGGGGACCGCGCTCACGCGGAATTGCATCCGGTAGCCCTGCGACAGCATCGACGCATCGGTCGGCGTGGTCAGCTTGACGATCGGCAGGTTGCCCCACACTACGCCGTTGACGTCCGCGGCGGTGTCCATCGCCCAGAAGACTGTAGCGCTGGGCACGTCGGCAGGGATCGGGATGCGCCAGATCGTGCCGTTGGCCGGCGCGCCTGCCATGCCCAGGTTGTTGATCATCTCCAGTTCCCAGACGACGGGCCTGCCGAGTTGATCGACCGAGGTCGGAATCGCGCTGGTCGTCCGGAAGAGCAGGCGGATCGGGTCGTTGGACGCGTTGGGCAGGGCTGCGACTCTCAGGTTCCAGACCTTCCGGCCATTGGGATAGTCGTAGGGAGACTTGGGGGACCTGATATCTCTCTCGTAGGTCCGGCCGTCACCCATGTCGGAGATCACCCAGCGCGAGGTGTTGGTGACGTCGGGAGCATAGGCTGCCTCATGGTCGATCACCGGGGCCAAGTTCAGATCCGGGCCGTCCGTCGCAGAAGTAGACACGCCGACCTGCAATGCCACACCGGCGAGTTGGCCCGCGCCGTCATCGGCTTTGATGGTGACTCTCCAGTGGTCCACCGATGCCTGGGTGGATACGGCAAGCACGAGTACTGCAACTACCACAACTGCCGGTCTTGCTACGCCTTTCATCTCCTTTCTCCTCCAAAGGAAAAGGATAGATGTGCCCTCTACGCGGCATCTACTTCGTGGGGGCATAGTCAGCGCCTGCTTGTATTATACAACCCTAACCAGGCAATTGGGTACCGGAAAATGCAAGACTGGTAAAAATACCTGCGCCTCGCATGGAGTGCGGTGGCTTGACACCGCTTTCGGAGGCGTGGCTCGACACGCCGGGGGTGGATGGGCGTCAGGCCGCCCGAATCCAAAGCGACGTCGAGCCGTCGCACTCCAAGGAGTCATGCCGCGCGGAGGTACTTGTTGCTCAGCCGGTCGAGGAGTTCGTGATACCGCTCGTGGACTCCGGGCCCGATCCGCTCCTGCTCGATCCGCTCGAAACCCTCCGACAGCTCGGCCTGCTCCTCTTGCGGGATGTGGCGGTCGGCCATCGGGAAGAGGACGTTGTTCTCCTTCTCGATGTGGTCGCTGAGCAGGCGAACGTACTCGCGGGCGGCGCTTGCGAAGTCCCGCCTCGCATCGAGGTCGCCCTCGCGGAGCCTCGGGATCGCATCGGCCATCGCGCGGATCTGCTCGCGTCCGTGCGCGTGCTCGGTCAGCATCACACCGATCGGGCCGCCCTCCTTCGGGATGCCGGCCCGTTCCAGCGCGGGGAATAGCAGGTCTTCCTCCTTGCCGTGATGGCATCGGTCGGCGAAGGTGCGCAGGAAATCGACCACCGCTTCGAGATCATCGACGTCCACCGCCTGTCCGGAGTCGAGGTTGGAGGACATGCGGCCGAGAGTGAGGAGCGCGACCTTGATCCCCTCGTGTTCATCGCGTAGTTCCTGAGTTGCGTTCATAATACTCTTCTGTTACCCAGGATGAGCGGACATCCAATCCACCGGAGCCGACGGGGACGCACTCTCCCGGCATCCATTCGCCGTTCCCCCCTTGCCAGTCCCGGTCGTCGCCTGATATACTATCCTCGACCACGAATGCGGTCATTCCCCCCTGCAGATCGCTTGCCCGTCGTGAGGCCTGGGAGTATCAAGCTGATGTATTGCTTTTCGGACTACCCTATGCTATAATCTGTGCCATGCTCCGGCCATGTCGTACACCAGTAGCTAGAGAGTAAAGCGTAATGACCAACCGTAGGGTTACCACACTCGTTTTCCTGATCTGTCTGCTTACGGCGACCGCGTGCGTCGCGGCTCCGAAGGCGAAGATCGATCCTAAGCTTTCCAGAGTCTATGAATCCCTCGCCGCGGATGTAGATACCGCGAACCTCGCCCATACGGTCGAGCTGTTTGCCTCCAAGGGCTCCCGCATCGCGGGCTATCCCGGATGCGAATCCGCGGGCGACTACATCCACGCGCAGTTCCAGAAGCTCGGCCTCGAGCAGATCAGGCGGGAGCCGTTCTTCGCCACCGTCCCCGTGGACGGCGGGGCGGCGCTCAGCGTCAACGGGAAGTCGTTCCGCATCCATCCGATGTGGCCGAACCTCGTGCGCACCTCTCAGCTTCCGAAGAACGGCATGGAAGGCCCGATGATGTACGCCGGGTCGGGCAAGCTCTCGGAGTTCGACGGCTACACGGTGGACGGCAGCATCGTCATGATGGATTTCAACTCCGGCTCGGAATGGCTGAACGCCCCGAGGCTCGGTGCGAAGGCCGTCGTCTTCATCGAGCCCGACACGACGATGCGCGGCGAGGCCGAAGCGAAGTTCATCTCCATCCCGATCTCCATCCCGCGCTTCTGGATATCGAAGGCCGACGCCGCAAGCCTGCAGGCTCTCTGCGCGAAAGGCATGCCGAACGTCAAGCTGACCTGCGACATGAAGTGGCAGCGCCTCCCGACCAGCAACATCACGGGCATCATCCCCGGCAGCGATCCGAAGCTGCGCGACCAGATAATCGTCATCCAGGCCTACTACGACTCGACCTCCGTCGTCCCCGGACTTGCTCCCGGCGCGGAGAGCGCGTGCGGCATCTCGTCGATGCTCGAGCTCGCGCGGGTCTTCAAGAAGCATCCGCCGAAGCGCACGGTCTGGTTCATCGCAACGAGCGGCCACTTCCAGAGCCTGCAGGGGATGCGCGAGTACCTGGAGCGCCACCTTCCCGAGCTCCAGAAGCCGGGCGTCGGCGCGAAGATCGGCGCGTGGTTCAGCCGGCTGATCCCGGGCGGGAAGAACCGCACCGTCCGCAAGCCGCCGACCATCTACCTCATGGCGGGCCTCGACCTCTCGAGCCAGACCAAAGGCGTCGGCATCTTCTACAAAGGCTACTTCTACGACTACCGCGAGGACATCCAGAACAAGTTTTCCGATATAGCCAGGGTCTGCCGCGAGAACGCCGAGAAGGTCGGAGCGGTCCTCGGTTTCGATCCGGGGAAGGCATTCGCGGACGGCGTCAACCCGGTGGCCGGCAAGAACTGGCGGAATTTCATCCCGGGCAAGATCGCATGCGACGCGGAGGCATGGACTCTCGCCGGCGCGAGGGGCGTCTCGTTCATCAGCACGGACGACTCGCGCGCGCTCGTTGACACTCCGTTCGACACGGCGGACAAGGTCAACTTCGCAAACCTCGCCCAGCAGACCAGACTCCTCGCCTGCCTCTTCAACCACATTCTGAACGATCCCAACGCGCCGGAAGTGACGGCTCCCACGAAGTTCCCGATCACCGAGCCCTCGGTCTTCTCGCGCATGACCCTCCAGGGAGGCTTCGCGCGGCTCACCGGCCAGACGCTGATCCTCAACCTGAAGGAAGGCTTCATCCCGAACGACCCGGTCACGGAGGCGATCGTCGTCGTGAGGCACACGGCGCTCAACAAGACGCTGATGGGTGTCCGCGGCAACATGATCGGCATGGTGGACAAGAACGCGAGGTTCTCGTTCCCGGGCGCCGCGCCTCTCACGGCATATCAGGGCCCGGCGCGCAAGACCAGTGTGGCCGCGTACAAGCTCGACCCCAACGACGGCGAGATCGTCTACTCGCCGGACATGGGCATCTTCGGCGCGGACTACTACCCGACCGAAGTCACCGTGGCCTCGGGGATCAAGGACATCCCGATCGTCGTCTTCAAGTGCAAGGCGACATCCGTTTTCGACCTCATCGACCCACAGGCGCTCCGCACGCTCCCGCTGATCGACATCTACGAGGGCGACAGCAACGCCCGGCCGAGGATGTACGGCTACTCGCTGGCCGTGCCGGAGTGGCAGGTCTCCCACGTCGAGGATGTGGCGGTCATATTCACCATGCCGGAGACGCGGCTGAAGATCGTCATGGCCGCGGGACCGGCGGCGGTCAGGCTCGTGCTCATCAACTCCACGAAGGAAGTGCCGGAGGGGAACGGCTACCTAGTCGGCAACGGAAAAGCGATCACCAACACGTCGCTCAAAGTCGCCAAGGACATGTGGGGCCTCGATGAGTTCCGCATCAGCCGCCTGCGCAAGTACCGCATCATCAACGAGGGCATCGACGAGCTCCACGCTCTGGCGGGACAGGAGATCAAGGCCGCCGAGCGCGACCTGGCGGCAAAGCAGTATTCCACCTTCGATTCGCATGCGAGAGCCGCGTGGGGTTACGAGGCGAGAGCATATCCCGATGTCCAGAAGACCGCGAAGGACGTCGTCAACGGCGTGCTCTTCTATCTGGCGCTGCTCCTTCCGTTCGCGTTCTTCTGCGAGCGGCTCTTCTTCAATTTCCCGAACCTGACGCGCCAGATCCTCGGGGTTCTCGGCATCTTCATCGTGATCTTCCTGCTCTTCAAGTTCTTCCACCCGGCGTTCGACATCACGATGAACCCGGCGATCGTCTTCATCGCCTTCGTCATGCTTGCGCTCAGCGTGCTGGTCACGGTCCTCGTCACCAACAAGTTCGAGGAGCAGCTCAAGGCTCTCAACCGCAGCATGAGCGGCGTCCACAAGGTAGATATCGGACGCATGAGCATCGCGGCGGCGGCGTTCTCGCTCGGGGTATCGAACATGAGGCGCAGGAAGGCTAGGACCGTCCTCACGTGCATCACGCTCGTGCTGCTGACGTTCACCGTCCTGTCGTTCACCTCGATCGTGCAGACGATGCGCTTCAACAAGGTGCCCGCTCCCGGTAAGCCGGCCTACAACGGCCTGATGCTCCGGACCGCGATGTGGGAGCCTCTTCAGGAGCCCGCCGTCCGCCTGCTGAAGGATGAGTTCGGCGAGACGCGAGCGGTCGCTCCCAGAGCGTGGTTCTTCGGCGCGTATCTCGGCGAGCAGACGTTCCTGACCCTGAAGCGCAACGACAAGACCTATGACGCAAAGGGCGCCGTCGGCCTGACTCCGGAGGAGAAACAGGTTACCGGCATCGACAAGGCCCTGACCGCCGGACGCTGGTTCAACGAGCACGACACATACGCCACGGTCATCCCCGGCGCGATCGCAACCGCCCTGGAGATCACGCCCGAGGACGTCGGCAAGGCCAAGCTGACCTTCAGCGGCGTCGAGTACACGGTCATCGGCATCGTGGACAACGCCAAGGTCAAGGAGATCACCGACCTCGACAACGAGACGCTCACGCCGGTCGACTTCATTCTGATGAACAAGCTCTCGTCGCAGGGCAAGTCGATGGGTGAGGCGGGCTTCCGCGAGTACACGCACCTCGAGCCGGACACCACGTTCTTCGTGCCGTATCAGACGCTGATCAACCTCGGCGGCGAGATCCGCTCGATCGCCATCGACTTCGTTACGCCGAAGGAAGTCCAGACGGTGCTCGACAAGCTGATGCCTCGTCTCGGCCTCAACCTCTACGCGGGCCTGGGGGAGAAGACCTACCGCTACAGTTCGATCGCCACCAAGTCCGGCAAGGGCTTCGGCGCGGTCTTCGTCCCGATCCTGATCGCGGCTCTCATCGTTCTGAACACGATGCTCGGCTCGGTCTATGAGCGTGTCAAGGAGATCCACATCTTCAGCTCGCTCGGGCTTGCGCCGAACCACATCGCCATGCTGTTCATCGCGGAGGCGCTGGTCTACGCGATCCTCGGCGCTGTCGCCGGATACCTGATCGGCCAGGTAGCATCGAAGATGATCTACACCTTCGACCTCCTCGAGGGGCTCTACCTCAACTTCAGTTCGCTCTCCGCGGTCCTCTCGACGCTGATCGTCGTCGCGGTCGTGCTGCTTTCGACGATCTACCCGGCGCGGAAAGCGTCCGAGGTAGCGACCCCCGCCATCGAGCGGAGTTGGAAGGTTCCGGAGCCCGTGGGCGACACGTGGAAGATCATGCTCCCGTTCGCGGTCACCGGCGAGCAGGCCAGGGGAGTAACGAGTTTCATCTCGGAATGGTTCGGGGCGTACGAGGAGTACTCGGTGGGCGACTTCGTCACGCAGAACGTCCGGACCTCGCTCCGAGGCTGCGAGAACGGCGCGGCGCACTGCGTCCACTGCCGGGCGTGGCTCGCCCCGTTTGACCTTGGCGTGAGCCAGGACGTCACCCTGGAGACGATCCCTACCTCGATGGAGGACGTCTACGAGGTTCATCTGACCATCAACCGCGAGAGCGGCGATATATCGAACTGGAAGCGCGTGAACCGCAGGTTCCTCAACACGCTCAGAAAGCAGTTCCTCATCTGGCGGACGTTGAGAGCAGATGAGCGCGACAAGTATCTGGCAGGCGCGCAGGCCGAGACATCTGCGGCCGGCGCCATTGCGGCCGTCGAGCCCGGCCCGGCGGGATAGGAAGGAAGACGCAACTTTGGCAACCGACACAAGCGCCATTGAAAACGTCAGAGAACGCATAGAGGAGACGACCGATACCGGCGAACCGATGAAGTTCGAAGAAGGCTTCACCATGAAGACCGTCTTCGGCGCGATCTTCATTGCTCTCTTCATGCTGCCCGGATCGCTCTACCTCGGTCTGGTCGCGGGCCAGGATCTCGGCCCGGCCGCCCAGTGGGTGACGATCGTGCTCTTCGCCGAGGTGGCGCGCCGGTCGTTCGTGCCCTTGAAGCGGCAGGAGATCTACATCCTCTACTACGTGGCGGGTGCGTTGGCTCACCTCAGTCTCGCAGACAGAGGCATCTCCGGCGGCTCCTTCGGCGGCCTGATCTGGCAGCAGTACTTTGTCCAGTCGCCGCAGGCCCAGGAGATCGCCCACGAGATACCGAGATGGGTCGTCCCGGCTCCCGGCTCGCAGGCGCTCATCGATCGCACGTTCCTCGATCCGGCGTGGGCGATGCCGATCATGCTGCTCGTCATCGGCGAGATCCTTGGCCGCCTGAACTGGCTCGGCCTGGGATACGTCCTTTTCCGCATCACCTCAGACACCGAGCGTCTGCCGTTCCCGATGGCTCCCGTCGCCGCATCCGGCGCCACCGCGCTGGCCGAGGCGGGCGCAAAGGAGGAGTCGTGGAGATGGCAGGTCTTCTCCATCGGCACGATGGTCGGCCTGATCTTCGGCTTCTTCTATCTCGCGGTCCCGATCTTTACCGGTGTCGTGCTCAGCAAGCCGCTGATGCTGATACCGATCCCGTTCATAGATTTCACACGCAACACGGAGACCATACTACCCGCGGCGCTGACAGGCATCAGCGGCGACCTGGGGAACGTGCTGATCGGGTTCGTGCTTCCGTTCCAGATCATGGCAGGGCAGGTGGTCACGTCCATCATCTGTCAGATCTTCACCAACCCGATCCTCCAGAGCAAGGGCCTGCTGCCCACGTGGCGTCCCGGCATGGGCACGATCGACACCCAGCTCTCCACCAGCATCGACTTCTGGATGAGCGCCGGCATCGGCATCGGCGTGGCGGTCGCCCTCATCGGCGTGCTGAGCGTTGTTTCTGCTGCCAGAAAGACTCAGCGGGCGATGAGAGAGAGGCGCACCGCCGCCTACTCGATCCCGACGGGACGCGGCGACTTCCCGATCGCACTCGCGGCCGGAGCATGGCTCTTCGCGTCTCTCTGCTATATCGTGCTCGCCCACAAGCTCGTGCCGGCGTTCCCGCTGCTGATCCTGGTCGGCTTCGGCCTCTTCTACTCGCCGCTGATGTCATACATCTCCGCGCGAATGATCGGTCTCACCGGCCATCCGGTGCACTTCCCGTATGTGAAGGAGGCCGCGGTCATCAAGAGCGGCTACCAGCGGGCCGATATCTGGTTTGCGCCGATCCCCATGTACGACCTGGGATGGGCCGCTCAGAGGTTCCGCGAGGTCGAGCTGACGGGCACGAAGTTCACCAGCATTCTCAAGGCGGAAGTCTTCATGCTTCCGGTCATACTCTGCGCCAGCTTCGGCTTCTGGGCGTTCTTCTGGCATACCAATCCGATCCCTTCGCCGCAGTTCCCGTTCGCCCAGAAGTTCTGGCCGCTGCACGCGACAATGCAGAGCATCTGGATGACGGCGAACAAGCCCGGCGGCGCAAACTGGTTCATGAAGGCCCTCAAGCCGGACATCGCGGTGTGGAGCGGAGTCGGAACTATCGCACTCTTCGGCGCTACGTCGGTCCTGAAGGTGCCGGTCTTGTACTTCTACGGACTGGCGAGCGGCGTCGGCATGCTGCCGCACGTTATCATCCCGAGGTTCGGCGGCGCGCTGCTCGGACGCTACTACTTCGCGCGGCGCTTCGGCCTCGAGAACTGGACGAAGTACACGCCGGTCCTGCTGGCCGGGTTCTCATGCGGCATGGGTCTGATGGGCATGAGCTCGATCGCCCTGGCCCTCATATCGAAGTCGGTATCGTACCTGCCGTACTAGGCGCCACCGGAGGGCCGACGGCATCCGTGATGCCGCACAGGGCCTCATGGGATCGCAGATCCCCGGGTTGCCAATGCGGGCTGGATTGCAGATCCGCCCGAACCGTTTTCAAGGAAGAGCACTTTGACATCGGGCCTTGAAGCCTATAAAATACGCGTATGAACGATACTAACCGGCGAACGCTGGTAGGATGGCAGGGGATCACGATCGAGGTCCCGGACGACTGGAGTCTCGCCTCGATCAGCGGTGACGAGAAGTCCGGCTACTACAGGGTCTCGAGCCCCGGGACGACGGCCGTCGAGGTCAGGTGGTCGGAGGCTTCGGAGAAGGTGAACCTGTCCGCCCGGCTGGATGCGTACCTCAAGGATCTCGACCGCAAGTCTCGCAAGCGGAACCTCGACTTCCAGAGCAAGACGCGCGAGAAGGACGGAGACCTGTTCTTCACCTGGCGCGCCGACCGGAAAGCCGAGGGACGCCTGTTCCGATGCGCCGAGTGCAAGCGCGCGATCATCGTGCAGGTCAGTGGGGTGCCGGGCGATCCGGTGTCCTCTGTTGCGTCGTTCGTGCTGCCTTCGGTGAAGGATCACGCGGAGGACGGCTGGCGGACGTGGGCGATGTACGACCTCCAGGCGGATGTGCCTCAGGGATACCGGCTGGAGAAGCACAAGCTGATGGCGGGCTACCTGCAGCTCCAGTTCCGCAAGGGCGCCAATCAGTTGGTCATCGAGCGCTGGGGCTTGGCAAACGTGGCGCTGAAGAAGGCGACTCTTGCCGAGTGGTTCAGCGAGCGGATGCGGATCGATCTCGCAGGGTTCACGTACAAGATCGAAGACCTGCCGGATGAGCCCGAGCCCGCGATCCAGGCCATCGGTCGGAGGTCCGGAATCATCGGGGTCTACCGGACCATCGGTGACCTGGGCAAGCTTCGAATGCCCGCGATGCGGCTCGATACCTACGCATGGGTCTGCGAGGAGTCGAACAAGATCTTTTCCGTCCAGAGCATGCACACCCGCAAGGAGCGCATCATGGACGACGTGATAGCCAGGGTAGAGTGCCACTGACATGGGCGCAGCTTACAACATACTCTCCCAATACCTGCCGTTCATACGCAAAAAGCCGGCCATCGACCGGGACAAGGTGCTGAAGGCCTGCCCGGTCCGGCATCCGGCGGTGCGGTTCGAGCGCGGCGAGGACGGCGACATGAGGCTCTTCCTCCCTCGGCGCAAGGACCGGCTCGCAAAGGCCCTGATGTGGGTCTTCCGTGCGGGCCCCGAGAAGGAGATCGTGCTCGACGAGGTCGGCTCGGATGTCTGGGAGATGTGCGACGGCTCTACCAGCGTCGATGCCATCGTCGGCGCTATCGCGAAGAAGTACAAGATCACGAGGAGGGAATGCGAGACCTCCATCGGCGTATATCTGAAGACACTGGGCGAGCGTAATCTCGTCGGGTTGAGGGTAGCAGGCAGCTCCCCCTCCGGCTCCGGCCGGAATCAGGCCTCGAACCGGGGGCGGAGCGCGCGGAAGAAGAGATGAATAACACCACTGCAAATGCAAACGTCGGACGGCAGGTCCAACTGCCGCTGAGAAAGGCATTCGAGATCAGCCTGAAGAGCATCAGGATCAGGTTCTGGCGGTCGATGATCACGGCCGGCGGAATCATGCTCGGTATCGCCTTCCTGGCGTCGGTGCTGAGCACGGCGCTGGTTCAGGCGCAGATGCCGGATGCCGCGATGGATGCCAAGGCCCTGCAGGCCGCGCAGAACCGGCAGACCTGGCTGGTCATCATGTCGCTGCTCGTCTGCACGGTAGGGATCACCAATTCGATGCTGATGTCGGTCACCGAGCGCTACAAGGAGATCGGGACGATGAAGTGCCTCGGCGCTCTCGACTCGTTCGTCGTCGAGCTGTTCATCCTCGAGTCCGGGCTGCTCGGAGTCATCGCATCGTTCATCGGGTGGTTCATCGGCGCAGGGATGATCCTGCTCCTTGCGATGAGCAGCCACGGAGCGGCGATAGTTGCGAAGATCGGATTCCTGCCGATCCTCGGTACGCTCGGGATCTCGATGGTCGTAGGTGTCGGCCTCACTATGATCGCAACGATAGCGCCGGCCATTCGCGCGGCGAAGATGCCGCCCGCCATGGCGCTCAGGGCAGAAATCTAGCTGAGCCGCAGACAGCGGTCTGTGCTCTGCAGGTTCCGATCGGTTCTTGCTGCGGTCTGCGGTCCGCAGTCTGCAGTCTCGAAAAGGGTGATACACATGTCTGCAAACGAATATGTAGTCAGAACCAAGGACGTAGCCAAAGAGTTCATCATGGGCGACCAGGTGCTCCGGGCGCTCGACGGCGTGCAACTCGACATTCGCCGGGGCGAGTACATCTCGATCATGGGCCCGTCCGGCTCCGGCAAGTCCACGCTCTTCAATATGGTCGGCGGACTCGATAAGCCGACCGAAGGCTCCGTGTTCATCAATGACGTCGATATGGCCCAGTTGGACGCACACGAACTCGCGTACCTCCGATGCCGCACGATCGGCTACATATTCCAGACGTTCAACCTCATCCCCGTCATGACCGCGCTGGAGAACTGCACGCTCCCCATGATCTTCGCCGGCACTCCCACCGAAGAGGCGAACGAGAAGGGTATCGCGCTGCTCAAGATGGTCGGCCTCGGTGAGCGCCTCTTCCACAAGCCTACCGAGCTCTCCGGTGGACAGCAGCAGCGCGTCGCCATCGCCAGATCATTTGCGAACGACCCCGCTATCATCCTCGCCGACGAGCCGACGGGTAACCTCGACCTCAAGACCGGGAAGGAGATCATCACCCTCCTCAAGCGGCTCAACAAGGAGAGGGGCGTCACCATCATATCCGCGACCCACGACCTCAAGATGGTCGATGTATCCGACCGTGTCGTATGGATCAGAGACGGCAAGATCGAGCGCATCGAGGAGCGCGCCGACCTCGACCTCAAGGTCGGCCAGATGGAAGGCGAAGAGTAGCGCGAGTCACCAATACCGCAGTATCGGACGGCAGGCATCGAGTCCATGATGCCTGCCGTTTTGGTTTGCGTGCGCTGCCCTGGTCACCCTCAGTACGCACTGTTGACCTGGTATTTATACCTGATTATGCCCCGGTAACCTTGACGGGTATGGCGATTCAACCTAGAATCATATCAGGAGATCAGGCAACCTTGGCTCAGTAAGGCGGTTAAGCCGGAATCCGTTCAGCGATGCTGAGGGTATGCTGCCGTCTGGCTCCGACTACTTTCGAAGGAGCTACAACGATGAGAACCAGATCACAGATGCGGTTGTTCGTGCACCTGATCGTCGCGGTGCTCGCCGTGTGCTGTATCTCTTGCGCCCGAGCCGATGAGTATCGGGCGGTGTGGGTGGACGCCTGGGATAACCCCGGACTCCTCAATCAGTCGGAGGTGGACCGACTCCTGGGCGTGCCCGGCGATCCCAACAGCCTGGGCATCATCCGAGAATCGAACTGCAACATGGTCATAGTCCAGGTGCGCCGCCGTGCCGATGTCTGCTATCCATCGGGCATGGGCGAGCCCTACTTCTCCGGACTGACCCCCAAGAACTTCAACGCGCTGCAAGCAATGATCAACGCCGCGCACGACACTACCGGCGGCAAGAAGCGCATCGAGGTTCACGCATGGCTCGTGGTGTTCAGGAACGGGGGCGGCGAGGTCTACGACGAGCACAATGACCCGCCGACAGGTAGCCTCACCGAGCTCGACAACTACTGGCCGACTCGCAACTCAGCCGGCGCAGAGGTGGACGGCGGGGCATTTGATCCCGGCCATCCGAAATGCCTCGAGTACCTGACGAATGTCTGCCTCGACCTCGCTACGAACTTCGACGTTGACGGCATCCACTACGACTACATCCGCTTCACCGGTGGCAACGAGGGCTACAACCCGACGAGCGTTGCCCGCTACAATGCGCGCTACGGCCTGACCGGGCAGCCTGCCCCGACTGATGATCGGTGGGACCAATGGCGGCGCGATCAGGTGACCGCACTGGTCCGCCGGGTGTACGCGAAGATCCAGGCGGTCAAGCCCAGTTGCAAGGTGTCGGGCTCGTTCGTCACGTGGAATCCATCGCCTACGGCCTCGACGAGAGCTGCGTTCCAGGCCACACGTCCCTACGGAAACCGCAGCGATGGTGTGTTCTCCGACTGGGACGCCTGGATGGAGGAGGGCATCGTGGACATGGGCGTCCCGATGACCTACTACGACCTGGACGAACTGCCGAATGACTATATCAGGTGGATCAACTTCGAGAAAGACCGCAAGTTCAACCGGCATATGATCATCGGGCCGGGCATATACAAGAACAAGACTATTCAAAACTCGATTACCGAGATTCTGATGACGCGGACGCCCTCACCGGCGGGCAACTATGCCGATGGGTGGTCGGGCTATTCATATCGTTCGCCGTATGCCGGCGGCGACTGGGAGACCTTCGCTCCTCATCTGGTCTCACAGGTGACTTCGACGTGGGAGGACGTCCCCACCATGCCGTGGAAGACGAATCCCACGAAGGGACACATCAGCGGCGAGGTGCTCTTTGCCGCCAACGGCAAGTGGGCTGACGGCGCGACCATCTCGATCAGCGGTCCGGAGAATCGGACGATGATCTGCGACGGCACGGGCTTCTATGCCTTCATCGACGTCACTCCGGGGACGTACACCGTCACGGCGAGCATGTCCGGATACACGAGTGCTCAGAAGCAGGTTACCGTGGCAATCGGAGAAGTCACGGGCAACATGTATGTAACCGACTTTGCCCTGTCGGAGGCGGACCCCACGCCGATCATATCGAACATCCAGGCGATCGGCGTCACCAACAACTCCGCGACGATCACTTGGACGACCGATCTGCCCTCCTCGAGCCGCGTGGAGTATGGGACGTCCACTTCGTACGGCACGTTGACGCCGCTGGACAGCACCCCTGTCACGTCTCACTCAGTGACGCTCACGGGACTGGCTCAGAAGACGACCTATCACTACCGTGTGCTCTCCGCGAACGAGAACGGCACATCGACTTCGAGCGACTTCACGTTCAAGACGCTCGGCCCTCCGAGCATCATCGGTACTCCGTCGGTCACGACGACTCAGACCACCGCCACGGTGACGTGGACCACGGACATTCCGTCGAGCGGACTGGTCAACTACGGGCTGACATCGTCGTATGGGAGCCAGGCGGTCGATCCGAACTCGAATACCACGTCGCACTCGGTGACGATCAGCGGCCTGACCGCTCTCACGACGTACCATTACCGGTGCGTCAGCGCAAACGCCTACGGGAGCACCCAGACGTCGGACCTTACCTTCACGACCTCCTCGACGACGCCCGATGTGATCGTAGACAACACCGATCCCGGCTGGACGAACACATCCCCGAACGGCAATACGTGGTCCGTCGGGTCTGTCGCCGAAGTGCCCAAGGTCGGTACGAACTACCTCTACCGCGCGGGCGACGGCTCGCTCACCGAGTCGAGCATTACCGGGAAATGCCGTTGGACTCCGAATCTGCCCACGGCAGGTGTGTATGACGTCTACGCGTTCTACCAGAAGGGCACCAACCGGAACAGCGCGGCGCCCTACAAGGTGTACTACAACGGCGGCGTCGTCACCAGCGTTCAGGATCAGTCCTCGAGCGTGGCGAATCAGGGCGGATGGTTCCTGATCGGCCAGAACCTGCCGTTCGCGGCGGGTACCGCCGGATACGTCGAGTTGACGACCCTTTCGCTCGATACCCGGTATGTGAGCGCCGATGCGGTCAAGTGGGTCTTCAAGGGCGGCCCCGACACGACCGCCCCCGTGATGACGTCGGTGACCGTCGATAAGTACACGACATCGACCACGAGCCTGCAGGCATCGTGGGCGGCGTCGGAGCCGGAGAGCAGCATCATCCGCTACGACTACTCCGTGGGTACGTCGCCGGGTATGCTCGACGTGAAGGGCTGGACGAGCGCAGGTACGGCGACCTCCGCCACCATCACCGGGCTCAACCTG
>Ga0116193_1001533_pt1 | contig 18923 bp, 21 predicted proteins | sample AD_UKC115_MetaG_FD_89892 | JGI IMG/M metagenome (GOLD analysis project Ga0116193, IMG submission 89892) | Active sludge microbial communities of municipal wastewater-treating anaerobic digesters from Hong Kong - AD_UKC115_MetaG | ecosystem: Engineered > Bioreactor > Anaerobic > Digestate... | reverse complement strand
CCGGTTTCGTCGGCGCCCTGCTCTGGGTCTGGTCCGACGTGACGCCGGCGCTCGCCTACCTCGGCAAGTTCGTGGTCTGGAAATCCGGCGTGGACGACAGCGGCCAGGCCTACGAGGTCACCCTGCGCGTGCTGCTTCTCGGTGCCACCGCGCTCGCGCTGACCTGGATCGCCACGCGCAACCTGCCCGGCCTGCTCGAGATCGGCGTATTGCGCCGGCTCGACGTGGACGCGCCCACGCGCTACGCGATCACCGCCCTGTGCCGCTACGCGATCGCGATCGCCGGCACGCTGTTCGGCCTGTCGCTGCTCGGCCTGCACTGGAGCCAGCTGCAATGGATGGCGGCCGCGCTGTCGGTCGGCCTCGGTTTCGGCCTGCAGGAGATCTTCGCGAATTTCGTCTCCGGCCTGATCGTACTGTTTGAGCGCCCGATGCGCGTCGGCGACGTGATCTCGATTAACGGCATCGACGGCACGGTCGCCCGCATCCGCACCCGCGCCACGACGGTGATCGACTGGGACAACAAGGAAGTCGTAATCCCGAACAAGACCTTCATCACTGAGAAGCTCACCAACTGGACCTTGTCGGATGCGGTCACGCGCATCGTCATCAAGCTCGGCGTGGCGTATTCGAGCGATCCGGAATCCGTGCGCGGCCTGCTGCTCGAGGTCGCCCGCGCGCATCCGCGCGTATTGCGCGAGCCGGCACCGAACTGCTACTTCGTGGCACTCGGCACCAGCACGCTGGATTTCGAGCTACGCGTGTTCGTGGCCGACGTCATGGACCGCTACCCGATCCGCAACGATCTGCATGCCGCGTTGCTGCGCGAATGCCACGCGCGCGGCATCGAGATCGCATTCCCGCAGATGGACGTCTGGCTGCGGCACGCTCCCGACGGCACCACACCTGGCGGGGATACCGCGGACTGAGCGGAGCGCCCCTCGGCAGCCCGCGGATCGCCGAGAGACACGCCCCCTGCGTCATCCTCGAGTCACGGATCCGGCGCCGATCCGGATCCGCCCTCGTGAACCGAGCAAGGCACCTGCTCGATTCGCGGGCGATCCATCCCTGGATCGCAGGGGCCGGGTGCCGAAGGACTTCCAGTCAGCGCACGCCGAGCGCACGCGCGATGGCAGCCTCGAAGCGCTCCTGGTCGACCTCGAGCACGATGCGCGCGTTCGCCGGACGGCCGCCGCGGCCTTCCCAGTCGACGACCGTCGCGCCACGCGTCAGTGTCCCGGAAAGCTCGACCGCGACATGTCGATCCTCGGCATGGCGCACGGCATCCGGTTCGAGCGCCACGGCCATCGCTAGCGCGTCCGCGGCAAGCAGACGCGCGCGTCCGCGCTCACGCGACCAAGTGCGCGTGCGGCGCGAGATCGCCGCATAGAACCGGGCGCGGGCATCGCCACGCGCCAGCCAATCCTCGAAGCGCGCGAAATCGATGCCATGGCGCAGCGTGGCTTCCCAGTCGACCAGCTCGAAGTGCGGCCATGCCGAGAACACCACATGCGCTGCCTCGGGGTCGAAGCCGATGTTGAACTCGGCCGGCACGCTCGTGTTGCCGCGTCCCGTGACCGCGCCGCCCATGATCACGAGGCGTGGCACGCGCTCGGGCAGGGTCGGATCGAGCCGCAGGGCGAGCGCGAGGTTGGTCAGCGGGGCGAGCGCGACCAGGGTCAGCGCGCCAGCATGCGCATGGCTCAGGCGCAGGATCGCCAGCGCCGCATGTTCGGTCTTGGCGTGACGCGTGGCCGGCAGATAGCCCGTGTCACCGAAGCCGTCGCGACCGTGCACGTGCGCAGCATCCGCGGCCGGCTGCACCAGCGGCAGTGGACAGCCGGCGAACACCGGCGTCGGCGCATCGAGGGTCTCGACCAGACGCAGGGCGTTCGAGACGGTATGGCCGAGACCGACATTGCCGGCGGCGATCGTCAGGCCGAGCACGTCGCCGGCCGCGTGGGCCATCAGGATTGCAAGGGCATCGTCGACGCCCGGGTCGGTGTCGATGAGGAGACGGGGTATCGGCATGCGCAGACTTTTGTTCGCGACCGGCGCGTGCCGCCGGCCAGGGCCGGCGATTCTCCCACGCCTTGCACGGCACCGGACGGTCGCGTCAGGCGCCGGCGTAGCGGGTGGCCGCGCCGATCCAGCGGGCGATCAGCGCCTCGGCGCGCCCGGGATGATCGCGCAGCAGCACCTCGCCGAGCCGCTGCGCGACCGGCAGGAGGCGCGCATCGCGAGCGAGATCGGCGATGCGGAACGCGACGCGGCCGGTTTGGCGCGTGCCGAGCAGCTCGCCGGGACCGCGCAGCTCGAGATCCTTCTCGGCGATACGGAAGCCATCGGTGGTCGCGCGCAGCACGTTCAGGCGCTCGCGCGCGAGGCCGCCGAGCGGCGGGCGATAGAGCAGCACGCAGGTCGAGGCGGCAGCGCCGCGGCCGACCCGCCCGCGCAGCTGGTGCAGCTGGGCGAGACCGAGGCGTTCGGCGTTCTCGATGACCATCAAGCTCGCGTTCGGCACATCCACGCCGACCTCGATGACCGTGGTCGCCACGAGCAGCTGCACCGCGCCGGACTTGAAGTCATCCATGACGGTCTGCTTCTCGCGCGGCTTCAGGCGGCCGTGCACGAGGCCAACGCGCGCGTCCGGCAGGGCCGCCTGCAGCTCGGCGTGGACGACCTCGGCGGCTTGTGCCTGCAGTACTTCGGATTCCTCGATCAGCGTGCACACCCAGTAGACCTGGCGGCCCTCCCCACAGGCGGCGCGAATACGCTCGACGACCTCGGCGCGGCGCGCGTTCGAGATCGCCACGGTCTGCACCGGCGTGCGGCCGGGCGGCAGCTCGTCGATCACCGAGACATCGAGATCGGCGTAGACGGCCATCGCCAGTGTGCGCGGGATCGGCGTGGCCGTGAGCACGAGCTGATGGGGCAGGACGTCGTCGGCACGGCCCTTGTCGCGCAGCGCGAGCCGCTGATGCACGCCGAAACGGTGCTGCTCGTCGACGATTGCGAGACCGAGCGCGCGGAACGCCACGCCCTCCTGCATCAGGGCGTGGGTGCCGACCACGACCGGCGCACCGGCCGCGACCGCGCCGAGCGCGGCCTGTCGCGCACGGCCCTGCACCTTGCCGGCGAGCCAGACCACTTCGATACCGAGTGGCGAAAACCACTCATGGAAGTTGCGCCAATGCTGCTCGGCGAGCAGTTCGGTCGGTGCGACCAGGGCGACCTGATGGCCAGCCTCGGCTGCCGCCAAAGCAGCCAGGGCGGCGACCACGGTCTTGCCCGAGCCCACGTCGCCCTGCACGAGGCGCAGCATCGGCAGTGGCTCGGCGAGATCGCCGAGGATCTCCGTGCCGACCCGTCGCTGCGCTTCGGTCAGCGCGAACGGCAGGGCAGCGAGGAAGGCCGCCCGCAGCCGCCCATCGCCGCGCAGCGCGGGCGCCGCATGCCGGCGCACCTGCGCGCGCAAGCGGCGCAGGCTCAGGTGATGTGCGAGCAGTTCCTCGAATGCGAGCCGGCGCTGTGCCGGATGCGTGCCGGCGAGCAGCGCGGCGACGTCGGCATCGGCCGGCGGCCGGTGTACGTACAGTAACGCCTCGCGCAGCGAGCCGAAGTGCAGGCCGCTGGCGAGCTCGACAGGCAACAGTTCGAGCGCCGTATCGCCCGGCAGGCGGTCGAGGGCTCTGGCGATCACGCCGGCCAGGCGCGCCGCGCCGAGCCCTTCGGTGGCCGGATAGACCGGCGTCAGGCTGGCCTCGAGTGCCGCCGCCTCATGCTCTTCAACCCGCCGGTACTGCGGATGGATCATCTCGGGGCCGTGCGCAGCCTGGCGTACCTCGCCGTAGCAACGCAGCCGCGCGCCGACGCGCAATTGCTCGACCTGCGTGGCGCGGAAATGGAAGAAGCGCAGGACCAGCGCGCCGCCCGATTCGTCGCCGATCGCCACGCGCAGCTGCGGCTTGTAGCGGAAGCCTTTCTCGATCGCCTCGATCCGCCCCTCGACCTGCGCCGCCATGCCGGGAACCAGCTCGGCGATCGGCGTGATGCGCGTGCGATCCTCGTAGCGCAGCGGCAGGTGGAACCAGAGATCCTGCAGCGTGACGAGACCGAGCCTGGCGAGCAGCGCGGCAAGCGCCGGACCGACGCCCGACAATTCCGTCGCCGGCAGCCGGCCGGCTTCAGCGACGGGGGCGGGAGCGGTCGGGCGTGCGGGGATCGGCATCGGCGCGCAGCCTAGCCCAGGCCCACGCGCGCGGCCAGCCGCACCGGCGACGCTCAGTCAAGCACGAGGATGCCATCCACCTCGACACGCGCACCGCGCGGCAGTCCTGCCACCTGGATCGTCGAGCGCGCCGGGTACGGCTCGTGGCAATACTCCATCATCACCGCATTCACGGTCGCGAAGTCGGCAAGATCGACCAGATAGATGCCGACCCGCACGAGCCGGTCGAGCGAACCGCCGGCGGCTTCGCAGACGGCCTTGAGGTTCTCGAACACGCGGCGCGTCTGTGTGCCTATGTCGCCGCCGATCAACTCACCGCTGGCCGGATCGAGCGGGATCTGCCCGGAAAGATAGACGGTGTTGCCGGCGCGTACCGCCTGCGAATACGGACCGATGGCCTTGGGCGCCAGCGCGGTGGCGACGATGCTGCGGGTCATGAGTTAGCGCCTGTCGGTGTGGGGGAGCGGACTGTAAGCCAGGAAGCCATGGCGGCGACAGGCCCCGTGCCGACGGATCATCCAGGCACGACACGCTTCGCGTTGCGACGAGACCGGCGGCGCCCGAGCCGCCTGCAGTGCACGGTCGAGCCGCCGATCGGCCGCGGCTAGAGCGGATGGCGATAGGCGTCGTGCACCACGCCGAGGCGGCGCACGCGCCGGATCACGTCGCCTAGATGATTCAGATCGCGCACCTCGAGCGTGAATACGATGCTCGCGGTAAGCACGCCGCGTTCCTGGTACTCGACGTTCTCGATGTTCGAGTTGGCCTCGGCGATCGCCGCGGCGACCGAGGCCAGCACGCCCGGCTTGTTGTCGACGTCGACGCGCAGTTCGACGCGGTAGTCGCCGCTGACCTGGCTGTCCCAGTCCATTTCGAGGCAGCGCTCCGGCGACTTGCGGAACTCCGCAGCATTCGGGCATTCCTCGCGATGCACGACGATGCCCTTGCCGGCCGAGAGATAGCCGAGGATGCGATCGCCCGGCAGCGGATGACAGCAATTGCCGAAGCTCAGCACGCCGCGCTCGGTGCCGGTGATGTGGATCTTCTCGGCACTGCGCCCGCTGCGCTGGCCGACCAGACCGCCGATCAAAGCGACGAGCTGCACGGCCACCTGATCCGGCATGCGGTTGCCGAGCGCGATCTCGGCGAGCAGTTCCTCGAGCCGCTTGAACTTGTTGTCGGCCAGATAGCGGTCGAGGACCGCCGCCGGGATGCTGTCCAGCGAGACGCCGGCCGCATCCAGGGCACGGTCGAGCATGCGGTGGCCGAGCTCGACCGCGTCCTCGTGCTGCAGGCGCTTCAGATGATGGCGGATCGCGGTACGCGCCTTGGCTGAGACGACCCATTCGAGCCATTGCGGATGCGGCTGCGCGGACGGCGCGGTGATGATCTCGACGGTCTGTCCGCTCGACAGGCGCGTGCGTAGCGGAGCGAGCTTCTTCTCGACCCGCGCCGCGACCGCATGGCCGCCGACATCGGTGTGCACCGCATAGGCGAAGTCAAGTGCCGTGGCATTGCGCGGCAAGGCGAGGATGCGCCCCTTCGGCGTGAACAGGTAGACCTCGTCCGGAAACAGGTCGACCTTGACGTTCTCGATGAACTCCAGCGACGAGATCGTCGGCGCCTGGCTGCCGACCAGACCCTCGACCCACTCCCGTGCGCGCGTCTGGGCGGCGTTCGCCGGCGTGGCCTCGGCCTTGTAGCTCCAGTGCGCGGCGACACCGCGTTCGGCCACTGCCTCCATGTCCTCAGTGCGGATCTGCACCTCGATCGGTGCGCCGAACGGACCGAACAGCACCGTGTGCAGCGACTGGTAGCCATTGGCCTTCGGAATCGCGATGAAGTCTTTGAAGCGGCCGTCGAGCGGCTTGTAGAGGCCATGCACGACGCCGAGCGCGTGGTAGCAGTGCGCGACGCTGCCGGTGACCACGCGGAAGCCGTACACGTCCATCACTTGGGTGAAGGACTTATGCTCCTGGCGCATCTTCTGATAGATGCTGTACGGCGACTTGATCCGGCTGACGACGCGCGCCGGAATGCCTTCGGCCTCGAGCCGGGCGAGCACGGCAGTCTCGATCCTGCCCATCGCCTCGCGCCGGTTGCCGAGCACGCTCTTGATGCGCGTCTGGATCACGCGGTGCCGATCCGGGTACATGGCCCGGAAACCGAGCTCCTGCAGCTCGGCCTTGACGCGGTTCATGCCCAGACGCTGCGCGATCGGCGCGTAGATCTCGAGCGTCTCGCGTGCGATGCGCCGGCGCGACTCCGGATCCTTGGCGCCGAGCGTGCGCATGTTGTGCAGGCGGTCGGCGAGCTTGATCAGGATCACGCGCAGGTCGCGCGATACCGCGAGCAGCATCTTGCGGAAGCTCTCCGCATCGGCCTCCTGGCGCGAGCGGAAGCGCAGCTTGTCGAGCTTGGTGACACCCTCGACCAGTTCCGCGACGACCGGGCCGAATTCGGCGGTGAGCTGCTCCTGGGTGAGCGGCGTGTCCTCGAGCGTATCGTGCAGGATCGCGGCGATGATCGCCTCGTGATCGAGGCGCAGGTCGGCGATGATCGACGCGACTTCGACCGGATGCGTGATGTACGGCTCGCCGCTCTTGCGCATCTGCCCCGCGTGCGCGATCGCGCCGAGGTCGTAGGCGCGCCGTATCTGGCTCACCTGCTCGGGGGAGAGATAGCTCGAGAGTTTCTGCTCCAGCGCGTGGATGTACGCGGGTGCGTCGCTCGCCGGAGGCAGTTGCGGGCCGGGCGCCGCCGTCGCCATCACGGGCCTCGATCGGCGGTCACGCCGCCAGACGGCACGGGCGGGCGCGGTATCGCATCAGAGGTCGTCGGCGCCAGCCTTGAGATCGTCGTCGACTTCCGCAGCCGCCCACTCGAGGGCCTCGCGTTCGGCACGCTCGCGCTCCAGACGATCGACCTCGTCGATCAACGCCTGATCCACGCGCCGGTCGGCGATCTCGCGCAACGCGAGCACGGTCGGCTTGTCGTTGTCGGCGGAGACGAGGGCCTCGGCACCCTTGGACAACTGGCGTGCGCGCTTGGTCGCCATCAGCACCAGCTCGAAGCGGTTGTCGACCACCTGCAGGCAGTCTTCTACGGTAATGCGTGCCATGAATTCCTCAATATCAAAAAAATCAGGCCTTTATCGGCTCCATGTCATTGTAGCCGGCGGCTTCCGCGAGGCGCAAACCCGCGTAGGAGCGGGAACCGCATCACGCTTCGGACAGGACGTGGATCGCCACCGGCCGCAGCCGGCTTGATAAGCTTCCCGCCATCGCCATATGTCGCGCTCCCGCGACCGCAGGAAGCCCACCGCATGACCGTCCATCCGTGGAAGCCGTTCGCGCGCGCGGCGGCCCTCGTCTCCACCGTCCTGCTCGCCGGCTGCGCGATCGCCAAGCCGCGCAACGACGATCCTTGGGAGCGCTGGAACCGCAAAACCTTCGCCTTCAACCAGACGATGGACAAGGCGGTGATCCGGCCGGTCGCGGTGACGTACCGCAGGCTGACGACGAACAACATGCGGCGCGTGGTGAACAACTTCTTCGCCAACGTGCGCATGCCGATCACGATCGCCAACGATCTGCTGCAGGGCTCACCGCGCCAGGCCGGACGCAACGCCGGCCGCTTCCTGATCAACACCACGCTCGGCTTCCTCGGCCTGTTCGATCCGGCCAGCAAACTGAACCTGCCGCCGGACGAGACCGACTTCGGCGTCACGCTCGCCCATTGGGGCGTGCCGGAAGGCCCGTACCTCGTGCTGCCGTTCGTCGGTCCGACCACGGCACGCGACGTCTGGCGGCTGCCGGTCGATAGCTATTTCTTCGATCCGGTCGCGCATTACGGCCGCCAGCATGATTTCCGCTACGAGGCCGAGCAGGTCCCGTCGCTGTTCTATCTCGTCACCCTGCGTTCGAGCGCGATCGACGCCGAGGGCCTGCTCGATGGCGTCTACGATCCGTACATTTTCTATCGCGATGCCTATCGACAGCGCCGGCTGTACGACATCTACGCCGGCAACCCGCCGCTCGAGGCGATCCAGGAACTGCAGGGCATCGAGGCGGGCTTCGATCCGGAGCAGTTGCTCGAGGAGCAACAGCGCCACGATCCCAAACAGGAGGCTCCCAGCGCGCAGGCACCGGCCGCACACGACCGGCTGCAGGCCATGGCGCTCCTTCAGTCTGCGCCGCGCTGAACCGGCTCGCCGGCCGCGCTGAGCCCCAGAAGGCCGGCGACTTCGCAGAGGCTGGCCAACGCGCTCAGGCTGGCCGGCGGGTGCTCGATCGTGAGTCCGCCGCCGGCACGCGCGGCCTCGCCGCGCAGCACGAGCAGCACGGCCAGCGCGGCGCTGTCGGCCTGGACGAGGCCAGCGAGATCGAGCCGGGACAGCGCACCGCGACCGAGGCGCCCGCGTCCTTCGGCCAGTGCGGCCGCCGCAGTCGCGAAGACCAGCGTGCCGTGCAATGCGCAGGCACCCTCCGTGCGCTCCTCCCAGCGCAGATCGACAGAGGGATTCACGGCGACTGCTTGGCGTTCTCCTCGAGGCTCTTCAGGGCATCCGCGCCCTGTGTCTCGAGGCGTGCGATCAGCGCGTCAAGATTCGACTTGGCGATCTCGGCGGCCACCTGATTGCGGTAGTTGGTGACGTAGGAAATGCCCTCGATGATCACGTCGTAGGCCTTCCACTCGCCTTCCCGGGTCTTGCGGAATACGTAATCGACCGGCACGCGCTTGCCGTCGTCGAGTACGACCTCGGTGCGCACCAGCGAACGCTTGTCGTTGAGCTCGCCCTTGAACGGCAGCACGTTGACCCGGCCGCGCGTGTAGTTCAGGAGACCTTCCGCGTAGCGATACGAGATCGAGTTGTAGAACGCCTTGGCGAAGCGCGAACGCTGCTCCGGCGTGGCGCTGCGCGCGTTCTGGCCGAGCACGAGGATCGAGGCGTAGTCGATGTCGAAGTGGGGCAGCACGATGCTGTCGATCAGCTTGATCAGCGCCTCGCGGTCGTTGCGCAACTGCTCCTTGCGGCCTTCGATCGTCTTGGCCAGATCGTCGGCGATGCCCTGCACCACCGCATTCGGCTCGGTCGGCGCGGCGCTGGCCGGCGGCGGCGTCAGCCAGCCGGCGAACACGATCAGGGTAATCAGGAATGTCCTGCGCAGCATGGTTTTCCTCCGTTACTTGGCAGCATCCGGCGTCTTGCCGGGCTCGCCGCCGGTCTTGCCCGGCGTATTGCCACCGACCAGATACTTGCCGATCAGTTCCTCGAGCTGGATCGCGCTCTGCGTGAGGACGAGCTCGTCGCCGTCCCTGAGCGCGTCGGGCGCACCACCCGGCTGGATGCCGATGTACTGATCGCCCAGCAGGCCGCTGGTCAGGATCGCCGCGGCGGAATCCTCGGGCAGCTGGCTGAAGCGCTTGTCGATCGCCAGCGTGACCAGTGCGTCGAGCTTGTCCGGCTCGAGCGCGATCGTCGCTACCGAGCCGATGCGCACGCCGGCGATCTTGACCGGCGCGCGCAGCTTGAGCTGGCCAACGTTCGTGAAGCGCGCCTTCAGCGAATAGCTCGGTCCCTGCTCGAAGTTCGCGAGGCTCGTGGTCTGCGTGGCGAGGTAACCGAGCGCGGCGAAGCCGAGCAGGATGAACAGGCCGGTACCGATCTGGAACGACTGACGTTGGGTCATGGTGCGGCTCGCATCACATGAGGAAGGCGGTGAGCACGAAATCGAGCGCGAGGGTCACGATCGACGAGAACACCACGGTACGGGTGGTGGCATACGCGACGCCCTCGCTGGTCGGCGCGGTCGTATAACCCTGGAAGGTCGCGATCAGCGCGACCACGCCGCCGAACGCGGCGCTCTTCCACACGCCGTTGACGACATCCCCCCAGACCTCGACGTTCGCGGTCATGTTCGACCAGAACGTGCCGTTGTCGAGACCGAGCCAGGACACCCCGACCAGATGCGCGCCGAAGATGCCGAGTGCGTTGAACACGCAGGCGAGCAGCGGCATCGCGATCAGGCCAGCGAGGAAGCGCGGCGCGACCACGTAGGCGAGCGGATCGACCGCCATCATCTCCATCGCCGCGAGCTGGTCGGTCGCGCGCATCAGGCCGATCTCGGCGGTGATCGAGGTGCCCGCGCGGCCGGCGAACAGCAATGCGGTGACCACCGGGCCGAGCTCGCGGTACAGCGACAAGGCAACCACGGTACCGAGCGCCGCGGTGCCGCCGAAGATCGACAGCGTGTGGTAGAGCTGCAGGCCGAGCACCATGCCCACGAACAGGCCGCAGGTCATGATGATCACGAGGCTCATCGCGCCGACGAAGTACACCTGGCGCGAAGTTTCGCGCAGATAGCGCAGGCTGCGCGGCAGCGCGGCCAGGATCGACACGAAGAACAGGCCGCACGCACCGATCTGCGCGAGCGCGGCGCCCAGCGCGCTCGGTCGCCCGGGTTTCGCCTTCATCGTATACCTCCCGGGAAGCCGAGGTCCTCGGCGTAGTCGCGTGCCGGATAGTGGAACGGCACCGGCCCGTCCGCCTCGCCGCCGAAGAACTGCCGTGTCCAGTCCGATCCGCCAGCCTCGAGTTCGCGCGGAGCGCCGTGCGCGACGATGCGACCCGCGGCGATCAGGTGGATATGGTCGGCCACGCGGCTCACCGCGGCGAGCTCGTGCGCGACGAGGATGCTGGTCAGGCCCAGCGTGCGGTTCAGTGTACGGATCAGTTTCAGGACCTGGTTCAACGCGATCGGATCGAGGCCGACGAAGGGCTCGTCGTAGATCAGCAGCATCGGATCACGCACGATCGCGCGCGCCAGTGCGACGCGCCGCGCCATGCCGCCGGAAAGTTCGCTCGGCATCAGGTGCGCCGCGCCGCGCAGGCCGACGGCCTGCAGCTTGGTCAGCACGATGTTGCGGATCAGTTCCTCGGGCAGCTTCAGGTGCTGGCGCAGCGGGAACGCGACATTCTCGAATACGCTGAAATCGGTCAGCAGCGCGGAATTCTGGAACAGATAGCCGATCCGCTCGCGCAGGCCGAACAGTGCCTCGCGGCCGAGCGTGCCGAGTTCCTGGCCATCCACGCGGATCGTGCCGGCGTCCGGGCGCAGCTGGCCCGTGATGTGCCTGAGCAGCGTGGTCTTGCCGGTGCCACTCGGCCCCATGATCGCGGTGATCGCGCCGCGCGGGATGTCGAGATCAACGCCGTCGAAGATCAGCTTGCCGCCGAGCGCGGTCTGCAGGCCACGCACGCTGACGAGCGCATCGGCGACGGGCGGGACGGAATGCGTGGAATCGGACATCACGGAGGAGGCAGACGACCGGCGCTGCGCGCCGGGACGCGCTACCTTACCCGAGCCGCCACGGGCGGGAAAGCACAGCGGACACAGCCGGGCCGCCGCTTCACTCGACGCGCAACAGATCGGCCAGCAGGGTCGGGTAGCGCGCGATCTGATTCGCGGCTTTCAGACGCTGTGCCGTGATTACCGCGAGCAGATCGCCGAGCGCGTCCTCGAAACGGTCGTTGATGACGATGTAATCGAACTCGCCGGCATGCGCGATCTCCGTGCGCGAATCGGCGAGCCGGCGCTGGATCGATGCCTCGCTGTCCGAGGCGCGCGCGCGCAGGCGCCGTTCGAGCTCGCGGCGCGCGGGCGGCAGGATGAAGATGCTCACCGCGCCCGGCACCTGCGCGCGCACCTGGCGCGCGCCCTGCCAGTCGATCTCGAGCAGCATGTCGCGGCCAGTGGCGAGCGTCTCCATCACCGGCGCGCGCGCGGTGCCTTTCAGATCGCCGTGAACCACGGCGTGCTCGAAGAACTCGCCGCGCTCGATCATCAGCTCGAACACGCCGCGCGAGATGAAGTGGTAATGCACGCCATCCTGCTCGCTCGGCCGCGGCGGACGCGATGTGTAGGACACCGACAGCACGATGTCGCGCTCGCGCTCGAGCAGTGCCCTGACCAGACTGGTCTTGCCGGAGCCCGAGGGTGCGGCGACGATGAACAGGGTTCCGGGCATGGCCGTTACTCGATGTTCTGGACCTGCTCGCGCATCTGCTCGATCAGCACCTTCAGCTCGACGGCAGCCTGGGTGGTGCGCTGATCGACGGATTTCGAGGCCAGGGTGTTGGCCTCGCGATTGAACTCCTGCATGAGGAAATCCAGTCGCCTGCCCACGGCGTCCGGCAGGCGCAGGATGCGCCGCGCCTCGGCGACGTGCGCGGCGAGGCGATCGAGCTCCTCGTCCACGTCGATGCGCGAGATCTGCAGCACGAGCTCCTGTTCGAGACGGCCCGGATCGGCCGGCTGGCGCAGGTCGGCGAGCCGCTGTTCGAGCCGCGCACGCAACGCCGCGCGGATTTCCGGCATCCACCCACGCACCTGTAGCACGGTGCGCTCGATGCCGTCGAGGCGCTCGGCGAGGGACACGCCGAGGCGCTCGCCCTCGCGCGAGCGCGTGGCCACCATGTCGTCGAGCGCGCGTTCGAGCACGTCGAGCGCGGCCTGCTGCAGGGCGGCCTGATCGAGTTCCGGCTTGACCCGCACGCCCTCGAACTCCATCAGCGCGACGAAATCCGTGGCGAGGCTCGGGAAGTGCGCGCGCAGGCGCAGCGCCGCGTCGGCGAGCTGTCCGAGCAGGGCCTCGTTGAGTTCGAGCCTGCCGGCCGCGTCGCCCTGGGCGCGCAGGCGCAGGCCGACATCGACCTTGCCGCGCGTCAGGCGCGTGGCGACGCGCTCGCGCAGGACGGACTCGATCGCACGCAGCTCCTCGGGGAGGCGCGGGCTGAGTTCGAGGTAGCGGTGGTTCACCGAACGCAGCTCGCAGGACAGCACGCCGAGCGGCGTGGCGCATTCGGCGCTGGCGTAGGCGGTCATGCTGCGAAGCATGGGCGTCCCGGGTCGTCGTCAAGGGCGGCAATGGTAAACTCGCCTGCCCTCTTCCCCCAAGCGCCGCACCCCGATGACCGCCACGCCACGCCCTTCCGGGCGCGCCGCCGACCAGCTGCGCGCCGTGACCATCGAGCGTCATTACACGCGCCATGCCGAAGGTTCGGTACTGATCGCGTTCGGCGATACGCGCGTGCTGTGCACGGCCAGCATCGAGGAAAAGGTGCCGCCGTTCCTGCGCGGCAAGGGCGAAGGCTGGGTCACCGCCGAGTACGGCATGCTGCCGCGTGCGACCAAGGAGCGCACCCAGCGCGAAGCCGCACGCGGTGGCCAGGGCGGCCGCACGCTGGAGATCCAGCGTCTCATCGGCCGTTCGCTGCGTGCCTGCGTCGACCGCGCCGCGCTCGGCGAACGCACGATAACGCTCGACTGCGACGTGCTGCAGGCCGACGGCGGCACGCGCACGGCGGCCATCACCGGCGCCTACGTCGCGCTGGCCGATGCGATCGCCACGCTCAGGGCGCGCCGCCTCGTATCGCGCGATCCGCTGCACGGCGCGATCGCCGCGGTCTCGGTCGGCATCTATCGCGGCACGCCGGTGCTCGATCTCGATTATGCCGAGGACGCGAACTGCGATACCGACATGAACGTCGTGATGAACGATGGCGGCGGCTTCATCGAGCTGCAGGGCACCGCCGAGGGCCATGCGTTCCGCCGCGACGAGCTCGACGCGCTGCTCGGCCTGGCCGCGCAGGGGATCGGTGAACTGCTCGCGGCACAGCGCGCCGCACTGGCAGGCTGACCGTGGCCACGCGCAGGCACATCGCCTGCTTCGCCCTGGTGGTCGACGACTACGACCGCGCGATCGACTTCTACGTCGGCTCGCTCGGCTTCGAACTGCGCGAGGACCGCCTGCTCGGTGCGGTACCCGGCAATGCCGCGAAGCGCTGGGTGGTGGTGGCGCCTGCCGGCGCCGAGACCGGCGTGCTGCTCGCGCAGGCCGCAAACGACGCCCAGCGTGCGAGCATCGGCCGCCAGACCGGTGGCCGCGTCGGCTTCTTCCTGCACACCGACGACTTCCGCCGCGACCACGCCGCGATGCTGGCGAAGGGCGTGCTCTTCGTCGAGGCACCGCGCGAGGAGGCCTACGGCACAGTGGTGGTGTTCGAGGACCCGTACGGCAACCGCTGGGACCTGGTGGAGCCACGCGGATGAAGCTCGTCCTCGCCAGCGGCAATGCCGGCAAGCTCGCCGAGCTGCGCGACCTGCTGGGCGATCTCAACCTCGACCTGCAGGCGCAATCCGAGTTCGGTGTCGAGGATGCCGAGGAGACCGGCCTGAGCTTCGTCGAGAACGCGATCATCAAGGCACGCCATGCCGCGGGCCGCACGGGCCTACCGGCGCTCGCCGACGACTCCGGCCTGTGCGTGAATGCGCTCGGCGGCGCGCCGGGCCTGCACTCGGCACGCTATGCCGGCCGCCACGGCGACGGCGCCGCCAACATCGCGCGGCTGCTGGATGAACTGCGCGACCTGCCCGACGCGGCCCGCACCGCGCACTTCCACTGCACGGTCGTGCTGATGACCAGTGCCGACGACCCCGCGCCGCTGATCGCCGAAGGCCGCTGGCATGGCCGCATCCTCACCGCGCCGCGCGGCGAACGCGGCTTCGGCTACGACCCGGTATTCTTCGATCCCGTCCACGCGGCGAGTGCCGCGGAGCTCGATCCGGCGCTGAAGAACCGCATCAGCCACCGCGGCCAGGCGCTTGCGACGCTGCGGCGGATGCTCGAAGCGCGCTGACGCCGCCCCGCGCACCGGTCGAGAGCGCCCGCGGCGGCGACCCGGCTGGCGGGCGATCCATATCCACCCGCCATTTGAACCGTCCGGCAGCCTCATGCGAGGCTTCGACATCATTCGCACACCGCACGCGGCAGTGCCGAAGGCCGACCATGCTGCTGATGATCGACAACTACGACAGTTTCACCTGGAACCTCGTGCAGTACCTCGGCGAGCTCGGTCAGGACGTCAAGGTGATCCGCAACGACGAATGGAGCGTCGCGGAAATCGCCACGGCCGCGCCTGAGCGCATCGTGATCTCGCCGGGTCCGTGCACGCCGAACGAGGCCGGCGTGTCACTCGACGTGCTGCGCGACCTGTCCGGCCGCATCCCGATCTTCGGCGTCTGCCTCGGTCACCAGGCGCTCGGCCAGGCCTTCGGCGGCGTGGTACGGCGCGCGAAGACGATCATGCACGGCAAGACCTCGCCGATCCATCACGCCGGCAAGGGCGTGTTCGCCGGCCTGCCCTCGCCGTTCGAGGCGACGCGTTACCACTCGCTCGTGGTCGATGCCGACACCCTGCCCGACTGCCTCGAGGTGACCGCGTGGACCACGCGCGACGACGGCAGCCTCGACGAAATCATGGGCCTGCGTCACCGCACGCTCGCGGTCGAGGGCGTGCAGTTCCATCCGGAATCGATCCTCACCGAACACGGCCACGACCTGCTGCGCAATTTCCTCGGCCTGCCGCTCGCGGCGGCCGCCTGAGCATCGCAGCGCCGCCGCCCATCCACCGCCCGATCCGCCGCCCATGCCGATCACGCCCCAGGAAGCGCTGCAGCGCACGATCGAACACCGCGAGATCTTCGCCGACGAGATGATCGACCTGATGCGCCAGATCATGCGCGGCGAGGTCTCGCCGGTGCTGACCGCGGCGATCCTGACCGGCCTGCGCGTGAAGAAGGAAACGGTCGGCGAGATCGCCGCTGCCGCGCGGGTGATGCGCGAGCTGGCGACACCGGTACCGGTGCCGCCGTATGCCAATCTGGTCGATATCGTCGGCACCGGCGGCGACAATGCCGGGACTTTCAACATCTCGACCGCGGCCATGTTCGTCGCGGCCGCGGCCGGTGCGCGCGTGGCCAAACACGGCAACCGCAGCGTGTCCTCGAAATCCGGCAGCGCCGATGCACTCGAGGCGCTCGGCGCGCGCATCGACCTCGCGCCGGCGCAGGTCGCCGAGTGCATCGAGGGAACCGGCATCGGCTTCATGTTCGCGCCGAACCACCATCCGGCGATGAAGGCGGTCGCACCGGTGCGCCGCGAGCTCGGCGTGCGCACGCTGTTCAACATCCTCGGCCCGCTGACCAACCCGGCCTGCGCGCCGAACATCCTGCTCGGCGTGTTCCATCCGGATCTGGTCGGCATCCAGGTGCGCGTGCTGGAACGGCTCGGTGCACGCCGCGCGCTGGTGGTCTGGGGCAAGGACGGCATGGATGAGATCTCGCTCGGCGCGGGCACGCTGGTCGGCGAGCTGCGCGACGGCACGCTGCGCGAGTACGAGATCCATCCGGAGGAATTCGGCCTGGCGATGGCCTCGTCGCGCCGCCTCGCCGTACGCGACCCGGCCGAATCGGTCGAGCGCGTGCTGGAGGCCCTCGACGGACGGCCCGGTGCAGCGCGCGACATCGTGGTCCTGAATGCCGGCACGGCCCTGTACGTGTCCGGCGTGGCCGAATCGATCCAGGCCGGCATCGGCGCGGCGGCGGAAGCCGTGGCAAGCGGCGCGGCACGCGGGCGTCTCGCGCATTTCGTCGCGACCACGCGGCGCCTCGCCGGCAGCTGAGGACACCCATGAACGACGACCGTTTCGCCCGCACGCCGGCACCCCCGTACTTCGCCGTCATCTTCGCCTCGCAACGGCATGATGGGGACGTCGGCTACGCGGCAACGGCGACACGCATGATCGCGCTGGCCGCCCAGCAACCCGGCTTCCTCGGCGTGGAAAGCGCCCGCGATGAATCCGGTTTCGGCATCACCGTGAGCTACTGGGAAAGCGAGGCCGCGATCGCCGCCTGGCGCCGCCATGCCGAGCACGCCCTGGCGCGCGAGCGCGGCCGGCGCGAGTGGTACCGGCACTTCGAGCTGCGCGTGGCCAGGGTCGAACGGGCCTACGGCGGATACGCACGGGGCGATGCCGCATGAGCGACATCCTGCAGCGCATCCTCGCGCGCAAGGTCGAGGAGGTCCGCGAGCGCCGTGCGCGCATCGGCATCGAAACGCTGCGGACGCAGGCCGCCGCGGCACCCGCCGTGCGCGGATTCGCGGCGGCGCTGCGCGCCCGCGTCGCCGCCGGGCAGCCGGCCGTGATCGCCGAGGTGAAAAAGGCGAGCCCGAGCAAGGGCGTGATCCGCGCGGATTTCGACCCGGCCGAGATCGCCGCGAGCTATGCGGCGGGCGGCGCGGCCTGCCTATCGGTGCTGACCGACGTGGACTTCTTCCAGGGCGCGGACGCCTACCTCGGGGAGGCCCGCGCGGCCTGCCCGCTGCCGGTACTGCGCAAGGATTTCCTGATCGATCCCTGGCAGGTCGTCGAGGCACGCGCGCTCGGTGCGGACTGCATCCTGCTGATCGTCGCCGCGCTGGACGACGCACGCCTCGCCGCACTCGCCGAACTCGCGCTCGACCTCGGCATGGACGTGCTCGTCGAAGTGCATGACGCGACGGAACTCGAACGCACGCTCGCCCTGCCAGCGCTGCGCGATCCGCGCGTGCTGATCGGCGTGAACAACCGCAACCTGCGCACCTTCGAGGTCTCGCTCGACACCACGCTCGAGCTGCGCGGGCGCGTGCCGGCCGATCAGATCCTCGTCACCGAGAGCGGCATCCTCACGTCGGAGGACGTCGCCCAGATGCGTGCCTACGGCGTGCGTGCGTTTCTGGTCGGCGAAGCGTTCATGCGCGCGGCCGATCCAGGCGCGGAATTGCGCCGGCTGTTCGCCTAACCTTTCGGGCGCGACGCCGCCGCACAGCGGCATCATGCCGCGGCGTGCGGGGCTCAGCGCGTACCGTGCACCACGATGGTCTTGCCCGAGACCGCGATCATGCCCTCCTCCTCGAGCTCCTTGAGCACGCGGCCGACCATCTCTCGCGAGCAGCCGACGATGCGGCTGATCTCCTGGCGCGAGATGCGGATCTGCGTGCCTTTCGGGTGACTCATCGCATCCGGTTCGGAGCAGAGGTCGATCAACGTCTTGGCGACGCGGCTGGTCACGTCCATGAAGGCCAGACGGCTGACCTTGCGGCTCGTGTGCAGCAGGCGGTTCGTGAGCTGCGAACCGATCGCGAACAGGATCTTCGGGCACTCGGAGGCCAGCGGGCCCTCGAACAGCTGGAACAACCGCTCGTAGCTGATCTCGGCCAGCTCGCACGGCGTGCGCGTACGCACCATGACCTCGCGGCGTGGCGTCTCGACGAACAGACCCATCTCGCCGATGAACTCGCCGCGGTTGATGTAGGCGAGGATCAGCTCGCGGCCCTCCTCGTCCTCGGTCAGCACCGTCAGCGAGCCGTCGATGATGTAGTAGAGGATGTTGGCCTGGTCGCCGGGGCGGATGATTGCTGTCTTGCCGGGATAGCGACGGCGATGGCACTGAACCAGGAAGCGCTCCATCGCCGCGCGGTCCGGCACCAGCATGGGCGGCGCCTGCACCTTGTTCACGGTCTGCTGGAGGTTGTAACGGAAATCAGCCACGGTCTACCTCGTCCCCTACGGTGGATGCCGACGCCCGCGATAGACGGCGGCGGGCCGCGGCACCGGCCTCGGCCGCGTCGACCACACACCCGGCTGGCGCCTGCAGACCGGGGCATCTTATGCGATTCGCGGCGGACGTTTAATCCCGGATCGGATTGGTCCATAATCCGCGCCCCTTTTTCCCCACCCCGGCCATTGCGAGGTATCAGCCGTGGTCAAGCCGCTCCCGCGCCTGAAGCTGCAGGGCTTCAACAATCT
>Ga0116193_1001528_pt1 | contig 18967 bp, 18 predicted proteins | sample AD_UKC115_MetaG_FD_89892 | JGI IMG/M metagenome (GOLD analysis project Ga0116193, IMG submission 89892) | Active sludge microbial communities of municipal wastewater-treating anaerobic digesters from Hong Kong - AD_UKC115_MetaG | ecosystem: Engineered > Bioreactor > Anaerobic > Digestate... | reverse complement strand
GAGGCGGATCGTGCGCGCGCCGGGGAAATCATGCAGGAAGTGCTGCACGTTCTCGACCCGCGCGCCACGCCAGCCGTAGATCGCCTGGTCGTCGTCGCCGACCACGAACGCCTGGCCGCTGTCGCCGGCCAGCACGCGCATCCAGGCGTACTGCAGCGTGTTCGTATCCTGGAACTCGTCGATCAGCAGATGTCGGTAACGTTCGCGGTAATGCGCGAGGACCGCGGCATCCTCGAGCCACAGCTCGTGTGCGCGCAGCAGCAGCTCGGCGAAATCGACCAGGCCCGCGCGCCGGCAGGCGGCTTCGTAATGCGCGTAGATCTCGAGCAGGGTGCGCGTGAGCGGGTTGCCGCCGTGTTCGATCGCATCCGGACGCTTGCCCTCGTCCTTGGCGCCGTTGATGAACCAGGTGGCCTGACGCGCCGGCCAGCGCGCCTCGTCGAGACCCATGCCGGCGATCACGCGCTTGACCAGGCGCTGCTGGTCGTCGGCATCGAGGATCTGGAAGGTCTCCGGCAGCTTCGCCTCGCGCCAGTGGCGGCGCAGCAGGCGGTGTGCGATGCCGTGGAAGGTGCCGACGGTCAGGCCGCGCGTGCCGTGCGTGATCAGCGACTCGCAGCGCCCGCGCATCTCGCCGGCGGCCTTGTTGGTGAACGTCACCGCGAGGATCGCGTAAGGCGAGACGCGCTCGACCTCCATCAGCCAGGCGATGCGGTGGGTCAGCACGCGGGTCTTGCCGGAACCCGCGCCGGCGAGCACGAGGCAATGGCCTGACGCGGCGCTGACCGCCTCGCGCTGGGCCGGGTTGAGCGAATCGAGCAGGTGGGAAACGTCCATCCGCCGATTCTAGCGGCTGCGCCCGGGCCGCCGGCCGACGCGGTTCAGGCGTGTGGGGCGTGGCCTTCGCCGCGCGACGGCGGACTCATCACACGATCGACCAGCGCGATCGCGAGCGCCGAGAACACGAACGTCAGGTGCAGCAGCATCTGCCAGAGGATCGTGCGATTGTCGAGCTCGCCGGCACGGATGAACGTCGCGAGCAGGTGGATCGAGGAGATGCCGATGATCGCCGTGGCGAGCTTGACCTTGAGCACGGCGGCGTTGACGTGCGAGAGCCACTCCGGCTGGTCCGGATGGCCCTCGAGGCGCAGGCGCGAGACGAAGGTCTCGTAGCCGCCGACGATCACCATCACGAGCAGGTTCGAGATCATCACCACGTCGATCAGGCCGAGTACGGTCAGCATGATCGTGGTCTCGGCGGATTGCCCTGCCGCGACCGCTGCCTCGGTGTTGCCCGCATGGAAAAGCATGGTTTCGATCAGGTGCCAGAGCTCACGCAGGAACTGCACGACGTAGACGCCTTGGGCGACGATCAGGCCGAGGTACAGCGGCAACTGCAGCCAGCGTGAGGAGAAGATCAGGGCCGGCAGCGGCCCGAGGCGCGGGTTCCGGTGGGACATGTGTGCGGTGGCGTGGTGATGGAGACAGATCGATCGGCGAAATCTCGCGCAACACGCGGGCGTCACCGGTGGATCGGGCGGCGCACGGGATCGCGAGTGTCGGACGAGCTTGCCGATGCCGGGGTTGAGACCGAGTGAAGGATGTCCGGAGCCCGCGCCACGCTCGACGCGGGCTCTGCGCCCTCACTCGAAGCCATTCCCGAAGACCGGATCGGCGAGCGCACGGCTCTTGGCGTAGTCCGCCTGATGGGCGGCGAGGTCGATCGCATCTAAGCTACGGGCTCCTCGTCGAGGACGAGCCAAATGCTGCGCGACGACCTCGTCGCGGACGGCCGCCGCGTCACGCCTCACGCGTGGCGACGACGCAGTTGCCTAGCGCGCGGGCAGGTGCGCGATTCCGTGCGGCTCGACCGGATGCTGCCGGGCGCGGACGGGTCCAGCGTCTGCCGCAACCTGCGCGCGTTCACCACCGTGCCGGTCGCCATGCTGACCGCGCGCATCGAGGAAACCGACCGGCTGCTCGATTCGATCTACGTCGATCACCGCGTGGTCGGCGACGGCACGGTCGGCAGTCATATCAGGAATCTGTGCCGCAAGCCTGCCGACGCAAAGCCCGGCTTCGATGCGATCCAGTCGGTCTGCGGCGTGGGTTACAAGCTGGTACTACGAGCCGCCGGCATGACCGGTGCGACCGTGCCGACGGTTCGCGGGGAAAAACGGATCAGGCCGCTGCCGCAGAGGCGGTGACGCTGGCCAGCCACTCGTCGTCCGAGCCCTCGGCCACGCCCTCGAACAGGAAGGTCGAGAGATAGCGCTCGCCGGTGTCCGGCAGCATCGCGAGGATCACCGTGCCCGGCGCCGCGCGTTCGGACACGCGCAGGGCCGCGGCGAGCGTGCCGCCGGCCGAGATGCCGACCAGGATGCCTTCCTCGGTGGCGAGCCGGCGTGCGGTGTCGCGGGCCAGCACGTCGTCCACCGGCACGATCTCGTCGGCGATGGTGCGCGAGAGCACCTCGGGCAGGAAATCCGGCGTCCAGCCCTGGATCTTGTGCGGCTTCCATTCCTGGCCGGAGAGCAGCGCCGCGCCGGCGGGCTCGGTGGCGACGATGCGCAGGTCCGGGCGTGCGAGCTTGAGCACCTCGCCGGCGCCGGTCAGCGTGCCGCCGGTGCCCCAGCCGCTGACGAACACGTCCAGGCGCCTGCCGGCGAAGTCGCGCAGGATCTCGGGGCCGGTCGTGCTGCGGTGATAGGCCGGATTCGCCGGATTCTGGAACTGCCGCGCGAGGAACCAGCCGTGCCGCGCGGCGAGTTCCTCGGCCCGCCGCACCATGCCGCTGCCGCGTTCGGCGGCCGGCGTGAGGATGACCTTGCCGCCGTAACCGCGGATCAGCTTGCGGCGCTCGACCGAGAAGGTCTCCGACATCACCGCGACGAACGGATAGCCGCGCGCCGCACAGACCGCGGCCAGCGCGATGCCGGTATTGCCCGAGGTCGCCTCGATGACCGTCTGGCCCGGCTTGAGCGCGCCGCGGCGTTCGGCGTCGAGGATGATGGCCAGGGCGAGCCGGTCCTTGACCGAGCCGGCCGGATTGAAGGCTTCGACCTTCACGTGCAGATCGACGTGCTTCGGCGGCAGGCGGTGCAGACGCACGATCGGCGTGTTGCCGATGGTGTCGAGGATGCTGTCGTGGATCATGGCGACCTCCCGATGCGGACGCGAAAGGGCCGGCGCGGGCGGGCCCGGCCGGGGGGACGGGGCGAAGCTAGAGCTTGCGCCTTTGCGCCGGAAATGGCGAAAGCGGTGCTCGATATGTCGGGACGGCATGTCCGGCCCCTCGTCGCGTTCGGCCGTATGGACGTCCAAATGACCATACTGGACGGTCTCATGTCCTCTGGTTATGATCGAACCGTCCCCATCCATTCCGGATGGCCGCGCGACCGGCCCGGGGCGTCTTCACCCAACGAGGAAATCGTCATGAAAGCCACCACCATTTGCTGGCGCACTCGAAATTGCCGCTTCACTCTCGCTACCACCCTGGCCGCCGTATCCGCGCGTTCCCAGCAGCGACCCCGATTGCCGCAGAGACAGCCATCATGACCCTGACCCAGTTCCGTTATATCGTCGCCATCGCCGATTCGGGCCTGAACATCACGCTCGCCGCCGAGCGGGTTCACGCCACCCAGCCGGGCATCTCCAAGCAGCTCAAGCAGCTCGAGGACGAGCTCGGATTCCAGATCTTCGCGCGCAAGGGCAAGAGCCTCGAGCGCATCACGCCGGCCGGCGCCCAGGTCATCGAGCGCGCCCGCACGATCCTCGCCGAAGCCGCCAACATCCGCGCGCTGGCTGCCAATCTGCGGCACGCCACCCAGGGCGAACTGCGCATCGCCACCACCCATACTCAGGCCCGCTTCGTGCTGCCGAATGCCATCGCGCAGCTCAAGCGCCGCTACCCGCAGGTCAGCGTGCATCTCAAGCCGAGCGGTGATGCCGAAGTCCTCGGCCTGCTCGACCGCGGCGAGGCCGACATCGCCATCATCAGCACCGCCGGCCATGCGCCGAACGGCGGGCTCGCCGTGCCGCTCTACCGCTGGGACCGCAGCGTCCTCGTACCGCGCGGCCACGCGCTGACCCGGCTCGACCATCCGCCGACCCTGCACGACCTCGCGGAGTATCCGCTGGTCAGCTACGAATCCTCGTTGAAGCCGGATTCCTCGCTGCGCCGCGCCTTCCTCGGCGCCGGTCTGCTGCCGCGGATCGCGGTCACCGCGCGCGATGCGGACCTGATCAAGACTTACGTCCGCGCCGGACTCGGCGTCGGTGTGCTCGCCGAAATGGCGCTCACCGCCGAGGACGCCGACCTGCGTCAGCTGTCGGCGACCGGGCTGTTCCCGAGCTGCGTCACCTGGCTGATCCTGCGCCGCGACCGGGTACTGCGCGATTACGCGCTCGACCTGATCGCCGAGCTTGCGCCGCAGATCGACCGGCGCGACCTGCGCCGCGTCGTCGACGGCACGCTCACGGCCTCCTGGCCCGCACCGCCGCACTGGCGCGAACTGGCGATCGCACCGAAGCCGGTCGTACCGGCCATCAGCGCGCCGCGCCGTACGCTGGCCACGGCCCGCGCCGCCTGAGCCCGGCCGGCACTCCCCGGCGGTATGTCGATGCGTAGCCAATGTTGCATCTGCTGCGCTGCGGCGTGACTCGTCCCGCCTGCCCGGCACAATCGCGCGCAGCAGGCCGGCATGCCGGCTTGCGGGGAGGGAAGCCCGCCGTGCTGCTGCTGCGGCGGGCTTTTTTTGCTAGATGTCGCACCACATCATGCGCCGTCCGCGTGTGCCCGCCGCCTCTCGCCACGCGGATCCCACCGCCTCCGCGTCCCATCCGACGCCCCGCGATTTTCGGCAACGCCAGCGCGCAGCGGATTGGTATGTCGCCGGCTGCGCCTCATGGAAGACTGATCCCGAGAGCCGGACGCCACGCACGCACGGCGCCTGCGGCGAACGGCTCGGCGACTTTCACAGGGAGACGGACATGAGCAGCGTGAGTTCGGTGATGACCGCGAATCCCGCGACCTGCAGCGAGGACACGGCAGTGCGCGACGTCGCGCGGATGATGGCGGACTGTGATTGCGGTGAGATTCCCGTGGTCGATGCGAAAGGCAAGCTGGTCGGTGTCGTGACCGACCGCGACATCACCCTGCGCATCGTCGCCCAAGGACGCGACACCACGGCGACCGCGCGCGATGCAATGAGCGCGCCGGTGCGTAGCGTGCACGAAGACAGCGGTGTCGAGGAATGCGCGCGGCTGATGAAGGACGCCCAGGTGCGGCGCATCCCGGTGATCGATGAGGCGGGCCGGCCGGTCGGCATTGTTGCGCTCGCCGATATCATCCAGCAGACGCATCCCGAGACGGCAACGGAGGTCGTGCGCGAAGTGTCGCGGCCCGCGGGCTGAGCGGCTGGCCGCGCCCGGTCGGGCCGGGCCCAGCGGTCGCGCATGCCGCGGCGCAACGCAGCGATATCGATGTTCCGCGACCGGCACCACGCCGGGCGGCAACTCGCCCACCTGCTCGCCGCCCGCCTCGATCGCGAGGACGTCGTCGTACTGGCCTTGCCGCGCGGTGGCGTGCCGGTCGGATTCGAAATCGCCGAAGCGCTGGACGCGCCGTTCGACGTGTTCCTCGTGCGCAAGCTCGGCGTGCCGGGCTTCGAGGAACTGGCGATGGGCGCGATCGCGAGCGGCGGCGTGCGCGTGCTGAACGATGCCGTCGTCGATCAGTACGGTGTGACGCCCGCCGCCTTCGCGGGGGTCCTCGAGCGTGAGCAGGCCGAGCTGCAGCGTCGCGAGCGCGTCTATCGCGGCGAACATCCGGAAGTGCCCGTGCAGGGCCGCACGGTCGTCCTGGTCGATGATGGACTCGCGACCGGCGCGACGATGCGTGCCGCGATCACGGCCCTGCGTCGTCAGCGGCCGAAGGCCATCGTCGTCGCCGTGCCGGTCGCGGCTGCCGGGGTGTACCGGGCCCTGTGCGGCGAAGTCGATGAGGTCGTCTGTCTGGCCGTGCCGGAGCGCTTCGTTGGCGTCGGCGAGTGGTACGTCGATTTCGAGCAGACCAGCGACAGCGACGTGCGCGCCCTGCTGGCGCAGGCGCGCCGGCAGCATGCTGCGGACGATGCGGGTGACGCGTCCGGTGAGGCCGTTGTCAAGGTCGTGCGCCGCCACGCCCTGCCGCTCGGCGCGCCGGAGGACCTGCGCCCGCTGCTCGACCGCATCGGCGATGCGGGCATCGTCCTGCTCGGCGAGGCGACCCACGGCAGCCGCGAGTTCTACCGGCTGCGCGCCGACATCACGCGTCATCTGATCGTCGAGCGCGGCTTCGCCCTGGTCGCCATCGAGGCCGACTGGCCGGATGCGCGTCGCGTGGACCGCTATGTGCGCGGGTTCGGCACGGATGCGGATGCCGACGCGGCGCTCGCCGGCTTCCGGCGGTTCCCCGCGTGGATGTGGCGCAACACCGAAGTGCGCGACTTCGTCACCTGGCTGCGCGCCTGCAACGACGACATCACCGAGCCCGCGGCGCGTGTCGGCTTCTACGGTCTCGATCTGTACAGCCTGCACGCCTCGATCGCGGCGGTGCTCGATTACCTGGGGCGTACCGATCCGGATGCCGCACGCCGTGCCCGGCATCGCTATGCCTGCTTCGACCGCTTCGGCGGCGATCTGCACGGCTACGACCATGCAGTCGGTCTAGGCCTCACCGCCTCGTGCGAGCGCGAGGCGGTGGCCCAGCTCGTCGATCTGTACCGACACGCGATGCATGACGACGAAGGCGACGAGGAGCGGTTCGATGCCGAGCAGAACGCGCGGCTGGTGCGCAGCGCCGAGGCTTACTACCGCCACATGCTGCGCAGTGGCGTCGAGGCCTGGAACCTGCGCGATCGGCACATGCTGGAAACGCTCGAGGCGCTGATCGAGCGGCGCACGCGGCACGGCCGGCCGGCCAAGGTCGTGGTCTGGGCGCACAACTCCCATCTCGGCGATGCGCGCGCGACGGCCCTGCACGAGCTCGGCGAGCTGAACCTCGGCCAGCTCGTGCGCGAGCGTTACGGCGCGCATGCGGTGGCGGTCGGCTTCACGACGTACACCGGCCGCGTGACCGCGGCGACGGACTGGGAGACGCCGGCGCGCACCCGACAGATCAGGCCCGCGCTGCGCGGCAGCTACGAGGCATTGCTGCACGCGACCGGACTCGGCCGTTTCCAGCTGCGTCTCGATGAACCCGCTCTGACCGACGTCCTGCGCCGGCCGCGTCTGGAACGGGCGATCGGCGTGATCTACCGGCCCGAGACGGAACGCGAGAGCCATTACTTCCGTGCCTGCCTGCCGCGTCAGTTCGACTGGTTGCTGCACGTCGACGAAACCGAGGCGGTGATCCCGTTCGATCGCGATGCAGGCCGCGACGAGGACGAGCCGGCCGGGACCAGCCCGAGCGGATTGTGATCCGCGCATGAAAAAGGCCGCTTGCGCGGCCCGCATGTCAGGCAGCCCGGGATGGCGGATGCCACCCCGGGCCTGCGGCACTGGCTCTTACTGGCTTGCCGCCTGGCAGCCGAGCAGATCCTTGTCGGTGATCGCCCAGGATTCGCGGTCGGCGCAGATCGCCACGTCTTGGACCACGCACTCGTCACCGTCCTCGTCGACGAGGCGCACGTCGTACTTGTCGCACGGGATGCCGGTGAGCGTGAAATTGTCGCCGGTCCTGATCGTGTGCTTGCCGAGCTGGTCCGGGCCCCACTCTTCGTTGGCGGTTGATGAGAAGTACATCTCGTGGATCGCCCAGTGCGAATGGTTGACCAGCGTAATCTTCGAATCGAGCTTCTCGGCGCTGGCGGCACCGGCACAGGCGAACGTGAGCAGCGCCGCAGCGCCGCGCAGCAATGTCGAACGCATGATTCCCCCAAGGGTTGGCGCGCCGGGTGGCGCTGCCGGATTCTGTGCCGGTTCGGATGGCGTGATCAAGCATCCGGCGTTGACCGGAAGCAAGAAACCCCGCCTTCGCGGGGTTTCTCATCGGCGACCGGCAACGCTACCGGTCAGGCATTGCCGAGCGCGTAACCCTTGAGCCGCGCGGAAAACTCCTGCAGCGCGCGGATGCCGGTCGCCTCGGCTTCCTGGCACCACTGCTGGAGCGAGCTCAGCATGCCGTCGCTACCGCGTTCCTCGAGCAACGCGGCGAGGCGCCGGCGGAACTCGCAGACCGTATGCAGCGTCGGGCGATGCCGGACGAGCGCGTCGAGCCGCTCGCGCGTCGCGTCGTCGAGCCAGCGGCCACCGTCGGCGAGCGCGCGGCGCAGACGGCGCGGCAGCGCGCGCAGGTTGTCGCCGGCGTGGCTGGCCTCGTCGCGCAGCGTCGGCAGGATCACGCCGCGGAAGTAATCGGTCATCACCTGGAAACGGTGCGCGAGCATCGCCTTGATCGTCTCTGCATCGGGCAGGTTCACGTTCGGGCGGATGTCGAGACCCGGCGCGACGCGCAGCACCTTGGCCAGTCCAAGCGTCTCGAACAGGCGGATCGCCGCCCAGCCGATATCGAATTCGAACCGGCGCAGCGCGAACTTCGCCGAGCTCGGGAAGGCGTGATGGTTGTTGTGCAGTTCCTCGCCGCCGATCCAGAACGCCCAGGGGGCGAGGTTGGTCGAGGTGTCGTTGCTCTCGAAGTTGCGATAGCCCCACCAGTGGCCGAGGCCATTGACCACGCCGGCCGCCCAGAACGGAATCCAGATCATCTGGCCGGCCCACAGCACCACGCCCCACAGACCGAACAGGGCGACGTTGACGATGAGCATCAAGGTCGGACCGAATTCCGGAAAGCGTGCGTAGAGATGCCGCTCGATCCAGTCGTCGGGTGCGCCGCGGCCGTACTTCTCGATGCTCGCGGTGTCGCGGCGCGCTTCGCGGTAGAGATCGACGCCGGACCACAGCACCCGCTCGATGCCGAACACCTGCGGGCTGTGCGGATCCTCGGCGGTCTCGCACTTGGCGTGGTGCTTGCGGTGGATCGCCACCCATTCGCGGGTGACCATCGCGGTGGTCAGCCACGACCAGAAGCGAAAGAAATGCGCCAGCAGCGGGTGGAAATCCACGCCGCGATGCGCCTGGCTGCGGTGCAGGTAGAGCGTCACCGTGAAGATCGTGAGCTGGGTGACGACGAGGAAATAGACGAGCAGGGCCTTCCAGGAGGCCTGCGTGAGGCCGCCGGAAAGAAAATCGAGAAGCTGATCGAGCATCGGTGGGCTGGCGTGTGGTGCGAGAAGCCACTATACGCGAGCCATGTCATGCGGGACCACACGGGAGAGGCGCCTGTCGCGTACGCCCGCGCATGGCGGCTTGCTGCCCGCGACCGGCCCGGCAACAATCGCAACCCAGTGAACACGTCCGTCGCCGTGCCCCTCCTCGAACTCGACCAGGTCTCGCGCCGGCTCGCCGGCCGCGAGATCGTGCATGCGCTGAGCTTCGGCGTGGCCCGGGGCGAAGTGCTCGGCCTGCTCGGCGTCAATGGTGCGGGCAAGTCCACCACCTTGCGTCTGATTGCCGGCGTGCTCACGCCGGACGCGGGCGCGGTCCGGCTCGATGGCGAGTGCCTGCATGAGGCACCACACCGCCATGCGCGGCGCATTGGTTATCTGCCCGAGCGCGTGCCCCTGCATGCCGAGCTGAGCGTCGTCGAGTACCTCGACTTCTGCGCCCGCCTGCGCGGGCTCGGCACGGCCACGGCGCGTGCGGCGGTGGCGCGCGAGATCGAGCGCTGCGAGCTCGGCGAGGTGCGCCGACGGCTGACTGGCCAGCTCTCGAAAGGCTACCAGCAGCGCGTCGGCCTGGCCCAGGCATTACTGCACGAACCCGATCTGATCGTGCTCGACGAACCGGCCTCGGGCCTCGATCCGTTGCAAGCCGTGCGCCTTCGCGACCTGATCCGCGACCTCGGCACGCGCCATGCGGTGATCGTCTCGACCCACCAGCTCGCCGAGGCGCAGGCGGTCTGCGACCGCGTGGCGATCCTCCACCAGGGCACGCTCCGGCACTGCGGTCCCTGCACAAACGGCGAAGCCGGACTCGAGCGGCTGTTCCTCGCGATCGTCGCCGGCAGCACCGGGCTGGCCGCATGAGCGCGGTCTGGCTCATCGCACGCCATGAGCTGCGGCGCCTGGTCGTGCAATTCTGGCCGTGGGCGCTGCTCGCCGCGGCGCTGGCCCTGCTCGCCTACCTGTTCCTGCTCGGCATCGATAGCTTCCTCGCGCTCGCGCCGAAGATCGCCGGGCGCAGCGAGGCGCCCGGCGTGACCGATCTCATCGCGATCCCGCAGTTGCGCACGCTCGGCAACCTGCTGTTGCTGCTCGTGCCGCTGCTGACGATGCCGAGCCTCGCCGGCGAGCGCCGCCGGCATTCGCTGGTGCTGCTGCTCGGCGCCGGTGTCGGCGAGCTGCGCATCGTGCTCGGCAAGTGGCTCGGCGCATGGCTGTCCGTGCTCGTGCTGATTGCGTTCGCACTGGCCATGCCGCTCGCGCTCGCGGCGGGCACGACGCTCGACCTCGGCCGTATCGCGGCTGCCGCCCTGGGCCTCGCGCTCGCCGCCGGTGCGCTGAGTGCCATCGGTGTGTACGCCTCGGCACTGAGCGCGCAACCGGCATTCGCGGCGGCGCTGGCGCTCGCGATGAACCTGCTACTCGCGGTCGCGGACACCGGCGCGCGCCTGCAGGGCGTGGTCGACGGCGGCATCAACTATCTCGCCCTGCCGACTCATCTCGAACCGTTCCTGCGCGGCATCGTGTCCAGCATCGACATCGTCTACTTTGCGCTGCTCGCCGGGGTGATGCTCCTGCTTGCCGCGCGCCAGCTCGCCGCGCTCCGGGAGCAGGGCGCATGAATGTCGCCGGTTCGCGCGGGCTGCATGCGCTGCTCGTCGTCGCGGCCGCGGTCGCAATCGCCTTCCTGAGCACACGCTTCGCCGTCGAGCGGGACTTCAGCCACGCGCGGCGCGGTTCGCTGGACGCGCAGAGCGTCGCGCTGCTGAAGACGCTCGACGCGCCGGTCGAGGTCGTCTCCTACGCGAGCCGCGACAACGGACTGCGCGCGCAGATCGCCGACTTCATCGCGCGCTACCGGCGGGTGAAGCCCGGCCTGCGCCTCGCGTTCGTCGATCCGGATGCCGACCCAGGGGCGATGCGCGAGCGTGGCATCAACGTCGATGGCGAGCTGGAGATCCGCTACCGCGAGCGCAGCGAGCGCCTGACCGTGCTCGCCGAGCGCGATTTCAGCAATGCCCTGCGCCGCCTCGCACGCGGTCGCGAGCGGATCGTCGCCTTCCTCGCCGGCGACGGCGAGCGACGCATCGACGGCACGGCCAACGCCGACTTCGGCCAGTTCGGCGAGGGGCTCGCCCGGCACGGCGTGCGCTCGGTGCCGCTCGCGCTCGGCGTGCAGGCCGAGGTGCCGGACAATACCGACCTGCTGGTGATCGCCGATCCGCGTCTGCCGCTCGCGCCGGGCGTGGTCGCAGCCGTGCTCGCCCATCTCGAGCGCGGCGGCAACCTGCTGTGGCTCACCGAGCCGGGTGCGGAGGCGGGGCTCGAACGGCTCGCCGAGGCGCTGTCGGTACGCCGGCTCGACGGGCTCGCGGTCGATGGCGCGGGCGCGGCGCTCGGCATCGGCGACCCGAGCTTCGTCGCAATCGCCGCATATCCGCCGCACGCGGTCACTGCGCACTTCGATCTGACCACACTGTTCCCGCAGGCCGTCGCGCTCGGCCAGCTCGCCGGTACGCGCTGGGACATGAAGCCGCTCGTGCGCACCGGCACGCAGAGCTGGACCGAGACGAGCCCGCTGCCGAAGGCCGGCGAAACGGCTGACACGATCCGCTTCGACGCCGACGCGGGCGAATTGCGCGGCCCGCTCGACATCGGCTTCGCGCTCGCCCGGCTCTCGCCGAGTCCGGCGCGGCGCGAACAGCGTGCGGTCGTGCTCGGCGATGCGGACTTCCTCTCCAACCGGTTCCTCGGCAACGGCGGCAACCGCGAGTTCGGCCAGCGCGTGTTCGACTGGCTGCTCGACGACGACGACTTGATCGAGGTCGCCGAGCGTGGCGCGCCGGACCGCACGCTGGTGCTCGGTCGGGCCGGCCTCGGCATGATCGGTTTCGGCTTCCTGATCGTCCTGCCGCTCGCATTGCTCGCCGTCGGTGGCATCATCGTCTGGCGCCGTCGTCGGTGTTGATGCCGGTGCGCGGCGCAGGGCCGCCGATCGCCGGCCGAGGAGCGGCATGAATCGCCAGACCCGAACCAATCTGATCCTGCTGACGATGGTGCTGCTGCTCGGCGCGGCCGTGCTCGCCGAACTCAAGCGCGAGGAATGGGAGCGGCCCGCGCCGCTGAGCCGCATCGACCGGCATGCGGTGCGCGAGGTGCGCATCGAGTGCACCGCGCCGTGCGCGCCGCGGCGCTTCGAGAAGGTCCAGGGCCACTGGTGGATGCGTGCGCCGTATGCGCTGGCCGCGGACGATGAGGCCGTCTCGCGTCTCCTGTCGATCGCGGCATTGCCGGTGCGACGGCGGCATGCGGCGACCGAACTCGAGCCCGCCAGGCTGGGTCTCGCGCCGCCGCAGGTCGTGCTGATGCTCGACGCCGCACGCATCGAATTCGGCGGCACCGATGCGCTCAACGGCGACCGTTACGTGCGCTTCGGCGACACGGTCAGTCTCGTGCCGGATCGCTTCAGTGCCTGGCTGTATGCCGCGCCCGAGAGCGAGCTTGACCGCCATCTGCTGCCGCCCGGGCGGCAGGCCGTGACACTCGCGTTGCGCGACCGGACGGTAGCCCTCGAGGCGGCCGCCTGGGCGAGTACCGAGGCGCGGGCACTGCGCCGTATCGATCCGACGGCCCCGATGAACGATCGTGGACTGCCACTCACGCTTACGCTCGACGACGGCAGCGCGCTGCGCTTCGTCGTCCATCAAGTCGACTCGACCTACGCCTTCCGGCGCGAAGACCTCGCGCTCGAATACCTGTTCGACGTTCGCGCGGCACGCCCGCTGCTCGCCGAGCCGCCGCCCTGAGCCGATCTTCACGCCGCCGGAACCCCGCGCCGGTCCAGCCTGTGCCATGCCCGAACTGCCCGAAGTCGAAACCACGTGCCGCGGCATCGCCCCGCATCTCGGCGGCCGGCGCGTCGTCGCGCTCACGATCCGCCAGCCGGTCCTGCGCTGGCCGATTCCGGAGGCGCTCCGCACGCGCCTGCCGGGCCAGCGCATCCAGGCGGTCGAGCGGCGCGCGAAATACCTGCTCGCACATACCGGCGCCGGCAGCGCACTGCTGCATCTGGGTATGTCGGGCAGCCTGCGCGTGCTGCCCGCGGACACGCCGCCGGGTGCGCACGATCACATCGACTGGCGGCTCGATTCCGGCCAGGTGCTGCGTTTCACCGATCCGCGCCGCTTCGGCTGCCAGCTTTGGCAGGCGCCGGGCGAGATCCATCCGCTGCTCGCCGGGCTCGGGCCCGAACCGCTCGGCGATGCCTTCGACGGCGATCACCTGTGGTGCCTTTCGCGCGGCCGCGACGTCGCGGTTAAGCCGTTCCTGATGGATCAGAAGATCGTCGTCGGCGTCGGCAACATTTACGCCGCCGAGGCGCTGTTCGCCGCGGGCATCCACCCGGGCCGGCCGGCGGGGCAGGTCTCGCGCGCACGCTACGCGCGGCTCGCGGCCGAGGTGCGGCGCATCCTCGCCTACGCGATCGAGCGCGGCGGCACAACCCTGCGCGACTTCCTCGCGCCGGATGGCGCGCCGGGCTATTTCGAGCAGGAGCTGTTCGCCTACGGCCGCGCCGGCGAGCCGTGCAGGGTCTGCGCGACGCCGATCCGCAGCGTCGCGCTCGGCCAGCGCAACACGTTCTACTGTCCGCGCTGCCAGCGCTGAGGCCTCAGGCCGGCGGGTCGTCCGCCTCGTTCGCCGCCCGGCCGAGCGGCAGTTCCGGCTGCTTGAGCTCGATGCGGCCTTCGCCGCGGGTGATCTTCTTGAACTCGCTGCGACTGACCGAGACGTAGCGCTCGTTGCCGCCGATCTCGACCTGCGGGCCCTGGGTCACCGCATGGCCGTGCTCGTCGACCCGCACGACCATCGTCGCCTTCTTGCCGGTGTGGCAGATGGTCTTGATCTCGGTCAGCGAGTCGGCCCAGGCGAGCAGGTAGCGGCTGCCCTCGAACAGCTCGCCCATGAAATCCGTGCGCAGGCCGTAGGCGAGCACCGGGATGTGCAGCGCATCGACGATCTCGGTGAGCTGCCAGACCTGCGCCCTGGACAGGAACTGCGACTCATCGACCAGCATGCAGTGCAGCGGACCGTGGCGCGCGATGTCGGCGCGGGCCAGCGCGAGCAGGTCGTCGTCCCGGTCGAAGATGTGGCCATAGGCCTTGAGGCCGATACGCGAAGCGACCACGCCGACGCCGTAGCGGTCGTCCAGGCGCGGCGTGCAGATCAACGTGCGCATGCCGCGCTCGTGATAGTTGTGCGCGCTCTGCAGCAGCGTGGTGGTCTTACCGGCGTTCATCGCCGAGTAGTAGAAGTAGAGCTTGGCCATGCGCGGAAATCGGGAGCCGGGGACCGAGGGGGGATGCGGGCGGATCCTGGATCATAACCGCTCAGCCGTGTCGGCTTTGAGTGCAGGACGGCTTGCCCGCACAATGACGGGCCGGTCCGGCCGGCCGAGTCCGTAGCCCCTTCCCCCGATTTCATCCGATGCTCAATCCCGCCCAGCGCGCCGCGGTCGAATACTGCGATGGTCCGTTGCTCGTGCTCGCCGGCGCGGGCTCGGGCAAGACGCGCGTGATCACCGAGAAGATCGCGCACCTGGTCGCCAGGCGCCATCTGCCGGCGCGCAAGATCGCCGCGATCACCTTCACCAATAAGGCCGCGCGCGAGATGCGCGAGCGCGTCGGCCGGCTGGTGTCCGGCGAGGCCGCGGGCGAGCTGACGGTCTGCACCTTTCATGCACTCGGTTTGAAATTCCTGCAGATCGAGCACGCGAAGGCAGGTCTGAAGCGCGGCTTCTCGGTGCTCGATGCCGACGATGCCGAGGCGATCGTCAAGGATCTGCTGCCGCGTGCGCTGAAATCCGATCAGCTGTTCGCGCTGCGCAATCTGGTTTCGACGGCGAAGAACGGCGCGTTGACCCCGGACGAGGCGCTTGCCGCCGCACGCAGTCCGCGCGAGCTCGAGGCGGCCGAGCTGTATGCCGCGTACCAGAAGCGCCTCGCCGCGTTCAACGCGGTCGATTTCGACGATCTGATCCGCCTGCCGCTCGCGCTGCTCGAAGGCGATGCGGATACCCGTCACGCCTGGCAGGAGCGCCTGCGTTACCTGCTCGTCGACGAATACCAGGACACCAATACCGCGCAGTACCGCCTGCTGAAGGCGCTGGCCGGACCGCGCGGCGCGTTCACCGCGGTCGGCGACGACGATCAGTCGATCTATGCCTGGCGCGGCGCGAATCCGGAGAACCTCGATGAGCTGGCACGCGACTATCCGGTGCTCAAGGTCGTCAAGCTCGAACAGAACTATCGCTGTGCCGCCCGCATCCTGCGTGCCGCGAACCGGCTGATCGCGAACAATCCGCACAAGCACCTGAAGCAGCTCTGGAGCGAGCATGCCGAAGGGCCGCCGATCCGCGTGCTGGCGTGCAAGGACGCTGAGCACGAGGCCGAGCGCGTGACGGCCGACCTCACGCATCTCGCCGAGAAGTTCAAGGCGCGCTGGCACGAGTTCGCGATCCTCTACCGCGGCAACCATCAGGCGCGGCCGCTCGAGAAGGCGCTGCGCCTGGCGCGCGTGCCGTACCACCTGACCGGCGGTACGGCCTTCCTCGACCGCGGCGAGGTCAAGGACGTGCTGGCGTATCTGCGCCTCCTCGTGAATCCTGACGATGACGCAGCCTTCCTGCGCATCGCCAACGTGCCGCGTCGCGACGTCGGCGCGACCACGCTCGAGAAGCTCGGCGAGCTCGCGCAGTCGCGGCATCTCTCGCTGCTGCAGGCGGCCGGCAGCGATGGCGTGCTCAAGCAGCTCGCCGCGCGCCCGGCCGCGGCGCTGGCCGGTTTCGTCGACCTGATCCGCGAGCTTGCGACTCGCATGCGGCAGGTCTCCGCGGCCGATCTGGTCGAGCAGGTACTGCAGCGCACGCGCTATGCCGAACACCTCGCCGCCGAAGTCAAGGATCCAGGCGCGCGCCAGCGCCGGCTCGACAATCTGAAGGAGCTCGCCGACTGGTTCCGTGCGATGCAGAAGGACGGGGCCAGCGCCGGCGACCTCGCCGCACAGCTCGCGCTGCTGAGCCACGCCGACCGCGACGATCCGGGCAATGCGGTACGCCTGATGACCGTGCACGCGGCCAAGGGCCTCGAGTTCCGCTTCGTCTACATCGTCGGTGTCGAGGATGGCCAGCTGCCGCACGAGGGCAGCCTCGAGGAGGGCCGGCTCGACGAAGAGCGCCGGCTGATGTACGTCGGCATCACGCGCGCGAAGGAGCGCCTGTGCCTGTCCTACGCGGCGCGCGCGCGGCGTTTCGGCGAGATCCTCGCCAACGAGCCGAGTCGCTTCCTCGCCGAGCTGCCCGCCGAGGACCTGCACTGGGACGGACGCGACGAGGCGCAGGACGCCGAGGCCCGGCGCGATCTCGCCTCGACGCATCTCGCGAAGCTGGCGAGCCTGCTCGCGGATTAGCGCCTCGCGTGACGTGGTCGGTTGCGCAGGCCGCGCCGCGCGTCGCGTAAACTTCTTGTCATCTTCCTCTGCCTGCGGACTGCCGATGCGCTGCCGACTCTTGCCGTTCCTCGCCGCTGCATTGCTCGGCGGCTGCGCCACCGCGCCTGCACCGCGTGCGCCGGCCATGGCCATGGCGCCGGCCGCAGCGGCGGCGGTTTCCACCGCACCGGCACACGATCAGCTCAATGCGCTGCTGTGGATGCAGACCTCGACCGAATACCGCGCGGTGATGCGCGGCATCTGGCGCGATGCCGAGGCGGCGCTGCTCGACGCCCTGCAGGACCGTGCGTGGAGCGCGTTGCCTGACGGCGAGCGCATGGCTGGCGATGTCGCGCTGCCGCCCGCGGTGATCGTCGACATCGACGAGACCGTGCTCGACAACTCGCCGTACCTCGCGCGCCACGTACTGGCCGGCAAGACCGGCTTCGAGGCCGCCGAATGGCGTGCCTGGGTCGCGGAACGCGCCGCGCGTGCGCTGCCCGGCGCACGCGAGTTCGCGGAGCTCGCGACGGCGCACGGCGTGACGATGATCTACATCTCGAACCGCGACCAGGCCGATCTCGACGCGACCAGCGAAAACCTCGCCGCGCAGGGGCTCCCGCTCGTCGATGACAGCGTACTGCTGCTCGGCGCACCGACGCCGGGCTGCGTGGCGAAAGGCGGTGACAAGGGCTGCCGGCGCCGGCTGATCGCAAAGAAGTACCGCGTGCTGCAGATGTTCGGCGACAACCTCGGCGACTTCGTCGATGGCGTGAACGTCGATCGCGAGGCGCGCGAGCGTCTGCTCGCACCGCATGCCGAATGGCTCGGCCGGCGCTGGTTCTTCCTGCCGAATCCGAGCTATGGCTCGTGGGAATCCGCACTGACGCGCTTCCCGGCCAATCCAGCCCTGAAGAATGATCCGCGCGCCGCGAAACGTGCCGCCCTGCGCGAGCACTGAGGACACGACGATGGCCTGGCAGCACAAGCCGATCCCGCCGCGCGAGCGGCTGATCTTCGCGCTCGACGTGGCGACCGCGGGCGAAGCGCGCCGCTGGATCGAGCGGCTCGGCGATGCCGTCGCGTTCTACAAGCTCGGCATGGAACTCCTGACTAGCGGCGACTATTTCACCGTGCTGCGCGAACTCGATCGCTATGACAAGCAAGTGTTCGTCGATCTCAAGTTCCTCGACGTGCCGGCGACCGTCGCGGCCGCGGTGCGCGGTCTGACGCGCTATCCGGTCTCGCTGTGCACGCTGCATTTCAGCAACCGCGCGATGCTCGAGGCTGCGGCGGCGGCGAAGGGCCAGATCCGCCTGCTCGCGGTGACCGTGCTGACCAGCTTCGACCAGGCCGATCTCGGCGAGCTCGGCATCGCCACGCCGCTCGCGGAACTGGTTCCCCAGCGTGCGCGTGTCGTGCTCGAGGCGGGTCTCGACGGCGTGGTCTGCTCGGGTCAGGAGGTCGCGCGGCTGCGCGCCGAGGTCGATCCGCGCCTGCTCACCGTCTGCCCGGGAATCCGGCCGGCCGCGGCGGCCGATGACCAGAAGCGCACCGTCGACGTGGCCAGCGCGTTCGCGGCGGGCGCCGATTACATCGTGGTCGGCCGGCCGATTCGCCAGGCCGCCGATCCGCGTGCCGCCGCCGAAGCGATCCAGGCCAGCATCGCCGCGGCCGTAGGCGGCTGAAGACTGGGTCCGCACGTCACCCTGCCGGCACGCGGCGGGTACGCGAGCCGCGCTCGCGGAACACGGGCCTGGCGACAACATGGCGGGCCGCAACGCCACACGCATGGTCCGCGGCCGGGTCCGTTCGGCTGGCGTGTGTTCAGGCGTTTCCGTTACAGTGATCGCCGCTACCGTCTCTCATCGTCTTCCGGGGATTTCCATGTCGATCAAACACACTCGTGTCGCCCTTGCGGCGGCTCTCGCCCTTGCCGTCGTCGCCTGCAGCAAGGAAGAGCAGGGACAGCAGAAGCCGGCTGCCGCCGTCGCCGTGGCGCCCGCCACGCCGGATGCCGCCGTGCTCGCGTCCGTGCAGCACCTGAAGACCGGCAACATCGACGGCCTGATCCAGAATGCGCTGCCGCCGGCCGAATACCAGAAGGTGAAGAACGAGTGGTCCAAGGAGATCAACAAGGATCCGATCACCGACGAGGAGCGCCAGCAGTTCGCCGAGACGATCGGCAAGCTGACCGCGCCGGACGCGGAGACCAAGCT